>Ga0222749_10000059_pt1 | contig 59552 bp, 47 predicted proteins | sample IncBWH2Mmetat_FD_197234 | JGI IMG/M metagenome (GOLD analysis project Ga0222749, IMG submission 197234) | Metatranscriptome of lab incubated forest soil microbial communities from Barre Woods Harvard Forest LTER site, Petersham... | ecosystem: Environmental > Terrestrial > Soil > Temperate... | reverse complement strand
GTGAACTGGTCGGTGATGGCCAATCCCAGGTTGCGCAACGCGACCTGGTTCTCAGGATCGCTGGCCAGCACGTCGAGACAAATTGATTCGGCCTCTTTGGGTTGGTTGAGTAAACGATAGTGTTCAGCTTTGGCGTTGGCTTCCGCCACGCCGGCCATGGAGATGGATTTCAGCTCGAGTTCCATAACGCCCTCTCGCTTTGTATCAGGGCACGACTTTAATCGTGCCGTTAAGGTCTTCAAAGATGCGGGTTTTAGCCCCCTGAGGTGTAGAGCTCACTACCTCGCAGATTTATGCAACCCGTTCTAGCTTACCGCTTTCTTAATCTTGCGCACCAGTGCAAGCACGGGGTCGTAATATTCATCAACCACCCGCTCTTTCAGGGGAATAATGGCGTTATCGGTGATGTGAATTTCCTCGGGGCAGACCTCGGTGCAGCATTTAGTAATGTTGCAGTATCCCAGGCCTAATTCCTCTTTCAATAATTGCGTGCGCGAGACGCTATCCAAAGGATGCATCTCCAATCCGGCGATGCGCACGAAGAAACGCGGTCCGGCAAACTGTTCTTGTTTATTGTGATCGCGCAACACGTGGCAGACGTTCTGGCAGAGGAAGCACTCGATGCACTTGCGGAACTCCTGCACGCGGTCAATGTCACGCTGGTACATCTTCCAGTCTGTGCCCGGGCTAGGAGTGAAGGCCGGGATCTTTTTGTTCACGCGGTAGTTGAATGAGACGTCAGTCACCAGGTCTTTGATAACGGGGAACGATTTCATCGGGGCAATGGTGATGGGTTCGTTCAAGGGAAGCGCGTCCATACGGGTCTTGCAGGTAAGACGCGGCTTGCCGTTGACCTCGGCGGAGCAAGATCCACACTTGCCGGCCTTGCAGTTCCAGCGGACGGCCAGATCGGAAGCCTGATGCGCCTGCACGTAGTGCAGAGCGTCGAGCACGACCATGCCGGGCGCAATAGGTACGCGGTATTCGACAGGGGCGCCGCCGTTGCTGTCGCCGCGAAAGATTTTCAGTGTGGCCTCGGCGGCGTTGGAGCTCGTTGTTGCCGGGTTTGGAGATTGTGTTGTTGTTGCCATTGATTGTTTCTCTTTGTGCCGCAGGGGCTAAAGCCCGTAATTTTTATTCTCGTTACGCATGGTGAAGCCATGCTCTTCCACGATGATTCCTAACTTTTCTGTGTTACAGCAGGCTTGCTCTCCGCTGGTTTCGTCTCCGACAAAATCTGTTTCAACTCTTCCGGCATCTCGGGCAGCGGCGACTGCCGCAGACGCATGGTGTCGCCATCACGCTGGATGATGTTGTTCTTCTTGCCCCATTCGGCGTCGAGTCCGGCGTAGTCAATGCGGCTGTGCGCTCCCCGGCTTTCCTTGCGGGCAATGGCGCTGCGCGTAACGGCTTCAGCCACAGTGAACATATTTTTCAAATCGCGAGCCAAGTGCCATCCCGGATTAAACATGCGTGAGCCTTCCACGCGAACTTTAGCGGCCCGCTGTTTTAGTTTTTCCAACTCGCTCATCGCGCGCTGCAGGTCTTCTTCCACGCGGAAGATGCCGACCAGGTTCTGCATGGTCTCCTGCAAATCATGGTGAACGGAATATGGATTCTCACCGTCTGTCCGCTCAAAGGGTGCCAGCATTTCGCGCTCGGCTTCGGCCACTTGCTGTGGATCAAGGTTGAGTGCAGAAGCTTTCTTCGCATATTCGGCAGCACCCTCTCCCGCGCGGCGTCCGAAGACCAGAAGGTCAGAGAGGGAATTGCCACCCAGGCGGTTGGCGCCGTGCAGCCCGGCGGCAGCCTCACCGGCAGCGAAGAGTCCCGGTACGGTAGATTGCGCGGTCTCGGCCTCTACGCGAATCCCACCCATCATGTAATGACATGTCGGACCGACTTCCATGGGGCCAGAGGTGATATCAACATCGGCCAGCTCTTTGAACTGGTGATACATGCTGGGCAGCTTGCGCTTCACGTATTCAGCCGGCTTGTGCGAGATATCGAGATAGGCGCCGCCGTGCTCGCTTCCCCGCCCTTCGCGCACCTCTGTATAAATGGATCTTGCCACTACGTCGCGGGTGGAAAGCTCCATGCGCTGCGGATCGTATTTTTCCATGAAGCGCTCACCCAGCTTGTTGCGCAGGATGCCGCCCTCGCCGCGCACGGCTTCGGTCACCAGAATGCCTTGCACGCCCGGAGGCCATACCATGCCGGTGGGATGAAACTGGACGAACTCCATATCCATCAGTTCGGCTCCGGCATCGTAGGCCAGAGCCATGCCGTCGCCGGTGTACTCCCATGAATTGGATGTGACCCGCCACGCCTTGCCGATGCCACCCGTGGCTATCACGATGGATTTGGCCTTGAATACGATGAAGCGTCCTTGCTCGCGCCAGTAAGCGAATGCGCCGGCGACGCGGTTGCCATCTTTGAGCAAGCGCGTGACTGTGCACTCCATGTAGACATCAAAGCCGAGCGAGACGCCACGGTCCTGCAAGGTGCGGATCATCTCGAGGCCAGTGCGATCGCCAACATGGCAAAGGCGCTTAAAAGTATGCCCACCGAAGGCCCGCTGCAGGATGCGGCCGTCTTCGGTGCGATCGAAAAGCGCTCCCCACTGCTCTAGCTCGCGCACGCGGTCCGGAGCTTCCTGGGCGTGCAGTTGCGCCATGCGCCAGTTGTTCAGCAGTTTGCCGCCGCTCATGGTGTCGCGGAAATGGGTGCGCCAGTTATCAGCCGGGTCTACGTTGGCCATGGCCGCGGCCACGCCGCCCTCAGCCATCACGGTGTGTGCTTTGCCGAGAAGCGATTTGCAGATCACGCCCACGCTCGCGCCCTGGGCCAGGGCTTCAATAGCGGCGCGCAATCCTGCGCCCCCAGCCCCGATGATCAGGACATCATGCTCGCGCAGTTCATATTTTCCGTTGAATCGTTGTTCGTTCACAGTATTTTCAGGTCCCGAATGGCGCCGGTCGCAACCAGCCGAATGTAGAAGTCCGTCAGCCCGACAGAGATGAGGCTCGCCCAGGCAAACAGCATGTGCCGCTCGTTGAGGAAGCTGCTTAGCGTCCAGGCAGAGTGGCGTGCTCCCCCGCCGGCAACGCAGGAGAAGCAATCAAGCTTGCCGCCGATCAGATGGCGCAATGAGTGGCAGGACAAGGTGTACGAGGAGAGCAGAACAACGTTGACCAGCATGATGACTGAACCCAAGCCGACGTAGAAGCTGCCCTCAAACCAAAACGCCCGAATGGCGTCATACCAGAGGAAGCAAAGAAAGATGAAGGCAAGATAGAGAGCGTAACGGTGAAGGTTTTGCAGGATAAAGGGGAAGCGAGTCTCTCCGCTGTAGCTGCGGCGCCCTTCGCCTACTGCGCAGGCCGGCGGATCCCAAAGGAAGGCCCGGTACAGAGCCTTACGATAGTAGTAACAGGTTGCGCGGAAGCTCAGCGGGCCTCCTAGAATCAGAAATGCGGGAGAGAGGGGCCACCAGTGATGGTGGGGATCAATCAGGGGAGAGTAAAAGGGCGAGAGATAAGGGCCCCACTCATAAAAACCGCTCTCCCAGGCCCGCAACGTCGCATAGACGCTGAAGCCTCCCATCAAGACGATTACGGGCACGAGCTCCAACCACCATGCATCGCGCCGCTGTGTGCTGCCCAGACGAACCAGCGCCGGAGAATCCGCCAATCCTTCACCTCCGCAAAGCCCTATAGAGTAGTCAGAAAATAGGTTTTTGGCTAGTGCCTCGGGCGTTTTCTTTCAGGGTTCTTGTTTGACGCTCTCGGTGCGCGCCGGGAGTCCCGATGAATTTGCTCGCGTCTATTGCTTTTCCCTGGAGCTTGGAGCTGAGAATTTGGAGCTGTCTCCGAGGGTTGTTGGATCGGCATCTGGAGCATGCGGTGTCAGTTTCCGGATGATAAATTCCTGAATCAGATTAGCGACGGCAGTTGAGCCGGTCCTGATCAGCGCGTTTTCGAAGGTCAATGCTACTCCGCGATCTGTCTTTGGATAGTAGAGATTTGAGATACCGCCCGAGGCGAGGTTCCCGAGAATCCCCGAGTAATTAGGTTGCCACTGTTGGTTGTCGCCCTTGCAGATCACGGAACGCGAGATGGCATACCAGATTCGTGATCGCGTACTGCCAGTTCCCCTGTAGAAATAACGCGGATCCTGTTTCAGGAGCGATGGCAGTATGGCAGCCCCGATGAACGTGGCTGTAACACTGTCAGCATAGGATGCGCCGAAGCGCTTTCCATAACCTTGTGCGCCTTGCCCATATCCCCGGAGACGGCCATCGGCCTGCTCAACTCCGGCAACCGCCCCAGTCAGGGCGAAGTTGACTGGATCAATGGTCGTCTTCCAGGCCAGCTCGAATTTTTGCTTGGGGTTGAGAGGAACTGCATCGGGGATATAGCTGACATAGAAGTTGGGAACGAAGCCGAGCACGCGCTGCTTTTCCTGGACCTTGATCTGCTCTTCTGCTATTTCGGCGGGCGAGCCTCCAACCTGTACTTCAACGTGGACGGCGGGAACCAACGGGTTCCGCGGAGCAATGTAGACCTCCCCGGAATGCAAGATTCCAGAGGATGTTTGCGTCACGAAGCCCGTCGCCGCGATTCGAATCTGAAAGTCGCCGGGAACGACGTTGGCAAAGGAGTATTGCCCATCGCTGCCCGACAGCACTTCCTGGTTCAGGGATTGATCGTTTGGCGATTGACCCGGGCGTAAAAGTGTCACCCGGGCTCCGACGACAACGGCCCCAGTTCCGTCAACCACGGTTCCGCTGATGCGTCCCGCTAATTGCTGATCAGGCGCCTGCTCGCCGGCGGGCACATTTGTTCCCGGTGCTTGTACGGCAGGGGACTGCTGCGACTGGGACTGCGGCTGAGTCTGCGGCTGAGTCTGAGCCAAAACCGGAAGGCAAGACAGGATAGTCAGGCTGAGCCAAATTAAGCTTCCAAAACCACGAACTGAACCCGGGGCATTTCGCTTGCAACGATCCTTTTTCACAGAACCCTCACACTTGTCGTTATTTTATAGTAAAAGCGAACCGCAGAGGCCGCCGGGGAACGCAGAGGGAAATAAAAGCAGAAAACTCGCCGTAGATTACGCGCATCACGTTTTTTCACTCTGTCATCCTAAGCCGCGTATTTTGCGCGAAGGACCCCGAGGATGTCTGATTTGCCCATTGCCGCCGAAAGGCATTCTCTGAAGAAATTCTGCGTCCAGGCATGCTGGCGGACTTTCCGCTGCTAAGACGCCCCCCTTCGCAAACAAAAAGCGTGAAAGGGCAGCTATCGGCCACAGACGGCTCGAAAAAAAGCTTGCAAGAAAAAGCACTCCACTCGTTCCTCAGCTTAGAAGCAAGAGTTCCACCTGAAACCGGAGGACACCTATGTTGCGGTTCAGAGTTTTGCTTGCGGTTGTGGCGATCGTATTTTTCTGCCGGACAATTCCGGCGCAAACCATTGAGGTCAATGAGAAGGCAACACGCATCGAGCTGCACGACGCCGGAAGTCAGCTCATATTTCCTGTCCGGAACCTCTCTTCTGAAACCGTCCAAGCCCACTTAGGCATTGAGATCCTTGGTTCCGACGGAAAAGTCAGGGGGAAGACAGAGGAACAAGAAGCGATTTCTCCCGGGGCCAATCGAATCACAGTTCCATTTTCCTTCTGGACCGATACTGCCGACATGCAGACCCGGGATGCCCCCTGGGAGCGCCTGCGGTATACCTTCGAGTTTCAGGATGCAAAGCTTGCTCCCGTCTCCGGCGTTGTAGCCATCGCGCAAATCACACCGCAGCTGTTTGAGCTGAAAACCTGGAGGCCGCAATATGTCCTTGGTGATTCGGTCTATCGGGTTCGCGTTCACACGCAGCATCCGGTGACGCAGCAGCCTGTCGCCGGCGTCCAGGTGGAGGGGAAATTAGATTTTCACGACGATAAAGAGACCGTTCTTCACAGCAAGGCCGTCACCGACAAAAGCGGTAATGCAGTTCTGACATTCAGTATCCCCGATAATCAGCCTGCAAACGGGCCTGAACTCAGTGTCATCGCCACACGAGGCGGCTTTCAGCGTGAAATCTCTCCTGATGTTGATCTGCTCTATCTGGGCAACGCTCTTATCACCACCGACAAGCCAATTTATCAGCCCGGCCAGGTTTTGCACATGCGTGCACTCTTGGTGGCCGACTCCAAGCGAGTCAAGGCGAATGCCAATGTGATCGTGACGATCACCAATCCCGATCCAGACGACACGGTAATTTTCCGGGAGACGCTGCAAAGTTCCCGCTTTGGGATTGTGCATGCGGACTGGCAAATTCCCGAGAACCAGCAGCGGGGAGACTACAGGATCCAGGTAGTTCCGGCAGATGGTGACGACGCTCACCACTGGCGCGCAGAGGTTTTTGTAACTATCAGCCGCTATGAGTTGCCTAATTTCGTGGTGAACGTAAAGCCTGACAAGTCGTACTATTTGCCGGGCCAGAATGCCGAAGTCGAGGTGCGAGGCGACTATTTATTTGGAAAAGCGGTCAAGCATGGACACGTACGCGTCGTGCGAGAGGATAACCACCGATGGAGCTACACAGAACAAAAATGGGAGACCGAAGAAGGCGATGAATATAAGGGCGAATTGGATTCGAGCGGCCACTTTACGGCACACATCAATCTGAAAAAGGAAGAAGACGACCTGTCGGGCGATGATTACGCGCGCTTTAACGATCTGCATTTTGCCGCCTATGTCACGGATGCCACAACCCAGCGAACAGAGCAGCGGCGCTTCGACTTGCGTATCACACCATACGCCATTCACGTTTACTACATTCCAAGTGGCGGCCAGCATGAAGACCTGCCGTTGAATTTCTACCTTTCAGCTCAATATGCGGATGGCAAGCCCTGTCAGTGCGAAATTGCGATTCAGCGGTATTTCCAAAAGAATACGGTCGCGGAACAGCAGGAGCAGTACTCGCCGTTGACCAAAATCACCACCAATCGTTATGGGTTGGCCCGCGTTGTTGGTCTGAAGTTACCGCAACTGGAGGAAGATTCATCCGACTTGGGGTTGATGCTGGAAGCGCGCGATAGCCACGGCGTGTTTGGACGCCACCAGGAACGGACCAGCTCCCAGGATGAAGATGTCATCCGCATCTCGGCCGATAAAGCCCTGTATCGCGAGGGAGAACCGGTCAGCATTCAGATTGAGTCTAGCTTGAAAACAACGGCCTTGGTAGTTGAGGTCCTGAGCCATTCCAAGCTGATTGAGACAGAAGTTGTTCATTTGCGAAACGGCCGGGCCTGGCTCACCATCCCCTACTCTTCGCAATTTCAGGATGATGTGCAAATCACCGCGTACGACATGTCAAACAGCTCTTATGGTTATTGGGGGCTTCCCTTCGGCTCGCGCACAGTGCTTTATCCCAAGAAGCACGAATTGAACTTGAGTGTACGGTTGGGAAAGGCCGTGTTTCGTCCAGGAGAAGACGCCCAGGCCGATCTTCATGTGCAGGGTCCGAACGGCGAGAACGTTGAGGGCGCCCTGGCGCTGGCCATTACCGATAAAGCTGTTGATGCCCGTGCCCGGACTGAGCAAGATTTCAGCTCTGGAGGGAATTTCTGGTCTGGTTACGGCTATTGGTTTGACCGGGAAGATATCGCCGGGTTTCGCCGCAGTGACCTGGACAAGGTGGATGTAAGTGAGCCGGTGCCCGCCGATCTTGATCTGCTGGCCGAGGTCTTGCTTCGCAATGAATCATCGTGGGAGGGCCGTCCGAATACGGATACCAGCGGTGAAATGGAAAACCCCGCATCTGTTTTCCAAGCAGAGATCCATTCCAGGATTCTCTCGATAGCCACTGCCTTGAACCAACGCGTTGAGAAGGATCGCACATATCCCAGGGACGAAGAAACTCTCAGGCGCCTTTTGGCAGATGCCGGATTAAAACGCGAGGAAATTCGTGACCCGTGGGGAACAGCCTATCGGGCGCGTTTTTACTCGGAACGTGAGTTCGACAAGATGGTTTTCGTCAGTGCCGGGCCGGATAAGACCTTCGGTACAGCCGATGATTTTGAAGTGGAACCGATCTCCTGGCCCTATTTCCGCTCCTATGGCGAGGCCATCGATCGAACGGCAGAGCAGTACCAACAGCATGCCGGCAAATGCATTGTTGATGAAGCAACCTTGAAAAGCGAACTGCGAAACCAGGGTATTGACTGGGGGAAGGTAAGAGACCGATGGGGACAGCCGTATCGTCTGGAATTTGGTATTGAGAGGCGTTTGTGCACCATCGGTATCATAAGCGGAGGGCCAGACAAGGTCTATCGGTCCAAGGCATATTACGACTACGACGACTTTAGATTGTGGACTTCCAGAGTAGATTATCTCGGCGATCTCGAGGCCCAAATAAGGACCGCCATTGCGAATTATTATCGCGACACCTCCATTTTCCCGGAAAAGGAAGACGACCTGGCGAAAGCCCTTTCGGCAGCGGGACTGGATATGAACAGCAACAAAATGCGCGATCCCTGGGGCATGCCCTACTACCCGGTGTTTGAGCAGAACGCGATTTACACCGATCGCATCCTCGTCAAAGTGGCTTCCGGTTCCCGGCAGGAACAAAGCAAGCCGGTCACTACGCACCTCATGACCGTGCGCTTGCGCAGCAGCGGTTCGGACAAAGTAAAAGGAGACGCTGACGATTTTGAGCTGGTGCAGTTTTCCACCACTGTTTCCGAGCAATCGGCAAACGATGTTGTTCCGCAGCCAGTACAGGGCAAGGATAAAGTCGTATTCACGGACGAAACCGGAGCCATTGCCGGGATGGCGACAGACCCTTCCGGTGCGATCGTTGCCAATGCAGTCGTGACTGCTGTCTCCGACACAACCGGGGTCGAATTTAGAGCTACCACGGATGCGCAAGGACAATACTCGCTGACCTCACTGCCTCCAGGAACTTATGTCTTGCGATGTAATAGTCCGGGATTCAAGCTGCAACAAGTTAACGGTGTTGTTGTGCTCGCCAAAAGCGTTACGCATATAGACATGACATTGGATGTTGGAACTACGGCTGAAACTGTGGAAGTGACGGCCGCGGCGCTTCAAACGAACACAATGATCTCCGCAGCGATGGCCGATGTCAAAAAGGCCCCGCTTCCAGGCCGCAAAGCTGCTGAACTGGCTGCGATCAATCCTGGTGTAATGGCGTCGCCAATTTCAACTCCACGATTACGCGAATACTTTCCGGAGACGCTGCTGTGGCAGCCCGAGCTTATTACCGATAAGAGTGGACATTCGCACCTGAAGTTCAAGCTGGCCGACAACATCACCTCATGGAAGCTGTCGGTGTTGGCCTCGGATGCCAACGGCCAGATGGGCAGCGCAGAAAAAGAATTCACCGCCTTCCAGCCCTTCTTCGCCGATCACGACCCGCCGCCGGTGCTGACCCAGAACGATGAAATTTCGCTGCCCGTGGTGTTGCGCAATTACCTGAATAAACCACAACGGGTAAATGTAGAGATGAAAACCGAACCGTGGTTTACATTGCTGGGTGCGGCAAGCCAGCACGCTGATGTTCCCGCGGGCGATTCTACAAATGCAATCTTTCCCTTCCGCGCTATCACCGCCATACACGATGGCAAGCAACGTGTTACTGCTATCGGCAGTGATGCCAGCGATGCCATTGAACGCAAGGTCAGCGTGCATCCTGACGGCGAAGAGAAGGTCATTACTCAAAGCCAGATCTTCTCTAATCATGCGCAGTTCAGTGCGGCATTGCCTGATTCCGTTATTCCCGGATCGGTACACGCAGAACTGAAGATTTATCCCAATCTCATGGCGCATGTGATGGAGGCGATCGAAGGAAGTCTGGAACGGCCATACGGGTGCGGCGAGCAGACCATCTCTTCAACCTATCCCAACCTCCTGGTGTTGCGTGCCTATAAGGCGCAAGGCATCGAAGGGCCGAATGCTGCGCTGGCCAGGCATTTTCTGCAAACCGGCTACAATCGGTTGCTTTCTTACCGCTCGGGCGACGGGTTTGCCTACTGGACCAAAGAAGAGCCGGATTTTGCTCTTACTGCTTATGCCATCCAGTTTCTCAACGATGCCAAAGAATTTATCGCGGTGGATGAGGGCGTTATCTCTGCCGCACAACTTTGGCTGCTGCAGCAACAGGGAAAGAATGGCGCGTGGATCTCCACCTATACGTTTGCAAATGATGACTACAAAACCTGGTATGAACGTTCAACTACGTCTTATGTAACCCGCATACTGGCGCAGACCCTCAGCGACGAAGAGAAAAAACAGACACCTTCGCCGACGAACTTGTTGGGACACCTGCACTCAGCGTTTGATTATCTTGACAAGCATGTGCAAGACACCGATGAGCCCTATTTCATCGCCAACTACGCTTTGGTTGCGTCTGCCCTGGGAGAACAAACCGCCGCGGCGCAGGCGCGTACGCGTCTGCAATCACTGGTGCATAAACGCGATGGAGAAGCTTATTGGGAGCTGCAACGCAATACGCCATTCTATGGATGGGGCACGGCGGGCCAGGTGGAGACAACGGCTTTGGTTCTGCGCGCACTTGCGCAGGATGAGAATCACGCGAATCCTTTATTGTTCGACGGGCTGCGTTTTCTTCTGCAGGAAAAAGACCGCTATGGTGTGTGGTACTCCGGCCAGGCAACGGTAAATGTACTTAAAACTCTCATTGACCTGACCGATATATCCGGAGCAATAAACAAGGGAGAGAATCCGGCAGAAATAAAGGTCAATGGAAAGACAGCGAAAACCATCACCATTCCTTCTGGAAAAGAAATTGTGAGTCCTATCATCGTTGATCTCTCGGAATTCTTTTCTCCGGGAGAGGACCAGGTAGAACTCACAGGCACGTCCGATGCGGCGCGCTCTTCGGCGCAACTGGTTTCTACCTACTATGTTCCCTGGTCCGCATCAACCGCCGGCAAAGGCATGGATGAAAAGCACGGTGATTCCGACATCCTGCACCTGTCGGTGCACTACGACAAAACCGAAGCCAGGATCGGCGAAGAGATTCATTGCCAGGTAGACGTGGAACGCATCGGCTTCCGTGGCTATGGCATGATGCTGGCGGAAATAGGCTTGCCTCCGGCAGCAGATGTAGATCGCGAGTCCCTCGATAAAGCCATCGAGAACGCCGGATGGAGCCTCAACCACTACGATGTTCTTCCTGACCGTCTCGTCGCCTATGTGTGGCCGCATTATGGCGGAGGCGCAACCCACTTCGAGTTCGCATTCCGCCCGCGCATGGGAGAGGTAGCGCAGACCGCGCCTTCACTTCTGTATGATTACTACAATCCGGAGGCGCGTGCTGTGGTAGAGCCAACAAAGTTTGTTATCCACTGAGGAAAATAATCACGCGTTAATATCAATCCGCCTGCCGCGTCATATATGTTTTAGGGGACGCCCCTCGTTCCGCACAAAACTCGATATACTTCTAGAGATACCGCAGACCTTTAGAGCAGGAAATTCGTATCCCAGCACGGGCAGGAGTCCTCGATGAGACGAACCCGCATCAACCTCAAAGAGCCGGCGATGGTTGCGCTGGAGACCATGCGCGCCCACAAGCTGCGGTCGTTTCTGATGCTGCTGGGCGTCATTCTTTCGGTGACAACCTTGATCGTGGTCATCTCACTCATCGAGGGCATGAACCAGTATATTGCCGACCATGTGGCCAACATGGGGGTCAACGTCTTTCTGGTCAACCGCTTTCCTATCATTACCTCTTTAGAGGAATTCGTGAAAGCCCAGCGGCGCAATCGCAAGATAACCTGGGATGACTACGAGTTCTTGCGCGACAACATGAAGCAGGCCAAGGCGGTCGGCGTGCAAGTCAATACGCTCGGCAAAGTGCGTTACAACACCGAGAGCCTGGAAGACGTGGAGATCCGCGGCGTGACCGCCAACATCAGTCAGATGGATGTGGAAGAGCCGGCCACGGGCCGCTATGTCTCCGACCTGGATAACGACCACCGCACTCCGATTACCATGATCGGCTCCGAAGTCGCCAACCGGCTCTTTCCCAATGTGGATCCCATGGGCAAGGAGATCATGATTGATGGCAATCCGTACCAGGTGGTGGGAATTGCCAAGCCCGTGGGCAACGCCTTCGGGCAATCCCAGGACAGCTTTGCGTACATCCCTATCCAGACATTTTTCAAAGGCTACGGAAACCAGCGCAACCTCACCATCAACGTGCAGGCGCCTGCCGCCGAATGGATGAATCGTACAGAGGAAGAGGCGCGCACCATCATGCGCGCCCGCCGCCACCTGGCGCCCAACGACCTGGATAACTTCGGCATCCTCGCTTCGGATTCCGTCATGGAGCTTTGGAACAACATCACCGGGGCAATTGCCAACGGCATGGTAGGAATTGTTTTCGTATTCGTACTTGTAGGTGGAGTCGTGATCATGAATGTCATGCTGGCCAGCGTGACCGAGCGCACCCGCGAAGTGGGCATCCGCAAGTCGCTGGGGGCCCGCCGTTCAGATATCCTTTTGCAGTTTCTTGTAGAAGCATCCGTCATGAGCGCCATCGGCGGGGCCCTGGGAATTCTGATCGCCTATTTGCTCACCCTACTGGGGCGTCTGGCTTCGATTCCCATGTCGGTGCCCATTTGGGCGGTGCTGGTTTCGTTGCTCATTTCAGCCGGTGTTGGATTGTTTTTCGGGATCTATCCGGCAAACAAGGCCGCAAGGTTGAATCCCATTGAGGCGTTGCGCCATGAGATCTAGAGCACATTTTCTGCGCTTTGAATTGGGTGAAAACACCCGCATGGCGCTCAAAACCCTGCGCGAAAACAAATTACGGTCTTTGCTGACCGTAATCGGGGTGGTGATGGGCGTCACCACTTTGCTTTCCGTTTCTGCCATCATGGTAGGGCTCGATCAGGACATGCGGGCCTGGCTGCAGAATTTCGGCCCCGACACTCTTTTTATTTACAAATTCACGCCTGGCATTCACATTGGCCGGCTCAGTGCGGAAGAGCGCTCACGCAAGCCGTTGACCTACGACGACGGCATGGCCATCATGGAGCAAGCGCCGGCCGTCAAGACCTTAACCATTGGCATCTTTCCCCGCCGCGGTGGTATTCACACTGCCCGTTACCAGGGACACGAGGTCAATGGCGTGAACCACAACGGCAGCTTGTCTTCGTATGAAGACGTATACAACATCAGCATCGCGAAGGGCCGCTTCTTTTCCCAGGCGGAGGATGAACATCGCGCCGACGTGGTGATTATTGGCGCCGACCTGGCTGATACTTTCTTCCCGAATACGGACCCGCTCGGAAAAACCATTCTTGTGGATGCGGTTCCATATGAGGTCATTGGGGTGGAAGAGAAACGTAAAGGGCAGTTCTTTAAAAATCAATCGGCCGATCAAGGGGCGGTGGTGCCTTATCACACCTACGAGAAACACCATCCGGTTGATAATGACAATTTCATCGCGGCTTTGCCGTATCCGGGCATGAAGGCGGCGGCGGAAGACGAAATTCGCGAGGTGCTGCGCCGCACCCGCAAGGTGCCGTATGACAAGCCCGATAATTTTGGCATCTCCAGCGCCGATGAGATTGCAACCCAGTTCCACCAGATTACCGGCATGGTGGCCCTGGTCACCTTCGTGATCAGCTCCATCGGCCTGATGATCGGCGGCGTGGGCGTGATGAACATCATGCTGATGTCGGTCACCGAGCGCACCCGCGAAATTGGCGTGCGCAAGGCCATCGGGGCGCGGCGCCGCGACATTGTTGGCCAGTTCCTGGCGGAGGCCATTACATTGACCGGAGCGGGCGGCATGATCGGTGTGATCATCAGCTTAACCATCAGCCTGCTCCTCAACCTATTCCTGCCGAAGGTGCCTTCCTCGGTGCCTATGTGGGCGGTGGTGACCGGCGTGCTGGTTTCCATGAGCGTGGGGCTGTTTTTCGGGATTTACCCCGCAGTCAAAGCTGCACGGCTCGATCCGGTAGAAGCGCTGCGCTACGAATAACAGTCCTCAGTCCTCTGGGATTGGTTAACCACAAAGGACGCAGGAACGCTGGGGTAGGTTTCACTCAGAACTGCTGTTCCCCAAGTCCGCCCAGCACGCTGTTGGGATCCATTTCCACGAACCGGATCTCTGAGCCGGAGAGCACATAGAAGTGGAAATTCGATGTGGTGTTGTTGGTTTGGTCGGTGATCGCGGCTGTACCGCGTCCGGTGCTATCGATTGAATAGGCGCCGGAGAACGGGTCGTTGGGAGTCAGGCCTCCGAGCAGGTTTTGATCTTCTGTGCCGCTTAGATTTCCGGAGCCATCAGAGAAAAGCTGGCCGGAGATAGCCGTAGTGCCAAATGTACCGTCACTTAACAGCAGATCAAAGTTGCCCTGGAGGCTGGCATTAGAGAAGCTGGCCGGGGTTTGTTGCTCGGCTGTGCCGGTAATCACGCCGTCACTATCCACGTACAGGAAATAAGCCGTGGTCGGCGAGATTTGGTAGAAAACGTAGTCCAGGGGTGTAGTCCCGGCGGTGAACGTGGTCTGGCCGCGGCCCGAGGAGGAGTCGGCAGAGTAGGTGCCGCTGAATGCCAAACCATCAGCAATCGTTCCACCAATGTTGGCGTCCAGGACGCCATTGGAAATGTTCCCGGCCCCATCAGCATTCATGATTCCGCCGGCAGCGAACGGCTGGAAGTCCATGTTGAATGAATCAGTGGAGAATATGCCGCTTTGCGACAAGACGTAGTTGCCCTGGAGTGCGGCATTTCCCAAGTTTCCGCTTTGCTGCGTGGCTGAGCCGACCATATCGGGAGCCGGATCCAGCGATACAAAGAGCGCCTGGTTGCTGGAGACCATATAAAGAGCAAAGTTGAGGGTATTGCCAAGGGAGTCATTCAATGTCATTAATCCTCGGCCGTTGCTCGAGACCGAGTAAGAACCGCTAAGGGTACCCGATCCAATGGTCCCGGCATCATTGAAGTCTTCGTTGCCACTGGTTACGTTGCCGGCGCCATCGGCGTTGAATTGGCCGATCAAGGCAAGAGGGAAGACCGCGCCTGTGGAATCCTCATCGAATCCGCTCACGGAAAACGCAAATGGACCGTTGAGTGAGCTGGTGTGGAAAGAGGTAGGATCCTGTTTCTTAAGAATGCCGCTGGCCACCGCTAATTGATCGAATTGCGTGATTGCGCTGTCGCCATTTACGGTGAGCGAAAAGTTGAAGGTCGTCGTACCGAATGTACCGGTGATGGAGGCTGAACCCCTGCCATCAGGACCAACCGAATAAGTGCCGCTAAACGTCTGGCCAGAGGAGATGGTTGGCGGAAATGAACTGGTCACTAAATCTTCCAGACCATTGATCAAATTGCCCTGACCATCGGCCTGAAAACTTCCAGCGGCTACAAGTAAATTCCCCGAGTTAAGGTCGGTGCCATGAAACGAGAATGCGTATCGGCCATTAAGATTTGCGTTGGAGAAAGTCACCACAGTCACAGTGCCCGTGCCCATGATTGCGTTCTGCGTGGCTGTGATGGTTGCTGAGCCTCCGACTTGCAAGCCCGTTGCTACACCGGAAGAATTTACGCTCACTGCTGCCGAGTTGTTCGAACTCCAGGCTGCGGTTGCGGTGATGTCCTGACTAAACCCGTTGTTAAACATTCCTACAGCAGTAAATTGCTGCGAGCTGGTGTAAGGAATCGTCGTGCTGGCAGGCGTGACCTGGATGCTGGTCAATACGGGCACGGTTACGGTCAGAACAGTGGAATCATTGTGGCCGCTGAAGCTGGCCGAGATCGTAGTTGTGCCTGGCGCCTGGGGCCTGGCGAGGCCGGAGGCGTCAATCGTGGCAGTGGAGGAGCTGGTCGAACCCCAGGTCGTGGCCGCGGTAACATCTTGCGTGCTGTTATCGGAGTAGGTGGCCGTTGCCGTAAACTGCTGATTCAATCCGGTGGGAACCGAAGGATTGACCGGCGTGATGGCGATGGAGCTGACTGGTAGATTGGGAACCACAGTAATCGTGGTTGATCCATGAAACGGGCCTGAATCGGCGCTGATGGTTACAGTTCCCGGTGCGACAGGAGTCACAAGACCTGCGCTCACAGTAGCAACGCCAGGATTGCTGGACCTCCAGGTGGCGGCGTTAGTGAGATCTTTGCCGCCTGCGCCCGTAATCGAAAGAAAATCTCCTGTTGCTGTAAGCTGTTGAGTTGTACTTGAAACGACCGTACCGTTGGCCGGTGAAATCTGGACACGAAATGGACCCGATGCTGCAAAAGACAAGGTTGTTAAAAACAGAACTATTCCACGACTGAGGGCGCGCATAGAAGGGCCTTGGGTTCCTTAAATGAATTTTGGGGGTTGCAACCATGATATCAAAACCCTAGGTCGCTTGTGATGTTGCGTCGCTTTACAAAACTTAATGTTGGGATTCAACCGCAGAGAACGCGGAGAAACGCGGAGGAAAGCCGAGTGGAGATGAGCTCGCGGCGAAGAGTGTTGCTGAGTATTGTTGTGGTGGCATTCTTGCTTCGTCTTCTAGTTTTGACCTTGGGGCATACCTACCGTTTTTCTCCGCGCGATGAGAACTTTGGTTTTGGCTGGGAGACCGGACGCATTGCCCGCTCCATCGCCCAGGGTGAGGGATTCAGCTCTCCCATGCAGGGACATACCGGCCCGACGGCATGGATTGCGCCGCTCTATCCATATTTTCTGGCGGGATTGTTCAAGCTCTTTGGGGTCTACTCCAATACCGCTGCCTGGGTTGCGCTGGCGGTGAACAGTTTGTTCTCGGCGCTGACCTGTGCAGTCTTATATCTATTAGGGGAAGAGCTATTCAGCTCGACCGTGGGGCTATGGACAGCATGGATATGGGCATTTTCACCCTATGCTATCTACTGGCCGATCCGCTTTGCCTGGGAGACCAGCTTTGCAACATTTTTGCTCAGTGTTGTCTTCCTGATTGCCGTCAGGTTGGAGCGTAACAACCGCATTTCTTCCTGGCTGTGGTTCGCTTTCTCATGGGCGCTGATTGCGCTGAGCAATCCTTCGCTGCTGAGCTTTCTGCCGTTCTGTGGGATTTGGGTCCTCTATCGCCAGCACCGCGCAGGAACGATGAAACTGCACTACGCAGTCTTATCGGGATTGTTATTTGTTGGCTTGATCACGCCCTGGCTGGTGCGCAATGATCTGGTGTTTGGGAAGTTTGTGTTCATTCGCGACAATGCCGGCGCGGAGCTGCGTCTGGGGAATGGTCCGGGTGCGGATGGCCAATGGATGTCGTGGCTGCATCCCAGCAAAGACCAGGTGGAGTTGAAAAGGTACCGGAGCCTGGGCGAACTTGCCTACGTGCAGGTGCGCAAGCAGGAGGCGTTGCAGTGGATTTCACAAAACCGCGGGCTCTTTGCCGTCATTAGTCTCAAACGCGCCTTCTTCTTCTGGTTTGGGACCCCGCGCGCCACCGATTCCATTCTGGTTGACCTCGGCCGCGACCTGTTTTTTTCTTTGAATTCAATCCTGGCAATTTTTGGCCTGGGGGTGGCCTTGCGCCGCAACCTGCGGGGAGCGATGTTGTTTTTCTGGATGTTCCTTTCCATCCCGATGATTTACTATTTTACGTTCACACATCCCCGCTATCGCCATCCGATTGAACCGGAGATGCTGCTGGTAAGCGTTTATCTGTTTACGGCAGTGGAAATGCATAAAGCGGGAAGGCAATAAGTAATCGCCTGAAATTTACGATTTACGAAGTACGATTTACGATTTGTTTCAAAAAAGGCTTTGTGTCAAGCACGGCTTTAGAGCTTGCGGAAAAATCAGGTTTCTTGTCATTCCGACACGAAGTGGAGGAATCCCTTTTGTGCCGAAACTCCGCATTTGTCAGGGCGCGAGATTTTGTCAGTGCCACAACGATGTTTGCACTATCGTGGAAGAGCACGGCTTTTAGCCGTGCGTTAAGGGCTAAAGACCTAATTCATGAATCCATTGCCTGCGCAGTCACAATGTAAAACACTTTCCATCATTATTCCTGCTTATAACGAGAAGGAAACCATTCAGCGCGTTATCGAGAGCGTGATGGCCGTTCCTATCAAGCTGACGCGCGAGCTCATCATCGTGGATGATTGCTCCAAGGACGGCACGCGAGAGATTCTGCAGGAGCTGAAGCCGCCAGTCGGGGCCACCCTCAAGGTCCTCATGCACGACCGCAACCAGGGCAAAGGAGCAGCGATTCGCACCGGCCTGGAACACATAACCGGAGACATCGTGCTGGTACAGGATGCGGACCTGGAATATGATCCCGCTGATTTTCCCGCGCTATTAGAGCCGATTCTTTCAGGCAGGGCAGACGTGGTTTTTGGCAACCGCTTTCATGGCGGTACGCACCGCGTGCTTTATTTCTGGCATTACCAGGCGAACCTTTTTTTAACCACGCTATGCAACATGATTGCCAACCTCAATCTCAGCGACATGGAGGTGGGGTACAAGGTCTTTCGCACCGAGTTCATCAAGAAAGTAAAGCTGACGGCCAACCGCTTTGGCTTTGAGCCCGAAATCACCATTAAGGTCGCCCGCCTGAAGTGCCGGATCTATGAAGTGCCTATTTCCTATCACGGGCGTACTTACGAAGAGGGGAAAAAGATTACCTGGAAGGACGGGGTCGCAGCCTTGTATTTTCTGATCAGAATTGGGATTTTCGGCTAAGAACCGGTTTTTCACCACAAGAGACACAGAGACAGAGACACAGAGGAAGTGCGGTAGTGTCCTAATTTGACGCGTGGGCGGTCTTGTTGCATAAAGGAGAGCAAAGGAGAGCTCTGTGGGCGCAAAAGAGAAAATGAACTCGATTGGCCAGCCCGTGCCGGAGTTGCCGGTCGCTGATGTCGAACGCGCACAGCAGCATTACAGAGATGCACTCGGCTTTGAGATTGGATGGCTTTATCCAGGCAAAGAGATTGGGGCCGTGTCACGCGGTGGTGTGGCGATATTCTTTCGGAAGAGGAAGCCGCCGTTCGAACCTGCCGTTCACTGGGTGTTCGCTGAAGATATCGATGCGTCGTACCAGGAACTGAAGTCGTTAGGTGCGAACATCGTGGATCCTCTGGAAAAAAAGCCTTGGGGGTTGCGGCAGTTCACCGTAAAGGACCTGGACGGGAATCTCTTCTATTTCCACCATGACTAAACAAACGTCGCATTCAAATTAGGACACTACCCGAAGTGCGAATAACAGCATCTTCTTTGTACCATTGATATAATTAATAATTCTGCTCAGATTTTTTTATTCGGAGTATCAATCCAATGATTCGTTTCCTGCAAACCCCCGGTAAGGCGAAAAAGATCGTCTTAAGCGCAATGCTGTTAGTGATCTGTGTGGCCATGGTGTGGTACCTGGTGCCCTCCTCAGGAGGTGATTTCTCAACCAGCCACCCGGGCGTCCTGGCCACGGTGGGCGGCCAGGAGGTCAACGTCAGTGACATTCAGAAGCTCTCGCCCAACCGGGACCTTTTGGGGCCGGAATTCAACCAGGCTTTTAACGAGGTGGTTGGCGAAAAAGTCCTATTGATGGAAGCCGACCGCATCGGACTCAGGGTCACGGACGATGAATTGCGGGACGCCTTGCACAAGGGGCAATACGGGCAGATCTTTTTCCCCAAGGGACAATTCGTCGGAGAAGAGGAGTACACCAACATTCTGCGAGATCGGGCCAACACCACCGTGCCTGAATTCGAGAAAAACGTTAAGACCCAGTTGCTGCTGGGCAAGCTGCAGAAGTTGGTGACGGCCGGGGCCCAGGTCCCACTGGAAGAGGTGCAGCGCGAGTTTGTGAAACAAAACACCAGGGTGAAGCTGCAATACGCCATTATCAATTCGGATGAAATCGCCAAGACGATCAATCCGACCGAGACCGAACTCAAGGCTTTTTACGAGCAGCGCAAGGCATCGTATGCCACTGCCTTGCCGGAGAAGCGGAAGGCGCGTTACATCGCTATTGATATCAGCAAGCTTCAGAACCAGGTCAAAGTTTCTCCTGATGAGTTGCAGAGCTATTACAAGCAGCATATAGAAGAGTTCCGCCAGCCGGAGCAGGTAAAGGCCAGCCATATCCTCATCAGGGTGGCCAAGGGATCCGACGCCAAGGTGGATGAAGCAGCGCGCGCCAAGGCCGAAGATATTCTGAAACAGCTCAAAGCCGGGGCAAAGTTTGAAGAACTGGCGAAAAAATATTCCGAGGATACCGGTCAAAACGGGTTCCCGGGAAGCGCCCAACAAGGAGGTTCTCTGGGATGGTTTGGGCATGGTCAGATGGTGAAGGAATTCGACCAGGCTGCGTTCTCTTTACCTGTAGGCCAGATCAGCGGACTTGTGAAGACCGAGTATGGTTACCACATCATCCGGGTTGACGACAAACACGAAGCCCGCCTCCAGCCGTTGGAAGAGGTGAGGAGCCAGATTGAGCCGCAGGTAGCCGGTCTTAAAGCGCATCAAGAGGCTGATTCACTTGCCGCCGCGGTGACGAAAGAGGCCCAGATGCATGGGCTGGAATCCGCAGCAGCCAAGAACCATCTTAATATCGTGAACCAGGAGTGGTTTTCCCACAGCGATTCATTGACAGGCATAGGGAAGTCCTCCGATTTCATGGACGCAGCTTTTAGCGCCAAAGAGAAATCGCCTCCCAGCGAAGTGGCAACCGACAGCGGCTACGTGGTGTTCGAGATTACGGCGGTGCAGCCTCCGGCAGCTCCAACGTATGACGATGTTCGCAGCCAGGTTGCGAGCGACTACAAGAATGAGCAAACGGCGATGGGTCTGTACAAGAAAACCCAGGAGCTCGGCGACCGCGCCCATGTGCTGAAGGACCTGGCGCGCGCAGCCAAGGAGCTTGGCGCCAAGGTAGAGACCACCAGCGACTTCGTAGGACCGCAAGACCCGGTCAAAGGTTTGGGCAGCATGGGCGGGCAAGCCGCGGTTGCCTTCAGCCTGAAGCCGGGCGAAATCAGCTCTCCGATTCGCGCGGGCAGCAATGGAGCTGTGCTGACGGTGATCGAGCGCAAGGAGCCGACCCAGGCCGAAATCGAAAAAGGAAGCGACCAGGTCCGCGAATCGCTGGTGAACGAGAAACGCCAGGAGATGCTGGTACTCTACATTGACGGCTTGAGGCAGACCATGGAAAAGGAAGGCAAGGTCAAGGTCAACCAAAAGGAATTGGACCTTTATACCAAGCGCGCCGCAGCCCCGCAGCAGACCAGTCAAGGCCCTCTCAATTACTGAGCGCTGCTTTAGTGTAGAGCGCTATAGGAATGGAAGCTGGTTTCCAGTGCGCAGGCTGTGGCGAGTGGAACGAAATCGTTGTAGATGAATCTGCGGCGGGCCACCAGCAGTACGTGGAAGATTGCCAGGTGTGTTGCAAGCCTAATCTGCTTTCCGTTGAAGTTGATCGCAGCTCAGGTGAGTTGCGGATCACGGCAGAACTGGAATCGTAGAACTTTATACCTAGGGATTGTTTCAAAAATATCTTTCGCCTCGAACGCTAAACCGCAGGGGCTAAAGCCCGATTTTTTGGGGCCTAAACGGCACGACTGAAGTCGTGCCCTGATGCAAAATTTAAACTTATGCCATTTCAGCGTTCGAGCGGAATCCTGCTCCATCCAACTTCACTGCCCGCACGCGGCGGCATTGGTGACTTCGGTCCAGCAGCCCATGATTTTGTGCGCTTCCTTGGGCAGGCGCGGCAGGGCTTATGGCAGGTGCTTCCTCTGGGGCCAACCGGCGCGGGCAACTCTCCTTACAGCTCGATCTCAGCTTTTGCCGGCAATCCACTGCTGGTGAGTCTGGAGCGGCTGGCGGAGCGCGGATGGATTGACGCCAAGCACCTCAAGTCCTTGCCCGAGGCGGTTTCTGCCATTGACTACCAGCAGGCCGGCGCCGTCAAACTTCCCCTGCTGCAGTCCGCAGCGAAGAATTTTCTTCAGCAAGGCAACGATTCTGCCCGGCAGAAGTTCCGGCGATTTCAGGAAGAGAACCGCTGGTGGCTCGATGACTTTGCATTATTTGAAGTCCTGCGGCAAAAATACAAGGGGGCGCCATGGAACTCATGGGAGCGCGGCCTCGCGCGCCGCGAGGCTGAAGCATTGCAGAAGGCGAGAGCAGAACTCGGGCCGGAACTGGAGATTTCTGCCGCCATACAATTTGCCTTCTTCGAGCAGTGGCGCGCGCTGCGGCAGGCTTGTGCGCGGTATGGCGTCCGCATTTTGGGTGACATTGCCATCTTTGTCAGTTATGACAGCGCCGACGTTTGGCGCCATCCTGACCTTTTCTACTTGGATTCGGATCTGCAGCCTACGGTCGTGGCAGGCGTGCCGCCGGATGTCTACAGCCAGACAGGACAGCGCTGGGGGAATCCGCTGTATCGCTGGGATGTGATGCGGGCACGCGGCTTCGATTGGTGGATCCAGCGCGTGCGCTGGGCCTTAATGCAGTGTGACATTGTTCGCATTGACCACTTTCGCGGCTTCGAAAAATATTGGGAGATTCCCGCAGCCGACCCCACCGCCGTGAGTGGACTCTGGCAGCCTGGGCCGGGTGACGATCTCTTTCATGCTCTGCGCCATACCCTGGGAGACTTGCCGCTGATCGCCGAAGATTTAGGTTACATCACACCCGAGGTGCATGCCTTGCGTGAGCGCTTCCAGATGCCGGGGATGCGCGTGCTGCAGTTCGGCTTTGGCAATCCGGGAGCACATTATTATCTTCCGCATCGCTTCCACAGCAACACCGTGGTTTACACCAGTACGCATGACAGCGACACCACGCTGGGCTGGTGGCGTTCCGGCGTTACAGACACCGAGCGGAGAGCGGTGCGTGCGTACTTCGGACCGAAAGTAGAGGAAGAAGTGCATTGGGCCTTTATCCATGCGGCTGCGTCCTCGGTTGCGGATCTATGCATTGCGCCGCTGCAGGACGTGCTTGGGCTGGGCAGCGAGGCGCGCATGAATATCCCCAGCCATGCCGACGGCAATTGGATGTGGCGATACCAGCCGGGTGCGTTGAGCCAGGAGGCCGCCGAACGCCTGGCTGCGCTGATAGCAATTACCGACCGTGATGCACATCTTGCAGGGGCTGGGCAGCAAGGGCAGGAAGAAGATTTTGCGGCGTAGGGCGTGGCCCGAAATCCCAGGTTAAGCCTCTGCGTAACTCAGCGTCCTCTGCGGTAAGGCTTTTGTCTTTGGCTAAGAGCTAAGAGCTAAGAGCTTCTTCCCAACTCTTGTTCGTGGTCCCATTGTGGTATCAAAGGCTTAACTTCTGAGAAAGTCTGGATTATCCTAAAGTCTCAAGGTGTATCCGGCACCACAATTCGAAGATGCACGAACAGATTTAGTGGCTTCAGTTGTCATCCCGACCGGCACAGGCCGCTGGCAACTGTCATTAAGACCCAAGCAAACAGGGGGGCCCCCGGTCACCGGCCCAGAGGTCCCCAGCCAAAATTGACTGCGCCAATTGAAAATGGCAACTGGCACAGGCCGCTGGCAACTGTCATTAAGACCCAAGCAAGCACGGGGGGCCCCCGGTCACCCGCCCAGAGGTCCCCAGCCAAAATTGACTGCGCCAATTGAAAATGGCAACTGGCAACAGGCCGCTGGCAGCTGTCATTAAGACCCAAGCAAACAAGGGGGCCCCTGGACCGATCTGCACAAATCAGCTTCGCTTCTGTAGGTGAAGCTTTCTAAGAACTGAGAACTATTTTCACGGTCCAAGCAAGCAAGGTATCCCCCAGGCTATTTCCAGCGATGCCCGTAGAGGGCTGCGCCTTTGGAGCGGGCGTCCACGCGGGCGAGGCGTCTGGCCATACCGGGCTTGAGCAGACGGATGTGGGGAATATCCACTAGGTATTCGGGAATGAACCAAATTGGTTTTTCCGTGGTCATCCAATTGCGTGCGTCGAAACGCGCCAGATTGACCGGCTTGGAATACGTCCGCATGGTGCGCTGACACCGCAGGTTGAAATAATCCTCGAAGTAACTCATCGCCAGCTCGCGCAGGCTGCGATAGACGGGCTCGCGGTAGCGGCATCCGGAATAATTCGACTGGGCCAGCGCACCCCAGTGACCGTTAATCTTGAAGACGGCTACCACGTGGTCGGTATCGTTCACCGCCTCAAAATCTATGACCAGCGGGGGAAATCCAATCACACGCAAAGCGGCGGCGGCGAAAATTGCGCCTTCCAGGCAGTGGCAGGTCCTCTCACGCAGCACCAGCCGCGGCGACCAGGCAGTGCCGGCGAGATGGTATTCCATGCCATCAATGAATTTTTGGATTCCAGCGGGAGTACGCAGCGCGCGCAAGGTGCGGAGTTCACCCGCAGTAAAACCGAAGTCAGGCAATCTAGGCAGGCTCCGTAAATAGTTTTTGAATCAGCAGGTCCGACGTGCTCACAATGGCAAACTCCTCATTCAGGCTGGCAAGAGCGATGTCATGCACCAATTCGGCTGAGTGACGGCGTCCGTCGGGTCCGATGCGGTCAAAAGTCGCGGTTGCATCCGAGGCGACGTACACTCTGAAGCCGAGGTTCGCGCCCATACGCACGGTGGAGGAGACGCAGTGATCGGTGGTCAGGCCGCAAACCACCAGTGATTCAATCTCCAGCTTGCGCAGCTCTTCTTCCAGCGGTGTTCCCATAAAACAACTGTTTACCCTTTTCGTCAATACTGGCTCGCCGGGAAGAGGCTGGATCTCCGCTTTCAAGGCGCAACCGTTGCGATCAGGATGCAGGGGAGAGTTAGGGTTCGTGGAAAGATGCTGGAAGTGGAAAACCGACGCTCCGCGTTCGCGGAAGGCAGCCAGCAATCGCGCAATCTGTTTTTCAGCATCAGGATTGTTGCGCTTGCCCCAAACTGGATCATCGAAACCCTTTTGTACATCCACGAGAATCAGCGCTGTTCGGGAAGTTTGCATGGCTATGTTGATGCCGCCGTTGGGCCTGGGGTTGAAGTTGGATTGGAAGGGCCGTTTGGACCGGAAGCCCCGTGCAAGAGTTCAATCAGCTCAACCGGAGAGTCGAGCAGAACATCTGGCGGAGTTGGCAGAAATGAATGAGGCGCAAATCCATAAGTCACGCCGCAGCTCCAGATGCCGGCGTTGCGGGCCGTAAGCACGTCAATATCAGAGTCGCCAATGAGGATGGTCTCTTCGGGCGCGCAGCCGCTTTCGTTTCGCAAGGTGTTTACGCCCAGCGGGTCGGGTTTTTTTGTGGAGAAACTATTGCCGCCATACACTTGAAAGAAAAAATCACCCAGACCAAGCGCTTTCACGATCTGCCGTGAAGGATTCACCGGCTTGTTGCTGAGTACGGCGAGCCGGCGGGGCGTGCCGTTCTTGTATGCGGAAATTTGCTGCAAGGCGGGCAGAATTCCGTCATAGACCAGGGTATGATCCAGCTTGTGCTCGCGGTAGTAGAGCAGGAAATATTCCAGGGCGCTGCTCAGGAACGCCTGATCGCTGGGATCGCCCAAAGCCCGGCGCACAAGCGTAGGAGCGCCATCCCCGACATAGCCGGCGATGGTCTCGAGCGGCAGCTCAGGCCGGTCAAAGTTCCGCAGCATGGCATTGATGGAATTGGCCAGGTCGAGGCGCGAATCCACCAGAGTGCCGTCAAGATCGAAGATCAGAAGCTTGAGCTTTTCCCGCGGGATGGGGCGGTTGAATTTGATCACTATCCTTATTTGTACCATGGGGAAGCCGAAGTGCGGATGGCAACACCCCGGATAAACGAACCAGAGTACAATCAATTTTTCAACTCTGAATTAAAAAATTTTTATCGGCCCAAAATTCTTTCCGCCCTTGCCGGGCCGATTTACAATAAAGGGTAACTTTAAGACTTTCAGAAGACAGTCCGGCACCAAGTTTTCCTTAAAGGATGATGATGGCCACTACGAAGGCAGAGCCGAAATCCTCAGCGGCGACCCAAATTGCGGAGGCCCCCTCCAGCAAAGCAGAAAAAACCTATCACGGACTTACCCGCAAACAGATCGTCGAGATCTATCGCTTGATGTTTCTCTCCCGCCGCATAGACGACCGGGAGATCATGCTCAAGCGCCAACAGAAAATTTACTTTCAAATCTCGGGCGCCGGGCACGAGGCGCTGCTGGTGGCCGCGGGCATGGCGATGAAAAGCGGCTATGACTGGTTCTATCCTTATTACCGCGACCGCGCCCTGGTGCTCACGCTGGGCATGACGCCTTACGAATTGCTGCTGGATGCCGTAGGAGCGGGCGAAGGTCCATCGGGTGGACGGCAGATGCCATCGCATTGGGGGGCAGTGAAGCTCAACATCGTGAGCCAGTCTTCACCCACGGGTACACAGCTTTTGCAGGCAGTAGGATGCGCCGAGGCAGGACGTTATTTTTCCCGGCATCCGGAATCCGCCAAAAAACATGATGGCGATTACCGCGCTTTCAAAGACGTGAAATTCTACGGAGACGAGGTGACCTATGTCTCCTGCGGAGAGGGCGCAACCAGTCAAGGTGAATTCTGGGAGGCATTAAACACTGCTTCCAACCAGAAATTGCCCGTGCTCTTTCTGGTCGAAGACAACGAGTATGCCATCTCGGTCCCGGTCGAGGTGCAAACTCCGGGAGGCAGCATCTCGCATCTCATCGCGGGATTTCCCAACTTTCATCTGGCGCAGTGTGATGGCACCGACCCAGTGGTGAGTTATTCGGTCCTCACGAAGGCAGTCGAGCATTGCCGTTCGGGAAAAGGCCCGGCGCTGGTGCATGGGAAGGTGATTCGTCCATATTCGCATTCGCTCTCCGATGATGAGAGGTTATACCGGCCCGAAGCAGAGCGGCAGAAAGATGCGCAGCGCGACCCCATTACGCGCATGCAGATGTTCCTGATCCGGGAAAATATTCTGGATGAAAACAGCATCAACAAGCTGGAAAAACAAGTCGACGAGGAGATTCAAGAGGCCACCGACCGCGCCCTGGCGGCAACACTGCCGGCCAGCGGCTCATGGAAGAATTTTATCTATTCGCCGTATATTGATCCGGCTGCTTCTTCTTTCGCCACCGAACCCGTGCGCGAGGGTCCGGAAAAAACCATGGCCGATCTCATTAACCTTTGCCTGCGCGATGAGTTGCGGCGCGATCCGCGGGTCGTGGTTTTTGGAGAAGATGTTGCCGATTGCAGCCGCGAAGAATATCTGAAGCAAAAACAGGTGAAGGGCAAGGGAGGCGTCTTCAAGCTTACTGCCGGCCTGCAGCGCGAGTTTGGCTCCGAGCGGGTCTTCAACTCGCCTCTGGCTGAGGCCAACATCGTTGGCCGCGCCATCGGCATGGCTACGCGCGGACTTAAGCCCGTGGCCGAGATACAGTTCTTTGATTACATCTGGCCTGCGATGCACCAGCTTCGCAATGAGCTTCCCGTAATCCGCTGGCGCTCGAACAATAATTTTTCCTGCCCCATTGTGTTACGCGTGGCCATTGGCGGTTATTTGACCGGGGGCGCGATCTATCATTCGCAGAGCGGTGAGAGCATCTTCACCCATATCCCAGGATTGCGGGTCTGCTTTCCCTCGAATGCGCTTGATGCGAACGGGCTTCTGCGCACGGCCATTCGCTGTGACGATCCGGTGCTGTTCCTGGAACACAAGCGGCTCTACCGCGAACCCTTCGGACGCGCACCGTATCCCGGGCCGGATTTCATGGTCCCCTTCGGACGAGCGCGCATCTGGAAAGAAGGCCGCGACCTCAGCCTTATTACCTACGGCGCGGTTGTGCCGCGCGCGCTGCAAGCGGCACAGCGCCTGGAACGCGAGCAGGGTGTGAGCGTCGAGATCGTTGATTTGCGCACGCTCTCCCCGTATGACTGGGAGGCGATTGTCAGAACGGTGCGCAAGACCAGCAAAGTGATCGTGGCTCACGAAGATATGCTCAGCTTCGGCTACGGCGCGGAGATTGCCGCACGCATTGCCGATGAGCTCTTCGACGACCTGGATGCGCCCGTCCGGCGTGTGGCCGCCCACGATAGCTTCGTTGCCTATCAACCGGCGCTGGAAGATGAAATCCTGCCCCAGGCGGAGGATCTCTACAAGGCGATGGAAGAGCTGGCGAAGTATTGAGCGATCAGCAGTCAGCACTCAGCGTTCAGCCGGGATGGCCATCAAAATCGAGTATCGCTACGACTCGGGCGACGTTGATGAGGCCCTTCACGCGGTGCGTTCGCGTGCGTGGAAGAAAGCGCGGGTCAGGTTTCTTTTCATAACAGCGCTGCTTTTTCTCTGTTTTGCCGTTTTTCTTTGGCTGGATCCGCTCAATCCTGCACTGTTTCTGCTCCTTGGAATTTTCCTTGGAATGATGGCGGTTACGCTTGCGGCCTGGCTTCGGGCGAAGAGGATGAGCAAAGGGATCTGGAAGGCCTATCCTGTTATGCAATACAAGTTCACGGCTGAAATTGAGCCTGAATGCATTAAGACCACCTGCGATATCGCTTCGAGTGTGCGGCGGTGGGAGAGTTTTACCGGATACTTCGAGAGCGCCAACCTGTTCCACATTCAGGAAGGCTCACGCGTGCTTTGGATTCCCAAACGGGCTTTTGCCGGCGAAGCTGAAGTCAATCAGATGAGAGAATTGTTGCGGTCGAAGCTGAGTCAGACACCGGCATAGCGTGTGCGCTAGCCAATCTGGTGTTCAATTCTGATTCCTCGTTTTGCCATTTCCTGCAAGAACTTCTGCGCGGGCACGTCGGTTTCCTGCTTGATGCCGCCACGTTTGGTGATTTCGCCTGATGCCATCATCATTACTACGATCGAGGCCGGCCAGGCGGTGGTGCGCATCATGGCGGTCATTTGGGCGGCGGGATCGTAATAATCCACCAGGCTGTAAGAAGCCACGCTCCCGTTGCGGTGTGCTTCCACGCGCATGATGCAGATGTCAGGCGCGTCGCTGGTAAATTTCTCTACAAAGAGTTTGGCCGTCAGTTCACGGGGAGCGAGCTCGTTCTTGCCGATTTTCATCTTGCTGTTCGAGAAAAATCCCAGATCATAGAGCGAGCGAACCATGGCGTAGTGTGAGGGGGTGCGTAGAGTTTTCTCAAAGCACTCACCCACGCTTCCGGCAAAGGTTTCGGGCAAGGTTGATGTTCCCCCGGAAGTGTGGAAGGCGGTGAGTTTGTCAAAGCCTGCAATATGAAAATCTTCCGGCTCGGTCAGTGGCTCGATTTTTGCGATCTTGCCACCACGAAGCACCAGGGCGGGCTCCACGTATTCGTTGATCAATCCTTCGACCGAGAAAAGCAGTTGGTAATGAAAAGGCGGTTGAGGATCTTTGGGCAATCCACCGACATAGATTTTGAGCGCATCGGCTTGGCCTCCGATCTGGCGCATCAGCTCTCCGCCCAGGATAGAAGCCATGCCGGGTGAAAGTCCGCAGTCAGGAGCAATGGCCACACCCCGCTTGTGCGCCTGACGCCCGAGCGCGTATTCCTGGCGGACAACAACATTGTTGCCGCCAAGGTCTGCGAAGTGGCACTTAGCTTCGATGGCGGCTTTGCAGAGTCCAAGATTATAAAAATAGGGAACTGCCGAAAGCACAGCATTGTGGCCACGCATGAGTTTCGCAGCAGCAGAGTGGCTGGCGGCATCAATCTTGGCGGGGCGAATCTTTTTACCATCGGCCAGTTTGTTCAGCCGCGTGGCTTGGCGTTGCGCGCGTTTGAGATCGCAATCAGCCAGTGTGACCGTCTCAACCAGTGGCGAACGCGCCATATCATAGGCCGCCGCCGAACCCATCATGCCTGCACCGATGACAAGAAGTTTCATGGTCTCCAGATTATCGGAAGAACGGGATTTTCACCACGGCGGCACGGAGGCACGGAGAAATGCTTACCGCGGATTTCACGGATCACGCGGATTTAAGCAGCAGAATGGTAAGCATGGCAGAATTGTATCCGGTATGCTCTATTGAGGAGATGAAACTATGCGATGGCTTTTGCATTGGTTATTCAGCGCCGTCAGTTTGCTGGTCGTGGCGCATTTTGTCCCGGGATTTTACGTAAAAGGTTTTCTTTATGCGCTGCTCGCCGCTGCCATCATCGGGCTGGTGAACGCAACCCTAGGATTATTTCTCAAAATCATAACCTTCCCGATTACTATCATCACGTTTGGCCTGTTCCTGATCGTGATTAACGCGTGCATGCTGAAGTTTGCCAGCTTCTTTACACCGGGTTTCGTGGTGCAAGACTGGTGGGCGGCGTTGTGGGGAAGCGTGATCTTGAGCGTATTGCATTTTATCTTCCGCCTGCTTACGCGCAAGGAAAAAAAGGACAGTGATTGATTGCGCGACTAAGGTTGTTTTTTCGGATGGGGGCTGTCACTGCAATGAAAATTCGTCAGGAGTCCACTCTTTGAAAACTGTCCTGACTTTTTCCAGGGATATTCCTTTTTTCGCGAGCAGTTCGGCAGCGGCCGATTTCTCCCGGAGAATGCCAAGAAGCAAATGCTCTGTCCCAATATGTTTGTTCGACAGAGCATCGGCTTCCATCGTTGTATAAGCGAGTATTCGTTTACTGGCATTATCGAGAGGAAGATCGGTGTCTTTGGGCAAGGCTGGGCGAACCTCTGCATCTCGTTTTATTTCACCTTCGAACCAAGAATCCCAATCGAGCGAGAGAAATGAGCGCACGGGAGTATTTTGGTCAAAGATTAGACCCAGTAACAGATGCTCTGGGCATATCGCCGATGCTCCGAGTTGCTGAGCATGCCAACGGGCGAAGAAAATCACGCGACGGGCGCTCGGGGTATATCTCGGAAAAACCGGAGTTTTTAAAGGCGGAATCTTTTTGCGTGTCAAATGCGTAAATATCCAGAGCGAGGCTACCATCACGACGACTATCAAAATGGGGTACATAAACTTGAGTCTCTTGTAACCTTATAACAGCCTGAAAAATCCTCCATGAAGCAGACCGATCATTTTCTCAACTTGAGAAAAGCCTCGACCGCATTCTTATATTTGTCCCCGCCGACGATGGCGCAATCCTCGTGACCTGCGCCCTCGATCAACACCAGTTGTTTCGGACCTGTTGCCACCTGGTAGAGCTGTTCGCTCATGTGGAAAGGGGCGAGCTCATCGCTGGTGCCATGAATGAACAGGATGGGAATTTTAATAGAAGGCACTTTCGAGAGTGAATCGAATTTCTGTGTCAGGAGTAAATGGATGGGAAAGAAGGCATACACATGCTGGCGCCGAGACATGTCTTCAATCGAGGTGAACGTGCTCTCCGCGATCAGGCCGCCAGCTTCGGGATGGTGCGAGGCCAGATCAATGGCAATTGCGCCTCCGAGGGAATGGCCGTAGATGATGATCTGCTCGGGCTTGATTTTTTGCTGGTTCACAAGGTATTGCCATGCGGCTTCGGCATCCTCGTAGACCCTGGCTTCGGAAGGGAAGGGACCGGTGCTGCGGCCGTAACCGCGGTAATCAATAATAAGGACCGATGCCCCAAAGTTGCGCAGACGCACCGCATGTTCAAGGTTGCTGGCGATATTGCCACCATTACCATGCAGGTAGAGCAGCACACGGTTGGAAGAAGAATTGGGCAGCCACCAGCCGTGCAGCTTTCCGGGTGACGAATTTCCCGAAGAAGCCAAATTTTCCTGCGTCGAGAAGGGAACTGGGACCCAGGCATCCTGAAAGGGGACCCGGAACGGTGCGGGAGTGAGGTAGGTAGCGCCGCTGGGGAAGAATATGAAGTGTGCCTGATCAAACCACAAGACGCCGCAAAGGCCTATGTAGAGAAGCGAAAGACCGATTGCCAATCCACGAAAAATTCGCTTGAGAGATATTCGCGGAGGTTTTGCGGAAACAGGGGCGGGCGCCGCAGACTGAGTTTCAGATAAAGGGCGCATGAGTTGTCGTTATCCCATGCCCAGGTCGGCAGGCGCTTCCAGCGGTGTGCCGCAGACCCGGCAGATTACAGCGGAACAGTCGCCGCAGATCAGCGGATCGGTGACTTCGCACGCACACGTGGGACAGTACAGCGGAACCGGTTCAGATGCTGATGACATGATGCGATGGGGAAACTGTAGCATAAAACTATGGGGAATGTTTTTCGCGCTGGCCTGCTTTTTGAAGTGGAAAACCAGGGTGGAAATTGGAGGAAATTTGAAGATGTCAACGGAGCAAGGTGGCTTTGATTTAGAATCCTGCATTCTGCTCAAGGAACCATCTGTGACTCGACGGCCACCATCGCAATCGCTGCGAATTGCCATAGATACCGGCGGGACCTTTACCGATTGCGTCTGGCTGGAGCAGGGCCGTCTGCGCTTACGCAAAGTATTCTCCACGCCGGCAGATCCTTCACTGGCCATTGCACAGGCGGTGTGGAAGATTGCCGGTGAGCGAGATTTTGTTCTGCTGCATGGCACCACCGTGGGGACCAATGCTTTGCTCGAGCGCAAGGGCGCGCGGGTGGCCCTGGTTACGACCAAGGGATTTACCGACATCATTGAAATCGGCCGCCAGGCGCGTCCTAAGCTTTATGATTTCTTTTTTGATGCGATTCAGCCCCTGGTCCCATCGGACTTGCGTTTTGGCGTGGCGGAGCGGACAGATTGCACGGCGAAAATCCAGCAAGCCCCTGATGCCGGCGCGCTGAAGGAGCTTGCACGCAACATCGGGAAGAGCAAAGTTGAAGCCATAGCCATCTCGCTGTTGTTTTCATTTGCCAATCCAGCCAATGAGCAGGCCATCGCCACGGCACTTGAACCCCTGGGCCTGCCGCTGTCACTTTCCCATAAAATTCTGCCCGAATTCCGCGAGTATGAACGCGCCAGCACGGTGGTGATGAACGCTTATTTGCAACCGGTCATGCAGCGCTATCTGCAACTTATAAGACAAAGACTGGCGAGTGACAAAAGTGCGAGCGAAGCTGGGGCCAGCAAAACGAAAATTTTTGTGATGCAGTCGAGCGGAGGCATCACGGCGCTGGAGTCGGCGGCGCGGGAGCCGGTGCGTACGGTGCTCTCCGGACCAGCCGGAGGCGTGATGGGAGCGGCCTCCATGGCGCGGCGCAGCGGCTTTGAGCGGATTATCGCGTTTGATATGGGCGGCACTTCGACCGATGTTTCTCTAGTAGACGGCGAGGCGCGACCGGCAACGGAAGGCACGGTTGCCGGACTTCCGGTGCGGGTTCCCATGCTGGATATTCATACCGTAGGCGCAGGCGGAGGTTCGCTGGCGCGCTTTGATTCTGCCGGAGCGCTGCGGGTGGGGCCGGAGTCGGCTGGGGCCGATCCTGGGCCGATCTGCTACGGACGCGGCGAGTTGCCTACGGTCACCGACGCCAATCTTCTTTTGGGAAGATTGCGTCCCGAGCAGTTTCTTGGCGGAGATTTCTCACTCGACCTCGAGCGCACGCGGAAAATTACAGCCGCATGGCTCGGTCAGCAGCATCAACGGCTCACGCTGCAAGCTTTTGCTCAGGGCGTGATTCGAGTCGTGAATGCAAACATGGAGAAGGCGATCCGGCTGGTCTCGATTGAGCGCGGCTATGATACCCGCGAATTTATCCTGGTTGCATTCGGCGGCGCAGGAGGGTTGCACGCGTGCGAACTCGCGGCTTCTCTGGGTATTCCGCGCGTGCTGGTGCCGCCCCTTCCGGGTGCGCTTTCCGCTTTTGGGATTCTGGCCAGCGACGTGGTAAAAGACTACTCCCGCACCGTGTTGTGGAATGTTGTGCGGCCCGAGAGCTCATCTGAACTGAAGAGGCAGTTGCGCGCCGAGTTCGATCAACTGGAAGCGACGGCCAAGCGGGATTTTCAGACTGAGGGATGGAAAAAAGCAATTCAGCTCAAGCGCAGCGCCGACCTTCGCTACAGAGGCCAGGGGTATGAGTTAAACGTGCCGGTGCATGATTTAAACATCGCTCCGTTAGTTAAGGCCTTCCACGGTGAGCATCAGCGACGCTATGGTTATGCTCATCCAGAAAGAGAAGTTGAAATCGTTACGCTGCGCCTGCGGGGCGTGCAACCTGCACAGTTCAGCGATTTCAAAATCCAGGAACGGGAAGCGGGTAAGGCCGCAGAGAAGAAAGGTGTGCTGCAGCGGGCATCTCTGAAGAAAAACCGTGTCTATCGCGGGCCTGCGATCGTAACCGAATACAGCGCCACAACTTATGTACCTTCAGGCATGAAGTTTCATGTGGATTCGGTAGGGGCGCTGGTGATTGAAGTTAACTCACCACAGAGGCGAAGTTAACCCACTACAGGGGCACAGAGAAGAACGTTAAAGCATTTGGCGCTTAGACTTAGCCAAAGACTTTCAGTCATCAGCGATTATTCAATCGGCGTGAGCGCTGCACACTCCTCCGCTGTATATGGTGTATTTCGGTTGGCGATGGCTTCGAATCGAATTACACCGTCAACCGTGGAACAAAAACCTCTTCTGCCCGTCCTGTCAGGCACCATCGGTAGCGCGCTGATGACGTATTGCTGATGAGGCCGTTGTTCGTCTGCCTGAATCACAAAGCGGTAGCCAGTTTTGGTGCACCATTGGTCGCCCGTGCAGATTAGTCCCGTAATCAAGCAGGCATGCTCGGCCGTGCTGTCGGCTTCGCTGCCGCAGGTCCCGCCTGGACCTGGACCCAATGTTGCAATATCCGGGGCGTACCCTGTGTTGGCATAGACTGTCTGGTACTGAGCTTCGGCTGAGATCAACGTTCTTACCATGCTCACTGCGCTGGCCTCATTGGCAGAAGTGCGTGCGCGGATCAGGCTGTGAATGGCGATGGCGGCGATAATCAGAATGAAGGGAATGAACAGAATGTTGAGATAACCCAGAATCAGGCCTGTCAGCGCTATACCGTCGCCCTTCAGCCGCCCCATGCTCTTACGGATATTCGAACGTGATATGTGCCCGAGAATGATTGCAGGAATACCCGTGAGGATATTGAGGCAGAGCAGAAGAGACAGAATGCCCAGAACCATGCTCGCGATCGCCTTGCCGTCGGTTCGGGCTCCCGGCAGCGGAGCACCCGGGATTCCTGTAGATGAAGGAGCTTGGGGCGCATTGATCCGGCGCCCGCATTGCGGGCACATGGTATATCCCTCGGGGACATTGGCGCTACAATTTGGGCAGAACATCGCTGGCCTCGCTGAAATAAATGAAGTCTGCCAAAGTTATAGGATGTCCCGCGAAAAAGCAATCCAACAGGAGCCTTGAAAGTCCACCAGTTTTGCATAACCGGGCAAAATTCCATAATCTGTAAGCCAGCAGGCATATCCAGATTGAGAGTGACAGATGAAAGTCGCCATACAGGGTGAACTCGGTTCCTTCAGCCATACGGCTGCACGGCAGCTCGCGCCCAAGATGCAGGTGCTACCCTGCACGGTCTCACGCGATGTGTTTGCCGCTTTGAAGAAGGGCAAGGCACAAGCGGCAGCGATTCCCATTGAAAATTCTCTGGCGGGTTCTGTGGTGGAGCATTTAGACCTGATGCTCGAACACGATTTCTGGATCGAAGCGGAGATGCGCCTGCGCATAGAGCACAACCTGATTGCCGCGCCGGGGGTCTCGCTCGGCCAGATCAAGCGGGTGCTCTCTCATCCGGTGGCCCTTGATCAGTGCCGTAAATTTTTTCAGCAACACCGGCACATTCGTCCCGAGCCCTTCTACGATACGGCCGGAAGTGTGAAGCACGTCCTGGAGAACAACTTGCGCGATACGGCCGCCATTGCTGCGCACAGGGCGGCGCAGCAATACGGTGGGAAAATTCTGCAGTCGGGCCTGGAAGACAATAAACAAAACTTCACGCGTTTTTTCCTGATTCGCAAGGGACGCCGGGTTGCGCCACGCGCCAACAAGACCTCGATTGCCTTTGCGGTCAAGAACATATCCGGGGCGCTGTTTAAAGCGCTAAGCGTGTTTGCACTGCGCGAGATCAGCTTGAGCAAGATCGAATCGCGTCCGGTGCCGGGACGCCCCTGGGAATACGTCTTTTATGCCGATCTGTTATGCGGGCAGGAGCTGCGGGCGGAAAAGGCGTTGGGCCATCTGGCTGAGATTTCGGAGTTTGTGAAGGTCCTGGGCATTTATCCAGCAGCCAAATAGTAACGGTTAAGCGTTGCTCCGCGTGCTTTAACTCAAGTACAATCACTTCCTCTTTGGAGATGGGTTGACCCTGCGTTTGCATCTTTTGGGTGGCTGACCTCATCCATATCTCGAAAGGAAAGCCAATGGCGGACCAAACACGCAAAATTGAAGGCAGCGCTGAAGTCAAGTTGCCGCAAACAGAACAATCGTATCCGGTGTTGCCCGTGCGCGATACCGTTCTATTCCCGCATGCAGTGCTTCCGCTCACCGTGGGCCGCGAGAGTTCGGTGCAACTCATCAGTTCGCTGGGAGAGGACAAGACCATCGTGGTTGTCGCCCAGCGTGAAGCGCGAGTCGATGTCCCTCAGCCCACCGATTTATACAGCGTCGGCACCCTGGCCACTGTGCATAAAGTGGTCAAGATGCCCAACCAGAGCTTATTTGTATTCACAGAAGGATTAGACCGGGTTCGCCTGCGCGAATTTGTGCAGCTCACTCCATTCATGCGGGCCGAGGCGGAAGTGATTCCCGAACCCACTTCTCCCCCGACAGCAGAGATTGAGGCATTGCAGCGCAATGTGCTGACTTTGTTTCAGCAGATCGTGGCCGCTTCGCCTACGCTCTCCGATGAATTGCAAACCGTGGCGATGAACATTGAAGAGCCCGGCCGCCTGGTGGATTTTATTGCATCCTCTCTGCCGCTGCTTTCCACCAAGGAAAAACAGGACCTGCTCGAAATTCAGGACGTTCGCATCCGGCTGGATAAAATTCACCAGCACCTGGCCAAAGAACTTGAAGTGCAGCAGTTGCGTAACAAGATTCAATCTGAAGTACAGGACCGGGTGCAGCAGTCGCAGCGCGAGTTCTATCTGCGCGAGCAGATGAAGGCGATCCAGAAAGAGCTGGGTGAGCAGGATGAAACCCAGCGCGACGTAGAAGATCTGCGCCAGAAGATCGAAGCTTCCGGCATGCCGGAAGAGGTCAAGAAAGAGGCGATGAAGGAGCTGAATCGCCTGTCGCGCATCTCTCCGATGGCTGCGGATTATTCGGTGACGCGCAACTATATCGAATGGCTGGCGGTGCTGCCGTGGAGCAAGTCGAGTGGCCAGGAAGTAGACATACTCAAAGCCAAAGAAATTCTCGACGAAGACCACTATGACCTGCAGAAGGTCAAAGACCGCATCCTTGACTATCTTTCCGTGCGCCGGTTGAAACCCAGCATGAAAGGACCGATTCTTTGCTTCGTAGGCCCGCCGGGAGTGGGCAAGACCTCTTTAGGAAAATCCATTGCACGTGCGTTGGGCCGCAAGTTCCAGCGTATGTCACTGGGTGGATTGCACGATGAGGCGGAGTTGCGCGGGCATCGCCGCACCTACATCGGAGCATTACCGGGACAGATCATGCAAGGCCTGCGCCGGGCAGAGACCAACGATCCGGTCTTTATGCTCGATGAAGTGGATAAGCTCGGGCGCGACTTCCGCGGCGATCCGGCCTCGGCGCTGCTCGAGGTTTTAGACCCCGAGCAGAACAGCACATTCCGCGATAATTACCTGGATGTGCCCTTCGATCTTTCGCGCGTGCTGTTCATCTGCACCGCTAATATGCTTGATCCCATTCCGGAACCGTTGCGTGACCGCATGGAGATCATAGATTTACAGGGCTACACCGAAGACGAAAAAGAGCACATTGCCTTCCGCTATTTGATTCCACGCCAGATCGAGGCCAACGGCATCACAGCGGAACAGATTGAATTTTCAAAAGAGACGATACGTTACCTGATCCGCCACTATACGCGTGAAGCGGGCGTGCGCAACCTGGAGCGTGAAATCGGGACCATGTGCCGCAAGCAGGCGCGCCGCATTGCCGAAGGCAAGGCCGAAAAGCTGGCCGTGACGCCGCAAGTAGTCCAGGAGTTTCTGGGTGGCATCAAAGTACGCATTGATACCGAGATTGCCCAGCGCACTCAGCGCCCTGGCGTGACCGTGGGGCTGGCCTGGACTCCGGCGGGCGGTGACGTCCTGTTTATCGAAGCCACCATGATGAAAGGCAAGGGAGGCTTCACTATGACCGGCCAGATTGGGCATGTCATGCAGGAATCCATGCAGGCCGCGCTGACCTGGGTGCGATCGAATGCAACCCAATTGGGAATTCAGGAAAACATCTTCGCCGATCACGATATACACATTCATGTGCCGGCAGGAGCGATTCCTAAAGATGGCCCGTCGGCCGGCGTCACTATGGCGACCGCGCTGGTTTCATTGCTGACCGGACGACGCCTGCGGCCGTATACCGCCATGACCGGCGAAATCACCCTGAGCGGTAATGTGCTGCCCGTCGGCGGGATCAAAGAAAAGGTGCTTGCTGCCCGGCGCGCTGGCGTGCATGATGTGATCCTGCCGGCTGAAAATGAGACCAACCTGCGCGAAGACCTGACGCCGGAGCAACTTGAAGGCGTAAATGTCCACTTCGCCAAGACGATTGAAGAAGTCCTGGCTATCGCGCTGCCTTCCAACCCGGCGGAAGAAAAGAAAGACGATAAAGCACGGGAAGAAGTGCTGGTGCGCGCGTCGTAATCCTTGCGTAGAGACGTAGCATGCTACGTCTCTACCAATCCCATTTCCGCTCGACAAAAACAAGGTATGCTGTATCCATGAGGGTTCGCGTGCTTTTTTTCGGCCTTCTTACCGACGTGGTTTCACGCCGGGAAGAGGAAGTGGATTTAAAAGAGGGTGCGTGCATCTCAGATCTTATTGGGCATTACACCGCCGCATTTCCCCAGTTGCGTCCATTGCTTCCTTCCGTTGCCGTCTCGGTGAATCGTGAATATGCTCCAGCTTCGACCGTGTTACGCGACCAGGATGAAGTCGCGCTGCTGCCTCCGGTGAGCGGCGGAAGTGGTCCCGTACGCACAGAGGTAGCGCGGGTTGAGATTGTGCGTCAAAAGATTGATGTTCAGCTTATTGCCAATGCACTGAAACACGCTTCTGACGGAGCCTGCGCGGTCTTTGAAGGGATTGTGCGCGACAACACGCGTGGGCGGCGTACGCTCTACCTGGATTACGAAGCTTACGAGGAAATGGCGTTGAAGCAAATGAGCGAGCTGCGCGAGCAGGCACTGCAGAAGTTTGCCGTCCGGGATATTGCTTTGGTCCACCGACTTGGCCGGCTTCAGATTGGCGAGACCAGCGTTCTCATCGTGGTCGCTTCGGCGCACCGTGCAGCCGCTTTTGAGGCCTGCCGCTGGCTGATTGACACTCTGAAGAAGACGGTCCCAATCTGGAAGAAGGAATACTTCGAAGATGGAGCGGTCTGGGCGGATGGAGACCCCTTTCCACCGGAAATTTCCACCGCACAAAGTAACGCTACGCCGCCAGGCGCATCTAAGTGAGCAGACTACTTTACATATTGGCTATGCGATCCAGATTTATTGCTCTTCTTTTAGGGGAAATAGTTTTGGCGGGCGCCGTTTGGTGCCAGACGAACGCGCAGACCAACGCTCCAGCCAATCCCCATGCTCCAGCCAACCCTGGCGGCAACGCGGAGCAATCCGTTACTCCGGATATTAAGATTGATGTAAAACTGGTGGACGTTTTTACCACAGTGACCGACTCCAATGGCGCTCCGGTGGCGAACTTGAAGCAGGAAAATTTCCAGGTCTTCGAGGATGGCATCCCACAGAAAATTGCGATTTTCAGCCAGGAGCCGGCGCTGCCGCTCTCAGTGGTCCTGGCCATTGATACCAGCCTGAGCACGCGCATGGACCTTCCTTTTGAGCTGGAGTCCGCCCGCCGATTTGTGCACAGCATCGTGCATGGAGAAAGAAAAGACACGCTTGCGCTGTATTGCTTTTCGCAAGATGTCCAGGAGATGGTCCCTTTTACCTTTGATGTGCAGCGGATTGACCGCGCCATCAACCACGTTCGAGTGGGCAGCTCCACGTCGCTGTATGACGCAGTCTATCTGGGTTCCCTGGCCCTGGAAAAAAGACAAGGACGCAAGGTCATGGTGGTGATTACCGATGGCGGCGATACCGCCAGCCAGGTGGATTACCACGATGCGCTGCGCGAGGCCCAGCAGGCGGAAGCGTTGCTGTACTCCATTATTATTGTTCCTATTGAGGCCAGCGCAGGACGCAACACCGGAGGAGAGCACGCGCTCATTCAGATGTCCCGTGATACCGGCGGCAAATACTACTACGCCGATTCCATTACCCGGCTCGATCAGGCTTTTCGTCAGATTTCCGACGAGCTGCGCAATCAGTATCTGCTGGGTTACTATCCCAGCCAGAGACTTGCAGACTCGGATTTTCGAACTATCGAAGTGCGTGTGTCATCGTTATCTCCGGGCACTACGAACGCGCAGCTTATTGTGCGCAACCGCAGCGGATACTACACCTCGAAGTCGCATTGAGAAGGGAACTGTTAGCTCTTGGCTCTTAGCCGTTAGTTGGCTCGCTACTGGCTGACTCGCTGCTCTCAATATAGAATTGTGGCTGTGAATCGCAGGCCTAATCCCTTCACCATCAAGAAGCCCAGATCTGTTCCCCCGGCTGAGACCGGACAGGAAGCGGCATTTTTGCGTTCGCTTGGCGAAAACCAGGCGGCCGTGACTGTCAGACTGCTCAGCGGAGAAACCGTCAACGGCTGGATCGAGTATTACGACGAGAAAATGGTGCGGCTTACGCGCACCGATGCTCCCAATCTTTTTATTTATAAAGAGCAGATTGCCTACATCGTTGAAGCAGAAAAAAGCGAGCAAGCGTAAGTTTTATCTCTGGTACGTTCCCATCAATTCAGCTTTGCCCAAGACGTGGACCTGCATGGCGCTCTCTACCTGTTGCTTGCCGGCTCCGGACTTAAGGTTCAACTTCGCATCAAGCGCATAGAGCTTGAAAAAATAGCGATGGGGCTTTCCTGGCGGCGGACAAGGACCGCCGTAGCCGGTCTTTCCAAAATCATTGATGCCTTGCGCCCCGCTTTGAGCGAGGCCCGCCTGTTTAGACACTCCTTCCGGGAGCTGGCGCAGGCTTGCGGGCAGATCGTAGGCCACCCAGTGGGTCCATGTGCCGGCGGGCGCGTCGGGATCGTCGGCAATCAAGACAAAACTTTGCGTGTTGGCCGGCGGTTCAGCCCATTGCAAAGCAGGAGAGGTATCGGAACCTTCACATGAGAACTTTTTGGGAATCGCTCCGCCACTCGAGAAGGAAGGACTTTGCAATGAAAATGACATGTTTGAACCTCCCGATGCTTCACCTGATATTGAGGAAGAAGATTTCTGTGGATTAGTTGCTTCGCCGCCAGATTGGCAGCCGGCAAGCAGCAGGATGAAAAAGAGAACACGCACCATGTGGGCGATGTTTGTTGAGGGAATAGGAGCACCGTACATGTTTGTGCCTCCGGGTTAATAAGGACTGCGCATCGCTGCTGTCGAGTTATGGATTCACCGCTACACAGCCGAGGACGGCTGTGCCACACAATTGTCTTGCCATCTGTTCATACGTCTTCAAACACAACCCTATTGTTGTAATGCGAATTCAGTTCCCGATCAAGCGAAACTCTTTTACATTAGATTCATGTCTTCTGATTTCGAGTTTGTTCCGCGGGCCGCAGAAATTGCACGTGAGGGCGGCGTGCTGCTGATGCAGTATTTTGTCCAGAATGTCGCCATTGAATACAAGGGCGACGCCGATCTAGTTACCATTGCCGACCGCACCTCAGAGAAGTTGCTGGTTGAGCGCATTCATGACACTTGGCCGCAGCACGATATTCTCGGCGAAGAGGGGACTTCGACCAAGTCAGGCAGCGACTATCGCTGGTATGTTGATCCTCTGGATGGCACCACGAACTTCGCCCATGGATATCCTGTTTTTTGCGTTTCTCTCGGCCTGGAATATCGCGGGGAGCTGATCGCCGGTGTGGTTTACGATCCTACGCGAGATGAACTGTTTGCGGCCGAAAAGAGCAAGGGCGCCACGCTGAACGGCAAACCCATCCATGTTTCAAAGACCGCCAAGCTGGCGGAGAGCGTCCTGGCAACCGGGTTTCCCAGCCACAAACGGCACAAGAACCCGAACATTCATTTCTATCATCAGCTCACCCTGCGCTCGCACGGAGTCCGCCGCGCCGGGTCCGCCGCGCTCGATCTTGCCTACGTAGCCTGCGGACGCTTCGATGGCTTCTGGGAGTTCAACCTCAACCCGTGGGACACGTCGGCAGGGGTCGTGCTGGTACGCGAGGCGGGCGGTGTGGTGGAAAATTTTTCAGGCGGGCCGTTTGATATCTCGAGCCGGGAGGTGCTGGCCTCCAACGGATTGATCCACGAAGAGCTGCTGAAAAATTTCCAGGAGATCTTCGCCGGCCGCGGTCTGGCTGAACTTCCCAGCCCGGTGGAGTACGCCCAGCAGCGCAAGAAATAACGGTTTTACAAGTCCTTGCTATCGTTTGTGGTGTCCAATATGATGTGTCAATTCCATGAACCAGCAAGTGCGGAAGTCCGTTCTGTGCACCCTCTTGGCGCTCGTAGGGTATTCGAGCGCACAAGCCCAGCGGATCCACATTGAGGAAATCGGGCTGCGTGGCTACTATTCAACCTCTACACCCACGCGTATCAGGCTTCACGTTGACCCCCCGGCTGCATCATCAGGCCGCTCGCTCCTGATCAGAATCAAGGTAGGGAAGAAAACGAGCTACCCGACGCGGGAGGATATTTTTACCGCCAAGCTGGATTCACCAGGGCCGCAGGAGCTGGAGCTGCCCTTTTTTATCTATACCGCCAACAACTACGAACACGAATATGTACAAGCAGATTTATTGTACGAGGATGAAAAACAGGTCATCGCCTCCGATACCGCGGAGTTGGGACATAATGGCGCCAACACCCTGATTGCTATTCTTTGTAACGGCAGCTCCATTAACGACAACGCCATTTGTAATGAGACCCAAGCCCAGGTCCTTTTTGGCGGGACGGAAGAGGAGCGAGATAAAAAAAACCAGAACTTCAAATTTGTACTGCTTAAAGGGGGAGAGTCCCCTGATGCATGGTGGGGTTATGGCTCTGTGGATACGGTCATTCTGGCTGCGCCCATCACCAGCTTGTCTGAGCTGCAGCGCAGCGCTCTGGAGCAACACCTCCGCCAGGGCAGTACGCTTGTCGTGCTGGAAAAGGAGATCGCCGACGATAATTTTCTTTCTTCGTACAGAAAGGGAGACAGTTCAGCAGGTGCAATCGTCGTCGGGGCCGGGAAGCTGCTGCTGGTGCCCAGCCTGGGTTCAAAAGAACTCGAAGACACGTTTTCCGGAGCAAGTTTGAAGCGCGCTATGGGAGAAAGAGTTTATTGGAGGGTGTCTCAATTACCAGATGAAGGCTTAACCTGGGGACTAAGCTACTGGGCGCAACACCTCTGGGCCACGCATTTTACGTTTCCCCGGCTTCTCTGGGTCTTAATTTGGCTGGGGGTTTACACGATCATCGTTGGTTTTGTGAACTTTGCCATTTTGCGGCGGATGCGGCGCAGAGAGTGGGCCTGGGTGACAACTCCAGTACTGGCGCTGCTGTTTGCGGCCGGGCTTTACGCGGGCAGCGATTTCAAGCGTCCACGGAATTTCTCGGTTGACGAAGTTGTGCTGCAGTGGATGGATGAACAGAGCCCGCTGGCAGCTTCTCAAACGCAACTGCGCATTTCTTCTCCCCGGGTCCAGGAGACGACGTTAATTGCGCCGGGCCCGGCCATCCTCATGCCACCCTCGAGTGGGCAGAGGCCTCAGGCCATCATCAACATGGAAAACCACGAAGATTGGGAGCCTGGTTGGGATATCCGCATAGGCGCGCAGCAAGGGATTGACCTTCCTTTGTTGCGATGGGATTTCCGGGACCTGGATTTTCGGGATTTTGTTCAACTACCGGGCACCATCCACAGCGACAAGCCGGGATACATAAGAAACGAAACTGGCCGTTCCTTTGACGACGCGATTTATGTTGATAAAAATTCCAAGATCTTTCTTCTGGGTGCGGTAGCTGCAGGCAGTGAAGTTAATACCGCATCGGCCCCATCCAGGACCTATTCCGATTTTTGCAAATGCAAACAAGAGTCAGATGTTAAGGAGGAGCATACAGTTGGGGCGCCTTCCCTGGAAGACGTCGTGGCATCAGCGCTCGGCAGAGACGATAAGGAATATTTTGTTGGCCTGTCGCGAGAAAAACCCACATGGGAGCCAGAGCTCGAAGGAATCACACCTGACCGTAACCGGTTCGTGATTACTATCGTTGCCTTGGGTAGACCGCATGATTGAAGTCCGCAGTGTGAAGAAAAAATACAGCCGGGTCCAGGCGCTCAACGATTTTTCCCTGCAAGTGCCGCGCGGTGCCCTGTTTGGGCTGGTGGGGCCCAACGGGGCAGGGAAAAGCACGCTCCTCAAGATTTTGGCCACACTGATACGCCCGGATGCGGGCGCAGCCTTGATTGATGGGAAAGACGTTAGGCGCAACTCCCGTAGCGTGCGCACGATCGTAGGCTATCAGCCTGATATTCCCGGTTTATACCAACAAATGTCGGTGGAGCAATACCTGGAATTCTTTGCGGGGGCGTTTCATCTGCGCGGGGAGCAGAAAAAAGACGCTGTGCGCCGTGCTCTGGAGCATTCCGGTTTCGAGGACCGGCGTCATGACGAGGTAGAAGCGCTTTCTTTTGGCATGAAGCAGCGACTTCTGCTGGCCAAGACGCTTATCCATAATCCGCGCGTACTGCTGCTCGACGAACCGGCCACAGGCCTCGACCCGCTGGCGCGTATCCAATTGCGTGACCAGTTGCGGGCTTTGCAGCAAGGCGGTGTGACCATACTCATTTCTTCCCACATTCTGAGTGATCTTGAGGATATTTGCACCGACGTGGTGTTTATCGGCGCAGGGAAAAATATTTCCTTGCCTAACGGGGTGAGAAGAGAGGCGAACGCGGAGAGCGGCAGCTTATTGTGCGAGATGGAAATTTTGGGGGAGGCTTCTTCCGCTTCTCGCGCAGCAGAAACATTTGCCGGGGCCAAGGTCATGAGAAGCTCGGGAAAGGCATTGCAGGTGGAAATTTCCGGAGGCGAGGAACAGGCCGCCGCCTTGCTGCACCACCTGGTGACGGCAGGCATCGCCGTCACGCGCTTTACCAGCCGTGGACCGGGACTGGAAGAAGTATATAAGGATATTTTTGGAGGTCCGCACCCGTGAATCCGATGATCTGGAAAGAGCTGCAGCAACGAATGCGTGAGCGCAGGGCTTGGCTGCTGCCGACGATTTATCTCCTGGTCTTAGGCGCAATCGTTACGTTTGTGTACTACACGACGGTTGTGGAGGAAAGCAGGTATTCTCAGCACGAATTGCGGGGAGCCGAGATCGGCGTCGCGATTTTCTTTGGTACGGTCTACGCGCAACTCGGCCTGCTGCTTTTGATTGCTCCGGCGTTAAGCGCGGGGAGCATTACCATCGAAAAAGAGCAGCGTACACTCTCAGGCTTGCTGACTTCGCTGCTGACCTTGCTGGAAATCTGGTGGGGGAAATTTGTCGCCTCGCTCCTGCTGATGGTTTTGCTGCTGGTTGTTTCACTTCCCGTATTGAGCCTCGGTCTCGCCATGGGAGGATTTGGCGTTCGCGAGATGACCATGGCTACGATAACGACACTGATCATTGTTGCCAGTATGAATGCCGTCGGATTGTATTGCTCCTCCCTCTTCCAGCGCAGCATTTATGCCACTACCGTCAGCTATGCCGTTACGATTGCCCTGGTGGTACTCACTGCTGTCGCCGCTGCCATGTGGCAATCGAGCCACAGAGGTTTGGGACAAGATGAGTTTGCTCATTTCAAAGTATGGTTGTATCCCAACCCCTTCTTCTTTTTGACACTGGCTTTTGCTCCGCAATCAAAATTGTTTCCTGATTGGTATATTTCCGCCGGGATTTTCGTATTGATCGGAGTATTGGTAGGCGCGCTTACCCTGCTTCAGCTTCGCCGCGCCGGCGAAAAAGTGTAAAGCAAGATGTGTACCGGCAAGGTTCTAGCTTCGGTTGTGATGTTTTCAACCGCTCTATGCTGCGAGAAAATGCCTGTGAAACCATTGCGGCTGGCTGATAAGATTACGAAAGTAGCTGGAAAAAGGGCCAGCGACTAAAGTCATCTACTGAGGCCTTCCTCCCCCTTTTATATTCACATGTTGAAGCCCAAATCCAGGAAGCAGACTGTCGGAAACAAGGAACCAATGAAAGGCCAGCGCGTCAATTCTCGGGTCCGTACCGAAGACCGGCGTGCGCCCTTCAGAAAACTCCCGCTGGTCCTGTACCGGCTTGCCATGCCGGGTGGGGTATTGCTGCTGATCACGGGAGTGCTGGTGCACATGGGATACCTCGCGGGCGCTGAAACTCCCTTCGTGCGTTTTTATACTTATTTCGTCTTCGGGATAGGCCTGCTGCTGAGCGCGTTCTTCAAGCGCAGCCGCCTGTTTTTTGCCATGCTCGTGGTGGTGCTGGCGGAGCGCACACTGACCTGGTTCGCTCCGGGATTTTTGTCGGCCAAGGAGAGCAAGACAGCAATTGAGGCCATCGCCTTGTTGCTGCCCATCAATCTGCTGGCGCTGGCCTTCGTGCGCGACCGCGGAATTATTTCGCGCGCGGGAAAACAACGAATCGCGGTGGTCGCGTTGCAGATCGTTGCCGTCGCGATTCTCTGCAAGCCGGCGCAAGCCTACGCCGCCACCCTGCTGGATCCTAACTTTGTAGACAAGCGCTTTCTGGAATGGAGTAATATTCCTCAACCTGCGTTGCTGGCGTTTATCGTGGCGGGTGTGGGCATGATCATTTCGCTGATTCGCCGCTATCAACCGGTGGAAAGCAGTCTCTTCTGGGCCCTGGTGGCGGCCTTCGTGGCATTGCAAACGGGAACGAACCATCTTGCCGGCCTCTATTTTGCTACCGGGGGGCTGATCCTCATCATTGCAGTGCTTGAGACCTCGTATGCAATGGCCTACCATGATGAACTTACCCAGTTGCCCAGCCGCCGGTCCCTGAATGAAACCCTGCTCAAGCTTGGCGACTCCTACGTCATCGGGATGCTGGACGTAGATCACTTCAAGAAATTCAACGACAGTTACGGCCACGAGGCGGGCGACCAGGCACTACGCATGGTTGCCTCCAAGCTGGCACGCATTGCCGGTGGCGGCAAGGCATTCCGTTACGGTGGAGAGGAATTCACCGTGGTTTTTCCCGACAAATCCCTGGGAGAGGCCTTCACCTATTTGGACACGATGAGAAAGATAATTGAGCAATCTCTTTTTACCGTTCGTGGAAAGGACCGGCGCAGGCAGGGGAAGGACGGTAAAACCACTCAAACCGGGCCCCGGGAAGTTGAAGTCAGCGTGACTGTAAGCATCGGCGTTGCCGCGCGCGATGAGGAAAGAACTACACCCGAGCAAGTGATCCGCTTTGCCGATAAGGCGCTCTACAAGGCCAAAGCCAAAGGCCGCAACCGCACGGTTGCCGCCAAACCTGCCAACGAAGAGATGCGCATCGTAAGCATCCTGTAAGCAGTTTTATCGGATGAATCAATCCCTACCTTTGCTAGAATTTAACTGTGGTACCTCTCCTCACTGAACGCAGGATTGAAAAGCGTCCTGACCGGGTGACTTTGCAAGGTCGCATACTTTTTCTTACCGAAGATCCCGAACTGATCAAAAAGCAACTCGCCGGCTGGGACCTGCCCTGGGACACACAAAATCCCGGTAAAAATCCCAAGCTGCGCGACGATATTTCCACCGACGAGATCACGCCTGCGCACTACTGTTTTTACTTTGACCAGACGCTGGGAGAAATTCCCTATTTGGGATTGAAGTGTGGCGGAGAGGTTCCCATCGGCCGCGGAGATATCAAGCGCGGCGGATTTGTGGCCTCGGTGAGCGGCAAGCGGCGGGGCAAAGGCTCCAGCCGCGAGCAGTCGCCGTATGCCGAGATGTGCGCGGGCATACAGCTCGTGATTGCGGAAAATATTGAGCGCATCTACAAGCAGAATTGCCAAAATCTGGGCGTGCTGACTTCGATCAATTTCTTCCTGATTGATAAAATCCGCGCCGGCACCGAGATCCTGTTGAGCGAATTTACCCGTGGCGAAGATGAGATTACGCGCCAAGTCATTGAGTATGGTGGCCTGTTTCCCTTCAACGTGGCCCGCATGCAGAAGAAGGTTTTTCTGCCGCCGATTACGACCAACAAGCGAGCGATGACGCTGGCAGAAAAGATATTTGCCCGCCACATGATCGCCGAAAACGGCGAAGCCGGTGTGCCTTCTGTGAAGCCCGGCGATACTGGATTTGCCCGCACCGATCTGCGCTTTAGCCATGAGTATGTGACTCCAATGGCGGCGATCTTCTACGAGCAGTGTGTAGGAAAAGATGTTCCCGTGAACGATGCTGCATCAGTCATCTTCTTCCGCGACCATCTCACGTTTCTCGATGAGGTCATCTCAGAAGAAAAAAAGAAAATGGGACTGCTCGACCTCGCAACCCAGCTCAAATTGAAGCAGATGGAGTTTGCCAAATCGCAGGGCATCAAGCTGCACGGCGAGCTGAAAGACCGCAAAGGTTCTGAAGGCATTTGCCACTCCGTGATCGCCGAAAGTTATGCTTTACCGGGGCAATTGAACGTGGGCTCGGACTCGCACACTCCCCACGTCGGTGCTGTAGGATGCGTGGCCTTCGGCATCGGCACCACTGACGTTTTTAATTCCTGGATTACGAAGGACGTTCGCGTGAAAGTGCCGGAGTCGGTGAAAGTTGTGATCCGCGGAAAGCGGCATCCGAATGTGACGGCCAAGGATTACATTCTGGCTTTGCTGGCGATGGATTACATCCGCAGCGGCAAAGCCCTGGCCAAAGTCATGGAGTACTCCGGCGAGGCCATCGAAGCTCTGGGCGTGGATGAGCGCGCCACCATGACCAACATGGCGGCCGAGATCGGCGGGTTCACCGGCATCGTAGCTCCCGACGCGAAGGTCGCGGATTTTCTTGCCGAGCGCCGAGGCCTCGAACGCTCGCGCGTAAACGCGATGATGGAAGGTCTGTACAGCGATCCTGGCGCCGAATATGCCCACGTGATTGAGCTGAACGCGGATGAAATCTATCCCATGGTGGCGACGCCGGGCGATCCGGGAAACGGCAAATTTATCCGCGATCTGCATACGCCGGTCCCCGTGGAAATTGCCTATGGCGGCACCTGCACCGCCGGCAAGAACGAAGACATGGATATGTACGCCATGGTTTTGCGCGACGCGCTACAGCAGGGCAGGCGCGTGGCTGACTCCTGCAAGTTTTATATCCAGTTCGGTTCGCAAGAGACGCGGGAATACTGCGTGCGTAAGGGCTACCTTGAAATTTTTAACCAAGCCGGCGCCATCGTCATTGAGCCCAGTTGTGGCGCCTGCATCAATGCCGGGCCCGGGGTTTCAACGCGTCCGGAGCAGGTGGTCATCAGCGCGCAGAACCGCAACTTCCCGGGCCGCAGCGGTCCGGGGCAGATGTATCTGGCCAGTCCTCTGACCGTGGCGGCCAGTGCCGTGGCCGGATATATTGTGGAATATCAACCGGCCCAGCAACTGCAAGCAGCATAAGGCGGCGAATTTCCCAGGTTGGAAGCCGGGAGCCGGAAGCTCCTGGTTGAATGTAAAAAGCCGCAGATTCGGCTTACAAAAATGGCCGTTTGCTATTAATATTTGCAGCATTCCGGCCCGGACGGCTACAATAACGGGTTAAGCTTAGCGAAGTTATCCCTACAGCCATCGGAGAAGAGTGAATTTATGGCATATGTGATTGCAGAACCGTGCATTGGAACCAAGGACGCGGCTTGCGTGGACGCTTGCCCGGTGGATTGCATCCACCCCAAGAAGGATTCGCCCAAGTTCGCTGAAGAAAAGATGCTTTATATTGACCCCGTAGAGTGCATTGATTGCGGGGCGTGTGTGCCGGTGTGCCCGGTCTCGGCGATCTTCGCGGCCGACGATCTTCCCGAAAAGTGGAAAAATTACACCGAGATCAACGCCAAGTATTTCGGCCGGTAAAAGAAACATTTCTTACTTCACGTGTTGGTTCGAAACTTTTTGCTTTAAAGACGCGCAGCCCTGGGTTGCGCGTTTTGCGTTGGGCGGCACAAATACACGCGTTGGCGTGTTGACCAAAAGCCGCTAGTAAAATCATTGAATGGAAACGGAAGAGATCAAAGGACTTTTCGCGCGGACACTCTCTGGCGATTACGACGACGATGCTGCATGGGATGCGGTTCACGCGTTACGCCGGATTGGCAGCCGGGAAGTCTTCGATCGGGCGGCAGAGTGGTGTAAATCAGAAGATCCGCTTCAACGTGCCCGTGGAGCCGACGTGCTGGCGCAACTGGGCAGGAAGGCTGGTCACCCGGACAACAGCTTTCCAGAAGAATCCTATTCGGTTGTTTCGCGCATGCTGCGGCGGGAAAAACGTCAGCAGCCACTACGGGCTGCAATTGCCGCTCTAGGACACTTGGGAAATCCTTCGGCTGTTCCGTTGGTCATTGAGAACCAGTTCCATTTTCATCCGAGTGAGGAGGTCAGATTTTCGGTCGCATTTGCATTGGGGGCGTTTGCGAACGATCCGCCAGCTATCGCAGTATTGCTATTACTCATGGAAGACCCCGATGATGATGTGCGTGATTGGGCAACTTTCGGATTAGGCGTTCTAGGCGAATCGAATTGTGACGAGATTTGTGACTCTCTTTTTCGGCGGCTCAGCGATTCCAATGAAGATGTGCGCGAAGAGGCAATGGTAGGGCTCGGCAAACGAAAAGACGAGCGCGTTTTGCCTTCGCTCATTGTGGAACTGCAACAACCGAACGTAACGCGTCGGGTCATAGAAGCTGCGTACGAGATGCTGGACATGGAAGAGGATTGTAAGGATTGGAGTGGAGACGACTATGTTGCCGCTCTGCGAGAACGGTTTCCTCTCTGACTGCAACATCATCAAACTCATCTACAATCAGGGCTAGGACAGCCGTCTATGTTGAAGCAGTCAGAGGCCATCGTATTACGCAGCTATCCCTTGCGCGAGGCTGACCTATTGGTCTCGTTCTTCACCCGCCAGGAGGGCAAGCTGCGCGGGGTGGCGCGCGCGGCAAAGAAATCGAAGAAGCGCTTTGGCGGATCGCTGGAGCCGCTGACCCGCGTGACCTTGTACTACGAAGACCGCACCGGACACGACCTCGCCCGCCTCGATAGTTGCGACGTTTTGGAATCACCCCTCGCCGAGGAGGTGGATTATCCCCGCGCGATTGGCCTGGCCCACGTGGCCGAGCTGCTGGAAGAGCTGCTCCCTGACCGCGAGCCCAACGATTCTATCTTCCGGCTGGCGGTTTCTGTGTTGCTCAATCTTCATGCCCATGCCGTGTGGATGCCGCTGACTTATTTCGATCTGTGGATGGTCCGGCTCATCGGCCTGCTTCCCGATTTGCGCTCCTGCATCACGTGCGGCATGACATTAAACGGGAATGCGGCATACTTTCATCCGCTGGCGGATGGTCTGGCTTGTGCTAAGGATAAGCGCCTGGCTTCATTGGAGATGTCCTCGGAATCACGCGCCCTGGCGGCAGAGATCTTTCGCGCGCCCGTAGAAAGCTTCGCCGGCAGCGCCTGGCCGCGCTCCCGCGGCGCCGACCTGCGCAAGTTTCTGGCCCAGTGCATCGAGCGCCACGTGGAAAAGAAGCTGGTGACGTTTTCAATGCTGGATAAAGTTGAGTGATGAGTCTGGTTACACTTCCCGCTTTGCACACCTCTCATTTACACTGGCTAAGAGCTAAAAGCTAAGAGCCAAAAGCTAGTCCCCAAATGCCAAGCGCTAATCGCAACCTGACATTCCAAGAACTCATCCTGCGCCTGCAGAGCTTCTGGGCAGAGCGCGGATGCGTGCTGCAGCAGCCCTACGACGTCGAAGTCGGGGCTGGCACCATGGCGCCGGAGACGTTTCTTCGCGTGCTTGGCCCCAAGCCCTACAAGGTGGCCTATGTGCAGCCCTCGCGCCGTCCCGCCGATGGGCGCTACGGGGAGAACCCCAACCGCCTTTACAAGCACAGCCAGTTGCAGGTGATCCTGAAGCCGCCGCCGGAGAATGTGCAGGAGCTTTACCTCGAATCGCTGGCCGCCATCGGTATTGACCTCAGCAAGCACGACATCAAGTTTGAAGAAGACAACTGGGAAGCGCCCACGCTGGGCGCCTGGGGCATCGGCTGGCAGGTGATGCTCGATGGGCTCGAGATCACGCAGTTCACCTACTTCCAGCAGTGCGGCGGCGTGGACCTGGACCCGATCTGTGTCGAGCTGACCTACGGTCTGGAACGCATTGCAGCATTTTTGCAGGATGTCGACAGCATCTACGACATCGTTTGGGCGCGCGATCCGCTGACAGGAAAAGCTGTGACCTACGGTGATGTTCGTCTGCCGGAGGAATTGCAGCTTTCGGTTTACAACTTCGAAGCTGCTGATGTGGAAAAGACCTGGGAGCATCTGAAGTTGTACGAATCTGAATGCATGGAACTGCTCAACAGATTCCAAGACGAATACACTGGAACAGCATTGCCCACAACTATAGAACCCATGGAAAAAGATGCGCGGGTACGGATTATCAAGCGCTTTCCGCTATTGGGAGCTTTTGATTTGTGCCTGAAGTGCTCACACCTGTTCAATATTCTGGATTCACGGGGCGCGATTTCTGTGACTGAGCGCGTGGGTGTGATTGCGCGAATTCGGAATTTGGCCGTGGGATTGGCGAAAGCTTACTTGGCTCAGCAGGCGGCGGCAGAGGCAAGCGCGCCGGCTCCCGTGGAGACGCCGGCATGAACTCGCCTCTTCTTCCGACGAGGACCGGCCAGCGGTTGCTGACGATTGTGGGTTGGTGGAATATCGCCTTTGCTGTGCTGCACGTCGTCATTATCTTTGCCGGGGGAAGCGGCTATCGCTACTTCGGCGCTGGCGAGAAGATGGCCCTCGCGGCTGAAACCGGCGATCCCAAGCCGACCATCATTACCACAGGATTGACCGCTATGTTCTTTCTGTTCGGAATCTACGTGCTTTCGGCAGCAGGGCAATTCCGCCGCTTGCCGCTGGCGAGATGGGCCGTGCTTGGCATTGGTGTCCTCTATTTATTGCGCGGAATCCTGGTAGGACCGCAAGCCCGGTGGGCGATCCAGCATCCAGATCAGGTGCCGCTGCGCTTCGTGCTGTTCTCCGCAGTCGCGCTGCTTCTTGGTGTAATGTGCGTCTACGGTGTGATGTTGCGGTGGAAAGAACTGGACGCAACTCCAGCAAAGGCGGAACAACATGCCTGATTTCCTGCTTGAAATTGGATGTGAAGAAATTCCGGCGCGCATGCTTGATGCCGCCAGCGCCGAGCTTGGCGAACGCGTCAATTCGTTGCTGCAGGAAGAGCGGTTGGCTGCTTCCACCAGCAAGATCGCGCAACTGGCAACGCCGCGCAGGCTGGCTGTGGCTGCCTCGGCAGTCGCAGAGCGGCAGCCCGACGTTGAAGAAACCCTCACCGGCCCGGCTGTGAAGATCGCCTACAAAGATGGCAAGCCCACCCCTGCTGCGGAAGCCTTCGCCAGGAAGGCCGGTCTTGATGTTTCCAAACTGGAAAAAGTCACAACTCCAAAAGGAGAATATCTCTCCGCGCGTGTCATCAAAAAAGGCCGCTCGGCGAAAGAGGTCCTCGGCGAGGCGCTTTCCAAAACAATCGCTTCGATTTACTGGCCCAAAAATATGTACTGGCGTGAAGGCGCGCCAGAGCGTTTTGTGCGCCCTGTTCGCTGGATTGTGGCTTTGCTGGATGGTGAGATTATCCCCGTCGAGTTTGCCGGGATAAAAGCAGGAAGCGAATCACGCGGGCACCGCCTGTTCAGCAATGGAATAACAAAGATAAGCTCGGCAGCCTCTTATAACGACGCACTCAAGAAAGCTCACGTCATCGCCGACCGCAGCGAGCGTGAGCAGCAGATTCGCAAAGCTTTGGACGCAGCCACGCGAACCATCGCAGGCGCGCGCTGGCGCGAAGACAAAGAGCTGCTGGATACCGTGGTCAACCTCACCGAATGGCCCTCGGTCATTCTGGGCAGCTTTGACCGTGAGTTCCTGTCATTGCCGGAAGAAGTTCTGGTCACCGTGATGCGCGATCATCAAAAGTATTTTGCGGTGGAGGATGCCGCGGGTAAGTTGGCGCCGCATTTTCTTACGGTGCTGAATACCGAGGGCGATCCGGATGGGCTGATCCGCCACGGCAATGAGCGCGTTCTGCGTGCCCGCTTTAACGATGCACGCTTCTTCTGGAATAGCGACCAGAAATCGCCGCTCAAGCAACGGGTCGAGAGCCTGAAATCCGTGACCTTCCAGAAAGATCTGGGCAGCTACTACGAAAAGAGCCAGCGGGTCAAAAAGCTTGCCGGCAAGCTGGCGGCCCATTTGAAAAACGCGGGACTCTCACTCAATGAAAACGCCGTTCAAGAAGCGGCGGAGCTGAGCAAGACCGACCTGACCACGGATTTAGTCAAAGAGTTTACCGAGTTGCAGGGAATCGTGGGCGGCTTGTATGCCAAACACCAGGGGCACGGCCAGGCAGTCGCGGATGCTATCTACGATCACTACAAACCGCAGTCTATGGAAGACCCTGCTCCGCGCACGCTTGAGGGAGCAGTGCTCTCGATTGCCGACAAGGCCGATACCATTGCAGGAATGTTTGCCCTGGGCCTGCAACCGACGGGCTCGAAAGATCCGTTTGCGTTGCGGAGGCAGGCAAATGGCATTGTAAAAACCATTGCTGAGCATAAGCTCAAGCTCAGCCTGCGTGAAGTCTTCTCAGATTCGCGCGCCACTTACAAAGGTTCTGAAGCCGAGAAAAAGTTTAGCGCCGGTGAGCAAGGCGAAGCACTCAGCGCTTTCCTGCGCGAGCGGCTTGAGTTTTATCTGCGCGAAGCACGCGGCTTTGCTTACGATCTGGTGAATGCCGTGCTTGCCGCCGGATACGATGATGTCGTGGACGCACTCGCCCGGGCCGAGGCGCTGGCTGGAGTGCGCGACAGCAAGGATTTTGAGGCCATCTCCATTTCATTCAAACGAGTGAAAAATATTCTGCGGCAGGCGAGGGAATCGAAGTTTGTTGTTGGTGAAGCGCCCAATGCGGCGCTGCTGCAGGATGATGCCGAACGCACCCTGCTCAACCTCGCATCGCAGATCGCTTCCGTGGCTGAAAATCACAGCAGGTCGGGCGATTATCGTTCGGCGCTGGCTGAAATTTCCAAGATACGTCCGGCGCTGGATATCTTCTTCGACAAGGTCATGGTCATGGTGGAGGATGAAAAACTCCGCGCCAACCGCCTGGCTTTGCTGCAAAAGCTGTTGGCAGATTTTTCCACCATTGCCGACTTCTCCGAGATTGTGACTGAGAAAAAAGTGTAGGCATTTCCGAGAACTGAGAACTGAGAACCGAGAACCGAGAACTGCTTCTCGGTTGACGCATTTCCCTCAAGCGAGGTATGGTTGAGCGCACTATCGTGAAGGGGAAGCATGTCTTCACCGCAACAGTCTGCGGAAAGTGAGGCGCGTTGGCGCAAGCTCCTGACCCAGGGCCATCGTGGGCTTCGCTTCACGCATCTGCTCTTCCGTTACATGCCCAGCCCGCCGCGATGCAAGGTCTGCCATAATCCATTTGGTGGTTGGGGCGGCAAGTTTGCCGGGCTGTTCGGCTTCAAGGCATCGCGAAAAAATCCCAATCTCTGCACACGTTGCTGTGACGCGCTGCCTCCCGGAGGCGCTGAGGTCGATGTAGCCGTGCTTTTCGCCGACGTGCGCGGTTCCACCCAGCTCGGCGAGCGTCTTTCGCCCGATGCATTCGCAACGCTGCTCAACCGCTTCTATCGCACCGCAACCGAAGTCCTCATCCGCCGCGACGCCATCGTTGACAAGCTTATCGGGGACGCAGTGATGGCGCTGTTCTTGCCCGGCGTTTGCGGTCCCGCATATAAGCGCCGTGCCGCCGAGTCTGCCCTGGCGCTGCTTCACGCAGTTGGCTATGGAATGCCCGGTGACGCTGCACCCTGGATGCCCATCGGAGCCGCGGTCAACTCGGGCTTGGCCTATGTCGGCAATGTCGGATGCGAAGGCGTGGTTGATTTCACAGCACTGGGCGATACGGTCAACACCGCTGCCCGCATGGCCTCCAGCGCTGCGGCCGGCGAAGTGCTGGTCAACGAGGCTGTCTATGCTGAAGTGGCTAGTGATTTTCCCGGCGTGGAGCAGCGCTCGCTGGTCGTGCGCGGCAAACAGGCAGCCTTGACGGTGCGCACTCTCGCCACCCACGGCGCCGAACCGCGCCGAACCGAGCCCTGAGCCTGTCGAAGGGGGCGTCGAGTATAGATGAAGGTTCCCGATTGGATTATGTTTCCTGCTCACCCTTCAGCGTGCTCACGGTGCGTCTGGCCGCGGTGCAGGCTGCAGCAAAGGAAAAGCTGGGGATACGAAGGTGGACGGACGAAATAAAAATTACGCGGTCAAAATTCAGAAAGGGAGCTCTTGTGGGGGAGAGGGGAGGGCTTCTCTATGTTCACCCTTGTTCAGTGTGCTGAATTCTGCAATTAAACCGGGAAATTGTCAACCACTGGTGGTGCATGTACTGTGGCCAGAAAAAGCTGATTTCGGTTTGATAACTTTTTGATAACCTCCTTTTGACAACCTAAAGATGCGTTCCTTTACCGTCTCTCTTTCTGCCCAAGCCGCCTCGCTCCGGTGATACCGTTTACTTGCAATTCCACAATAGACGCGTTAGTCTCCAAAGATTGGTAATTGTAGGAGGAGAATCCAGTGGCGCTTAAGATTACGACACGCAGTGAGAATGGAGTAACGGTTGTCATGTGCAATGGCAGGATCGTTTTTGGTGAAGAATCCTCGCAACTGCGTGAACAGATCAAATCTCTTTTGGGGCAGTCGAAGAAAATTGTCTTGAACCTGGGCGGGGTCAGTTACATTGACAGCGGCGGGTTGGGCATTCTGGTTGCCCTCTACACCTCGGCCCGCTCCAGCGGCGGAGACATCAAACTCGCCAATCTCACACAACGCGTAGGCGATATTCTGCAGATCACAAAGCTCTCCACCATCTTCGAAGTCTACGACGGAGAGCAAAAAGCGATCAACGCATTTTCCTAGAGCATTTTCAAAGTTGCTATCTCCTCCGCGGTGAGTCCTCTTTGAGATGGGTTACTTTGACCAGGCCAGACGCGGCGCTTATACTGCTGTTACTGGTCTTTAAATTTTCTGCTCTTGATTTGCCCATCGAGGATTTGGGCGGTTAGCTCAGTTGGTTAGAGCGCCTGCCTTACAAGCAGGAGGTCGCAGGTTCGAGTCCTGCACTGCCCACCAAAATTCAGGTCCGTTGCAAGCTCTAAACTTCAAGGAATGCTTCGCTCAGTAGTCTGAGGTTTTGTCTGGCAACTCTTGCGGCTTTTTCTTACTTCTGTTGACAACATCCCAATACAAACTGAGGTCGGCTTGTTTCTGTTTTTCGTCCTTCCACTCGGCTATAAGATGGCCGTAGGTTGGACACAGAAAGCGGATTAATCCGGAATCCTTGCCTAAGGTATTTTCTTCATTTACAGGCCGGTCGCAGTCTCCGCACAGCCAGGTAACAACTTTGTCCCGGTCTGTGAACGCGCTAATGGACCGATGAATTGCCATTTCTACCACCATGAAGCCTTGTGGGCCGGATTGCCCATGAGGGCCCAGCGGACGGGTGTTCCAACGAACCCTCAGCGGAGACTCAGGCAAAGTGAAGGGATATGTCTCTGTGCTAATAGTCTAATTGTTACTGAGTGCTGTGCAACATATTTGTTTGCTTTTAGATTGTCCAAGTTCCATTGTAGGCACATTCCCGTTCTGGGAGTTGGCCGGCAATTCGGCTCCAAGTTGCAAGCTCTAAGCTCCAAGAGGTTCTTCGCTGCGCTCAGGATTTCGCCTCGCAGCGTAGTTCTTAAATTGCTCTGAGCGAAGCCGAAGGGCCGCGAAAACGGATCAAGTCCGAGTCCTGCACTGCCCACCCAATCAGCTCCAAGTTGCAAGGTTCACAAACTAGATCCTTCGCCGCGCTCAGGATTCCGCTTTTGGGGCCCACCGCGCTGTGGTAAGCTAACATGACTTTCGTACAACTTCTTAGAGGCACGGGAGATAAGAGAGCATGGCTGGGCAGCAGCGATTCGCGCTTGTACTCGTCAAACCGTCGCATTATGACAATGACGGCTACGTTATCCAGTGGATACGTTCGGCCGTTCCTTCAAACTCGCTGGCGGTGGTCAACGGGTTGGCGCTCGACTGCAAGCAGCGCCGCGTGCTCGGCGACGACGTAGAAATTGCAATCACCTCAATGGACGAAGACAACACGCGCATCCGGCAAAAACGGATTGTGCAACAGCTTGCCGGCAACCGTGGCCTGGTCATGCTGGTGGGCGTGCAATCCAACCAGTTTCCCCGCGCCATGGATATCGCGCGCCCCCTGCGCGCAGCCGGTGTCCAGGTCTGCATCGGCGGTTTTCATGTTTCCGGCTGTCTTTCCATGTTGCCCGGTGTGACCCCCGAACTGCAGGAGGCCATGGATCTCGGCATCTCGCTCTATGCAGGCGAGGCTGAAGAAGGGCGTCTCGACCAGGTGCTGCGCGACGCCTGGCAAGGCACTCTCAAGCCGCTCTACAACTACCTGGACAATCTGCCCTCTGTGGAAGGCGCTCCTCTGCCGCTGCTGCCGGCCGAGACGATTCGCGGGACAATCGGCAAATACACCAGCTTCGATGCCGGCCGCGGCTGTCCGTTTCAGTGCTCCTTCTGCACCATCATCAACGTGCAGGGACGGAAATCGCGGCGGCGTTCGGTGGATGAGATCGAACAGATCGTCCGCCGCAACCTGGAGCAGGGTGTGGGCCGCTTCTTCATCACCGACGACAATTTTGCGCGCAACACCGAATGGGAAAAGATCTTTGACCGCCTGATCGCCATGCGCGAGCAGGAGAAGCTGAACATCAAGTTCATGATCCAGGTCGATACCATGTGCCACCGCTTGCCCCACTTCATCGAAAAGGCCGGCCGCGCCGGAGTGCGGCGCGTTTTTATCGGCCTGGAAAGCATCAATCCCGCGAGCCTGCTTGGCGCCAGAAAGAAGCAGAACAAGATCGCCGAATACCGCAAGATGCTGCTGGCGTGGAAGCGCGCTGGGGCCATCGTGTTTGCCGGCTACATCGTCGGGTTTCCCGAGGACACGCCGCAATCGGTTCTTCACGATATCGAGATCATCCAGCGCGAACTGGCGATTGATCTCCTGGAGCCGCACTCGCTGACGGCGCTCCCCGGATCGGAAGACCATCAGAAGCTCCATAAAGCCGGCGCGTTCCTCG
>Ga0222749_10000057_pt1 | contig 59861 bp, 46 predicted proteins | sample IncBWH2Mmetat_FD_197234 | JGI IMG/M metagenome (GOLD analysis project Ga0222749, IMG submission 197234) | Metatranscriptome of lab incubated forest soil microbial communities from Barre Woods Harvard Forest LTER site, Petersham... | ecosystem: Environmental > Terrestrial > Soil > Temperate... | reverse complement strand
CTGCTCCAACCCTGAGTGGCGGAAATTTCACTATTCCCGGTGGTCCCTTTCTCGACCAGGGATATGTGATTAATGGATTGGTGCGTCCGGGCGCCGTACCTGCAGAGCAGTTGGTTCGCGTGCCCGGCGGAAACAGCGCTTTTGTGCTGGCTGTGCCTGCGGGAGGTTCGCGTGGCCTCTATGGAGGCAAAAATCTGTTCGCGCCGCGCTTTGGTTTTTCCTTCTCGCCGTTTAGCGATGACAAGACCGTCATTCGCGGAGGCTTCGGGATTTTCTACGACAAGCCCGAGGGCAACATCATCTTCGGACAAACTGGCGTAGTGCCTTTTCTGCAGTCGGTACAATACAACAATGCCAATCTGTCGAACATTACCGGCGGCGCCGGGGTTACCCCGACCATCTTTGGCCTGAGCGCGGTAGACCCGAATTTCAAAAACGCCATGAGCATGCAGTACAGCTTTGGCATACAGCACGAACTTCCCTTCGGTGTTCTTATGGAAATGAATTATGTAGGAAACCAGGGGAGGCATGAGGTCCGCCAACCTAACATCAATGTGCCGACCTTTGAAACCGTCAATGCGGTGCTCAACGCTACTCCTGCATTTACAAGGATTACCCAGGTTGTAGTCAACCCCATTCGCCCCTTCGTGGGGTACACCGACATCACTCAGTTCCGCAGCGACAGCAACTCCAACTACAATGCCCTGCAGCTTTTTGCCACCAAGCGTAAGGGCAACCTGCTGGCCACGGCTAGCTATACCTGGTCGAGAGCATTAGGCGACACCAGCGGCATCAACGACAACCCTGAACCTGAATGTGCCTTTACCTGTGTTCTCCCCAACGGTCAAGCAATAACCTGGCGGCGCTTCGATTCCGGGCCGCTGAGTTTTGACCGGCGCCACATTTTCGTAGTTACGTATAACTATGAATTCCCGTTCTTCAAGAGTCAGCAAGGTCCAATCGGCGTTCTCCTGGGAGGCTGGCAGTTGGGCGGCATAACCAGGGCCCAGACCGGCCAACCCCTCACCATAACCGCCACGCAAGAGGTGGGAAACCAGAGTTTCACTCGACGAGCTGACATTGTCCCTGGTGTACCGATCTATTCGGGATTTACCTGCCCGCCGGTAACCAAGTGCTGGTTTGACCCGGGCAATACAGGAGGTGTTACCACCAACACGCCAGCGTTCGTGATAGCCTCCGTCCCGACGACCGGGGCACCAAGCGGACCGTTCAACCATGTAGGTAATGCCCCCACGGGAAACATCATTGGTCCAGGCTATTACGACTGGGACGTTTCCGTGCGCAAGAAGTTTCGCCTGCCCCGAGAAAGTATGGGTCTGCTGTTTCAGTTAGACTTCTTTAACGCCTTTAACCGTGCCAACTGGGGCAATCCGGGCACAAGTGCCTCAGGAGGCCTCGGAATCATCAACTCGGCTGCACCTCCACGCCAACTTCAATTCGGTTTGAAGTTCGCCTTCTGAACCATGGGGTTAGGACTCTGTTGCGAGAACTCACAACTCGCAACAGAGTCCCAGCCACGGGAAATCGAACATTTGAGAAATAAATCCTTGCGGCCCCAAACCCGTTTCTATAGCGGGTAGAGAGCTACGGAAGATGATCCATGGTAGGTCAGTAGCGGGAAGCGGCAAGGAGCAATCGCGGTAGAACGTCAAGGACCTTCACAATGAGAAGACTCTGTTATTTCCTCACAATCATGTTGCTGCTTGCACCCAGTGTTTTTGCGCAAGATCTGCCCCGTTCCCAGTCTGAGATTGAACAAAAAGTGGATTCGATTCTCAGCAAGATGACCCTCGAAGAAAAAATTGACATGATCGGCGGCCAGAATGCGTTTTACATTCGTGGCTATGAACGGCTTGGTCTGCCGGCTTTGAAAATGGCGGACGGACCGGTTGGGGTGAGGAATTATGGCCCCTCGACCGCCTACCCCGTGGGTATCGCGCTGGCCGCCTCTTGGGACCCCGAGCTGGTCAACCGTGTGGGCACGATGATTGGGCAAGAGGCCCGCGCCCGGGGCGTTCATTTCATGCTAGGGCCGGGAGTGAATATCTATCGCGCGCCCATGGCGGGCAGAAATTTTGAATACTACGGTGAGGACCCGTTCCTGGCGTCGCGCACGGCGGTGGCTTACATCAGGGGCATACAAAGCCAGGGCGTTATCGCTACCGTGAAACATTTCCTGGGGAACAACCAGGAATACGACCGCCACAACGTCAGCTCAGATATTGACGAGAGGACTTTGCGCGAAATCTATCTCCCGACCTTTGAAGCGGCGGTAAAAGAGGCGCACGTGGGCGCCATCATGGATTCCTACAATCTGGTCAACGGCATCCACATGACCCAGAACAATTATTTCAACACTCAGATTGCGAAAAAGGAGTGGGGCTTTGACGGCATTGTAATGTCGGACTGGGATTCTACTTATGACGGCGTTGCCGCCGCCACCACCGGGCTGGATTTGGAGATGCCTTCTGGCAAATTCATGAATCGCAAGAACCTGCTTCCCGCAATCCAGGAAGGGAAGTTGTCGGTTGCCACGCTGGACGACAAAATCCGGAGAATACTGCGTAAAGCGATCCAGTTTGGATTTCTGGATCGTGAACAGACCGATTTGAGCATACCGCGTTATAACCAGCAGGGGCGCCAGCTTGCGCTGGAAGCTGCCAAAGACAGCATGGTCCTGCTCAAGAATGAAGGCAATCTGCTGCCTCTCGACAAAAGCAAGATCAAGTCAATCGCAGTGATTGGACCGGATGCATATCCGGCTGTTCCCGGTGGTGGGGGCAGCTCGCGTGTGATGCCGTTTAAAGCCGTCAGTTACCTGGAAGGGCTCAGCGACTACCAGGGCGCCAGCGTAAAGGTCTATTACGACCGCGGCGTTCCCAAATGGGACGACGCCTTCGACACCACTGATTTCATGACTGCTGAAAGCGATGGTCAGAGGGGGCTTCGGCGGGAATATTTCGACAACATCAATCTGCAGGGTGAGCCGGTCATGACGCGAACCGACCGGCACGTCAATTTTCACGGCAGCATGGGAGGCGGTTCAGCCGCCAACTTCTCGGTGCGTTGGACCGGCTATTACACGCCGCAAAGCACAGGTGCCTACCAATTCTACGTGTCCACCAGGGGCGGCTACAGGTTGTATATCGATAATCGATCGGTTATCGACTATTGGCAGCAGCAGGAAAGCGATACCGTTCATACCTATCATGAAACGTTGCAGGCGGGTCGGGCCTACAAAATCACCTTGGAGTATTTCGAGAAAGGCAACGAGGCCAATATCGGCTTAGGGATTATCAGCTCTGAAACCCTTGCCGACCCGGCGGCTAAAACCCTGGCTGCGCAGGCCGACGTTGCGATTGTTTTTGTGGGATTCGATCCCTCGAGTGAAAAAGAGGGATCTGACCGCACATTCCAATTGCCCGCCGGTCAGGATGAACTCATCAATCAGGTTCTGAGCGCCAACAAGAAAACCATTGTGGTTGTGACCGCTGGCGGTAATGTTGACATGACACGATGGGTTGACCGCGTTCCAGCCCTGGTGCACGCCTGGTATCCAGGACAAGAGGGCGGCACCGCGTTGGCCCAGCTTCTCTTCGGCGATTTCAGCCCGTCGGGAAAGTTGCCCGTGAGTTTTGAGCGCCGCTGGGAAGATAGCGCAGTCTTCGACAGCTACTATCCGCAAGGCGATACGAAGAAAGTGACCTATACAGAAGGTATTTTTTTAGGGTACAGGCATTTCGATAAGGCCGCTACCAAACCGCTTTTTCCCTTTGGCTATGGACTGTCATACACCAAGTTCAAGTACAGCAATCTGGCGATCTCGCCTGACATAATGAAGGAGGATGGTACGATCACAGTTTCCTTCGACGTAACCAATACGGGAGAGCGCGAGGGCTCGGAGGTTGCCGAGGTTTATGTTGGGGACCGCCATGCGAGTGTCCCGCGTCCGGTCAAAGAACTCAAGGGATTTGCCAAAATACACCTGATGCCCGGTGAGACCCGCAAAGCAAGCGTGACCATTGATCGCAGAGCCCTGTCGTTCTACGACGTGAACAATAAACGGTGGAAGGCAGAACCGGGTGATTTTGACGTTTATGTAGCCAGTTCCGCGGAGCAGATCAATCTTCAGGGCAAGCTCACCCTGCAAGCCGGTGAAGCGGCTTCAGGATCCGCAATGGGAGGCAAGTGACAATGGTAGGGCCGGCATCTCGCCAGCTGTCATGTGTACGCCTGGTAACAAGAAGTGGTACCAAAGGGGTATCAAACCGTTGGTCTTCGAGGAATTGGAGCCTATAATTTTCTTGAGGTACGTCTGCAGTTGTGAGAACAACAGCGATGCGGGCGTGCCTTTCGGAGGTTTGGGTAAACGTTAGGGGATGAACGCTACCTCAGCAAGTGTTAGTTTGCCGGCGTTGTATGTGGTTGATTGTAAAGTACTTAACGCCCAAAGAGTATCTGAAACTGACTTGCTAGCAAGTCCCCCTCCCCGCTACGTGAAAAAGGAGAAACTGCTAGGGGGCTCAAAATTCCGGCGAACAAGCACATGCTTAAAACACATATCGCCATATCCATTACATCTGTTGTTCGTAGCACCAGTACGGGAAAGATTCTGTCTATTCCCAATAAACTCTCGGAGGAGTGTTCATGAGGGCGTTTCGCATGTTTGTGTTTCATACTCTGGTGGCCGTGCTGGCCGTTGGGAGTGCAGCAGTTTGGGCGCAAGACCCGGAGGCGCGCGCGCGCGACCTTGTCAACCGCATGACTTTGGACGAAAAGATCCAGGAACTGCACGGCCTCCGAGAGCCCGGTCACTTTCGTTATGTTCCGGGAATCCCGCGGCTGGGCATTCCGGCTTTCCAGATCACCAACGGTCCAGCCGGGGCCGGACCTGGCGGCACGCGTCCTCAGGCGAAAGCCACGGCGCTTCCGTCTCCCATCTCGCTGGCGTCCACGTGGGACCCCGAACTAGCCAATCTTAACGGCGTGATTATCGGTGCCGAGTCCAGAGATCTGGGTAGTGCATTGGTCGAAGCGCCGACGATTAACATCGCGCGCGTGCCGCAGAACGGACGGACCTTCGAAGGTTACGGGGAAGATCCCTATCTCGCTGGTCAAATTTCCGTGAACAATATTATAGGTATGCAGAGCCAGGGAGTGATTGCCAACGTCAAGCACTACGCCGCCAACAACCAGGAGACAAATCGCTTTCACGTCAACGAAGAAGTCGACGAGCGCACGCTGCGTGAAATTTACCTACCCGCATTTGAAGCTTCGGTCAAGCAAGGACATGTTGACTCGCTCATGTGCGCCTATCCCCGGGTCAACGGTACGTACTGTTGTGAAAATGACGTGCTGCTGAATCAGATTCTCAGGAAGGAGTGGGGGTTTGAAGGGTTTATCACCTCCGACTTCGGTGCTGTTCACAGCACGGTAGCTTCCGCCATGGCCGGACTCGACCTGGAAATGCCCAACGGGAAATATTTCGCCGATGACCTGAAATCTGCGGTGCAGTCAGGACAGGTGCCGGTCTCCGTGATTGACGACAAATTGATCCGCCGCTTCCGGACCATGATGCGTGTTGGTGTCTTCGATCATCCGCCGACGGTGAAGGATCTCCCGGCGCAACCCAACGGCGCCACGGCCCGGCGTCTCGCCGAACAGGGTATGGTGCTGCTGAAGAATGAGGGAGGAGTGCTTCCACTCAATGCCTCGCGCATCAAGTCCATTGCCGTGATCGGGCCGGCAGCCGTGAAGGCTGTAACCGGCGGTGGTGGCAGCTCACATGTTGTCCCGCTCTACAGCGTCGATCCCGTAGATGGCATCAAGAACCGGGTCGGTGAAAAAGTTACCGTCAACTTTATTGATGGCAGTGATATCTCTCAGGCGCTCTTCGTGGCCGGCGCTTCTGACGCGGTTGTGCTGATGGTAGGCGATATGATCACTGAAGGATTTGACCACCCAATCTCGTTGAGTGGAAATCAGGACCAGTTGGTGCAGGCCATCGCTGCCGCGAATCCGCATACCGTTGTCGTTATCAAGAGTGGAGGAGCCATTCTGATGCCTTGGGTAGGCCAGGTGGCCGCCGTCCTGGAAGCATGGTATCCCGGTGAGGAAGACGGCAACGCCGTGGCAGACGTGCTTTTTGGAGATTACAATCCCTCTGGCAAACTTCCCATCACCTTTCCGAAAAATCTGGAAGATGTTCCGGCCAACACGCCGGAGCAATACCCGGGATCGGGGCCGGTCGCACCCTACATTGAAGGATATGAATATGACCTGCAGAAGAAGGCGGCTCCCGGCATCGGCGGCGTCGCTCACTACTCTGAAGGAGTCTTTGTCGGTTACCGCCATTACGATGCCAAGGGGATTACTCCTCTCTTTCCCTTCGGCCACGGCCTCTCCTACACCAGTTTTTCCTACAAGGATTTGAAGGTCTCTCCCAACGTGATCTCTCTCGACGGCAAGCATGAGCCAACCGTAAGCGTGGATCTTACTGTAACCAATACGGGCAGCCTGGAGGGCGCAGAGGTAGTGCAACTCTACCTGGGTTTACCGTCAACCAATGTGGTCCCACAGCCGCCCAAGCAGTTGAAGGGCTTTCAGAAGGTGATGTTGAAGCCCGGTAAAGCAGCTCATGTGCATTTAGTGCTGGAGCCGCGCGCGCTGTCATATTGGGATGTGAAGAGCCATAGCTGGACCATAGCCCCTGGTGCCTACCAAATTATGCTGGGTTCTTCTTCACGTGACATCCGGTTGCAAGGCCAGTTCAACCTCAAAAGCAAGGCCGGAGAGTAGCACTGGCCAACTGCCGGAAGAAGATGATATGGTTTCGACTCATCATGTCGCTCAATGATTTGGACTAATCGTTTTCGAAGTGCAAATTGGTTAAAAATCCCTAAACGGAGATTTCTTGCATGCAACTGACCAGCATTGACTGGGTAATCATGACGGTATATTTCGTGTTCGTGCTGGGCATTGGCGTGGTGCTGAAGCGCTACACCCGCACCAGCACAGATTTCTTTCTGGCTGGCCGCGCAATTCCCGCATGGGTTTGCGGTCTGGCTTTCTTGTCCGCCAATTTGGGTGCGCAAGAGGTCATCGGTATGGCGGCTTCGGGAGCGAAGTACGGCATCGCCACCAGCCATTTTTACTGGATTGGAGCTATCCCGGCAATGGTGTTTGTTGGCATCTTCATGATGCCGTTCTACTACGGCTCGCGGGCCCGTTCCGTACCGGAGTACCTGCGGCTGCGCTTTGATGAAAAGACGCGGGCGCTGAACGCCGTCTCCTTCGCCGTTATGACGATTTTCTCATCGGGGATTTCGATGTATGCCATGGCCAAGCTCATCCAGACACTGCACATTCTGGATGCGCCCTTTCAGCATTTCGGCCTCGATTCCTCCTGGATCTTCCACGTAGGCATTGTGGCTTCAGCGGCAGTTGTGTTGGCCTACATTCTGCTGGGAGGGCTGACCAGCGCTATCTACAACGAGGTGCTGCAGTTTTTCCTGATCATCGCCGGATTGTTTCCCCTGGTGTTGCTGGGGCTGAAGAATGTAGGAGGCTGGCAGGGCCTGACCAGGACATTGTCTCCGGGCTACGTCCATTCGTGGGCGGGGATGGGAAGCGCGCACACCAATCGCCTGGGTGTGGAGTGGTTCGGATTGGCGATGGGGCTGGGCTTTGTGCTCTCGTTCGGCTACTGGTGCACAGACTTCCTGGTGGTGCAGCGGGCCATGGCCGCCGACTCGATGAATTCAGCGCGGCGCACGCCGCTGATTGCCGCTATTCCTAAAATGCTGTTTCCCTTTATCGTGATCCTGCCTGGATTGATTGCAATTGCATTGCCGACGGCTCCGCAGGGCGGAGTGCAGGTTGCCAGTACACAAGCCATGGCGCCGGGCGCCAGTACGGGAATGGGGCTGATTCCACCCAAGCTGGAGCCAGGGACTAACCGTCCACTGCTGGATAAGAACGGCAATCCGGAGTTGGACTACGATCTGGCCATTCCCCAGATGCTGTTGCACTACTTTCCAACCGGCATGTTGGGGTTGGGATTGACCGCTTTGCTGGCCAGTTTCATGTCGGGCATGGCGGGCAACGTGACCGCATTCAATACGGTATGGACCTATGACATTTATCAGTCGTACTTGCGCAAGGGAGCGAGCGACCAGCATTACTTATGGATGGGGCGCATGGCGACGGTGTTCGGCATAGCCCTCTCCATCATGACGGCGTATATGGCGAGCCGCTTTAACAACATCATGGACATGCTGCAGTTGGTCTTCGCCTTCGTGAACGCGCCTTTGTTTGCCACCTTCCTGCTGGGCATGTTCTGGAAGAGGACGACCGGGCATGGTGCCTTCTTTGGCCTGCTGTCGGGCACGATGGCCGCTGCTGTGCATCATGCCATCACCTTGCCGACGGGAGCGGTTCCTGGGGTGAAGGGAGGATGGCTGGCAGATATCCACACCTATCCCAGCGAGATGGCGCAGAACTTCTGGACCGCGATTTTTGCCTGGACGGTATGCTTTGTTGTCACGATTATCATCAGTTTGATGACCAAGCCACGCGGCGAAGGAGAGCTGACCGGGTTGGTATATTCGCTGACGCCGCGTCCGTCGGAGGAGAATTTGAAATGGTATCAAAGGCCGGCTTTGCTGGCCGTTGGCGTGCTGGTTGCGACGGTGATACTTAATTTTATTTTTTGGTAAAAATTTTCAGTAAGAAGGAATCCAAAGAAAGGTTTCCGCACAATGCGACTGGATATTCGTTTGCCGATCGGCGTGCTGTTTACGTTGTTTGGGATAGTACTGACTTTGTTTGGCGCCTTGAGTAACCAGGCACTCTACGAGCGTTCTTTGGGCATTAACGTCAACCTGATTTGGGGGCTGGTTTTGCTGGCATTCGGGATATTGATGCTCCTGCTCGGCCGGCGGCGCGCCCCGTTGCCACGAGACCTTGAAGAAACCGCCAATTTGCCTCCCCCACCCCCGAAAGAAACAGGACGCGCCACATAGAATTGCACCACGAAGGCGGCCAGTGGTGCTGAGTTATTGATGGGCTATGGGATATTTGGTGGACCTGGTCGGGATCGAACCGACGACCTCTTCCATGCCATGGAAGCGCGCTCCCAGCTGCGCCACAGGCCCACTGTTTAAGGCGGGACAATTATTTATTCTCGCAGTGGATGAGCAGATAGTCAAACGGCGTTATCAGTCGCCGGCTTCCAGTTGCCGGTGCTACTCTTGCAGTTGGAAAGGGTATTTTATATTTTGACTATGTTAACGAGCGACACAAAGTCTGCAAAAGATATTCGTCAAGCAAGTGTTCGGCGGGCAATGGCCTTTGTTCTCTGCACTGTTCTTACTTCACTAAGCTGTGGTATAGAGGTGGCAGCGGCCATATGCAAACCCCAGGATAGCTTCTATATTTTTGCCGCGGTGGTCTTTACAGCGTTGGTAATTCTTTGGATCTTCATAACTTGCCGAGCGATCAAGCGCCTTGCCTCTGACAATCTCTGACCGCTGATCTTTTAAGGTTCTTCTCTGGCAATTTTCTCGGCCGCGAGTTTTCTCTTCAATCCCTCCGGGCCGAATCCGTAGGGACAGTGGCGACAGCCGCTCTCGCAGCAATATCCCCGCCGGCGCAGGAAGTCAGCGGTGAAGACCATGCGCTCATCTTCGAGGTAATAGTCTTTTCCCAAAATAAGATCTGGTTGCGGCGCTGATTGATCTGACGGCATAATGAATTGAACCGCGGAAGACACGGGAAAATGCAGGGTCAATTACCCGATTACACAATTACTAAATTGCTCAATGACCCAATGACTCAATGATTCGATGTTGCAATGGCTCAATTGACTCACGGCTTTATTTCCACCGGCGTTCCGTTCGGCACCAGCTTCCAAATCTCATCAATTTCTTCGTCGGTGACAGCGATGCAACCGTCAGTCCAATCGTGCGCTAGATGAGCGCTGCCCACCCAGCCCATGCCGTTGGGCAATCCATGAATCATGATGGCGCCGCCGGGAGAGACGCCACGCTTGCGCGCCTGGGTCACATCCTGTGCGCTGGGATAAGAGACATGCAACCCTTTATGAAACTGGCTATGCAGGTTGCGGCCGTCAATCGTGTACGTACCCTCCGGGGTCTTGTGGTCGCCTTGCTGGGTTTTGGGGCCGATAGGCTCGCCTCCCAGAGCGACCTTGTAGGTCTTGAAGGGCTTGCCCTCGTGCATCAGCGTGAGCGTGCGCTCGCTCTTGAGGACTACGATGCGGTCGGCCATTATTTGTGGCGGCTGAGTCGTAGTGTGGCGAGCAGCGTAAGAATGAACAGCGACGAGGAGAGCGACAGCAAAAATGCTAAAAGCAGTTCTCCGTTCTCTGTTCATAGTCAGACCCCCAGTCTATCTTCTTATGCCGTTTTAACGATTACCATGCTTTCTGTTCCATCCAGTTCGTTTCCATCTTGTCATCCTGATCGCCGTTCTTTGGCGCGAAGGATCTGGCGTTTTCTTGGCTCCGACGGTACTGCTCTTGATACAGAAAAATAAGGAGGTCTAAATTAGACAATTACCCGATTACGCAATTACAAAATGGTCCAATGACCCGATGATTCAACCTGTCCCGGCGTGCCTTGGATGACTCAATGCTTCAATCGCCAACGACCTGATGACTCAATGGCTCAATCCTCTCGGGCTCTGCGGCGACGCCATTGCGGAAGCTCACGAACTTTCCGGAGATGGCGGGCACGCGCTCACCGGGCACGATGATGCCAACCAGGTTCAGCGGATCGGCGGCAGAGATAGTAACCGTCTCTTCGGAAAGAGGCGCGTTGCGCATGGCGCGCAGCGACTCTACCGCAACCGGCAAGGCGAACTGCTCGCCGATGAATCCGTTGACGAAGCGGCCGCCGCGCACTTCGCCACGCTCTTCCAGGCGGCGGAAGGCCATCAGCAGCTCGCGCCATTTTGGGGCGAGAGCTTCGCGCACCAGCAGCTCGCGGAAGACGACTCCGTAGCGCTCGAGCAACATACGGCAGGTGGCTTCGATGGATTGGGTGCGCGCGGCATCACTCGGGGGATGCGCCGCGGAGGTATAGAGCAAGGCCCAGCGCCCAGCGCTGTGGCGCGGACGGGAAGTGCGGCCGCGTCCCTGGCCGGTGCGGCGACGAGGATCAATCAAGGCGCGCAGATTATCGAAGCCGTCAGCGGTAATCATTCCGGCAGCGACCAGCTCCCAGAGCGCGGTTTCAATTTCGGATTTGAGGCGGCCGGTGGCGCGAACAATGTCAGTGAAGAATGACGCCCCACGCGTGCGCAAAAATTCCAGGACCTCACGGGCGCCTGCGCTCAGGCCGGAGGCTTTGGTCGTTTCAGTCTGGGTGCCATCGGAGGGGAGATTGTGGTGCAGCAGCATCCAGTCAGACTCTTCGCGCACAAAGAATGTAATAGGAGCAACGCTGGTAGGGATGACGCGACGGCGTCCGTCGCTGGAGTCTTCAAGGGTTGCGGGGTGAGGCGAGAGTCTGCCCCAGCCGATAGCGCCGGTGAGCGAGAGCTGATCCAGGATTTTGGGATCATAGTTGGTCATGCGGCGCGACAGCACCTCGCGCTCCCAGGCGCTCGCGGGAATTTCAAAGCCCTGCAGTTGGCGCAAGACTTCAAGTGTGCCGCGCTCGGTGTTGCCGGAAATCTGTGTGCCAGGCGAGACGTGTTGCCAGCGCAGGAGCCAGCGCATAAATTGCGCGGCGGTTACAGGTTCGATTTGCTTGCGCAAGCCGCCCAAGGTAAGGCGGTGGATGCGGGCGAGCAGGCGGCGCTCGCACCACTCCAGTTCCTTGCCTGCGGTTCCAGTGAATTGGCCACGCAGAATGCTGCCGGTGGATTCGATGCGCAGAAGCGTTTTATCTATTTCACTCGCGGGAATGCCGAGCAGCGCGGAGAGATGACCGGCGGTAGTGGGGCCGATGTGTGTCATCCAGCCGTTGAGCGCGGCAAGTAGAGCGTCGGAGAACGAAGGCTGAGTTGTTTCGACTGAAGGCAATGCGTCTTCGTACTGGGCATTGGGGTAGAGAGCAGAAAAAGTCTGGCCACGCTCAGCGGCAACCCAGAAGATTTTGCCGTCAACGGTGGCGCGGGTGGCACGGGAGTGTGTTCTCAACGCCTCAAAATATCTGGTCCATTCTGGACTCGCACAGCCGGGGACGGCCGTGCCACACGGCTCTGGCAAAGCGATGAGAGTGTGCAGCACGTCAGCGAGTTCGTCGGCATCGCGCACGTCGGGCCAGGCTTCCTGGCACACCTGGGCAATGGCGGCGGGGTCGAGCTTGCCGACTTCCTGCAAGACCGATTCGGGAAGCATGCGGCGCATCTCGACGGCGCGGGCGCGTCGCTCTTCGAGAGGCGCATCGTCGAGATAGGCATAAGGATTAGCGTTCAAGATCTCGTGCGAGAAGACGCTGGGCACGGGCGTATCCACCGCAAGGCAGCGGATGGAACCATCGGCGATGCCGCGCAGCACGCGCTGCAGACCATACAGATCCATGGCTTCATGGAAGACATCTTTCATCACCTCTTTTACCAGGGGATGATCGGGGAGCTGAATGGGGCCATCCACATTTTCCTGACAGGCAGCGACATCAGGGAAGACCGAAGCCAGCAGGTCGTCAGACCTCATGCGCTGGATTTGTGGCGGAACTTTCTTGCCGCCCTGAAAGCGCAGCAGGGCGAGGGCCCGGTTGGCATCCCAGCGCCAGCGAGTTCCAAAAATAGGAGAGAGCAGCGCGGCCTGTTGCAGCACAGGCTGCACGGTATCGGCGTGCAGGAACTGGAAGACATCGGCGAGCGGAAAGCTGTGCTGCTCGGCCAGAGAGATGTTCAATCCGTTATCGGTTGCGGCGGCCTGCAACTCAAAGTTGAACGAAACACAGAAGCGCTTGCGCAGCGAGAGGCCCCAGGCCTTGTTGATGCGCGCGCCGAAGGGAGCGTGCAGCACGAGCTGCATGCCGCCGCCCTCATCGAAGAAGCGCTCGGCGATGATGCAGTCTTGCGTAGGAACAGCGCCCAGCACGGCGCGTCCAGTGACGATGTACTCGACGAGTTGCTCGGCGCCAGAGCGCTCGAGACCGCAATTCTCTTTGAGCCAGGCAACCCCAGCCGCGACTTCAGGCGAGTAACCCGAGGCAAAATTTTGCGCGAGGCTGATGGGCGAAAGGTTCGGCGTCATGTCGCTGATTCTCTGGCGCAGTCTCGCTACTTCGTTAGAAAGTTCAGTGGTTCGTCCCGGGGCCTCGCCCAGCCAGAAAGGAACGCTGGGAGGCGCGCCGTGAGCATCTTCCACGATCACGCGGCCGGCGGATTCGATACGGCGGATGCGCCACGAGGTATTTCCCAGCAGCACGATATCGCCTTTGTTGCTCTCCACGGCGAAATCTTCGTCGAGGGTCCCGATTACGGTGCCCTCCGGTTCAGCAACCACGGTAAAGAGAGCATTCTCCGGAATTGCACCGCCGCTGGTGATCGCAGCCAGCCGCGCTCCTCGGCGCGGGCGCAGAACGCCATGCACGCGGTCGCGATGCAGGTAAGCTCCGTAGCGTCCACGGTGGGCGGCGATGCCCTCCGAGAGCATCTCCACGATGGCATCAAAGTCCGAGCGCGCCAGATCGCGGTAAGGATAAGCGCGGCGGACGAGTGAAAAGAGTTCATCTTCGCTCCAGGCATCTTGATTGGAGACTGTCTCAGAAATAGTGTTTCCGGTTGGCAGCCTATAGCTTTCAGCCATGGGTGAGCGAAGCACATCCTCGTGCGCCGCTTGCGGCCCAAGGTGGGAGCCCCGGCCTTCAGGCCGGGGAAGAAGGTCCAAAGAGTTTTGGGCTTTAGCCCCGGCCCCTTCGGGTGGGCCATCATTTGTAAGATCACTCCGCGTACTAGCTGGAGCAGTCGTGGCACAAGTCGCCACAATCTGCTGCGCCAGAATATCAAGAGGCGCATCGGGGATGATGAGGCGATCGAGCTCCCCCTGGCGAATGGAGTGCACCAGGGCAGAGGTTTCCACCAATTCATCGCGCGTGGTCGGGAAGATGCGGCCCTTAGGAATCGCTCCCCGCCAGTGACCGGCGCGGCCGACACGCTGCAGCATCACCGCTATCGAGCGAGGCGAGCTGAGGTGGCAGACGAGGTCAATGGTGCCCACGTCAATTCCCAATTCCAAGGAAGCAGTAGCCACCAGCGCCTGAACTTCGCCCGCTTTGAGACGGCGCTCGGCGTTGAGGCGCAGCTTGCGCGAAAGGCTGCCGTGATGCGCGGCGACCGCATCTTCTCCCAGGCGCTCAATGAGGTTGTGGGCAACCCGCTCGGCCAGGCGGCGCGTGTTAACGAAGATCAGCGTCGAGCGGTGGGCTCGCACCAGCTCGGCGATGCGCTCGTAGATTTCATCCCACATCTCGTTGGTGGCAATGGGGCCGAGAGGAATGCCAGGCACTTCGATGGCAACATCGAGCGTGCGCTTGTGTCCGATGTTGACGATGGCAGGCGTGGGGCGTCCACTGCCGGTGAGGAAGTGTGCAACTTCTTCGATAGGCTTCTGCGTCGCCGAAAGTCCGATGCGCACCGGAGGCTTATGCGTGATGGCCTCCAGCCGTTCCAGCGAGAGCGTGAGGTGCGCGCCGCGCTTGTCATCGGCCATGGCGTGGATTTCATCCACGATCACGGTTTCCACGTCGCGCAGCGTGGCCCGGCTTCCTTCGGCCGTCAGCAGGATGTAGAGCGACTCGGGCGTGGTCACCAGGATGTGCGGCGGATGCTTCAGCATCCGGCGCCGCTCGTGAGCGAGTGTATCCCCGGTGCGGACCGCAGTGCGAATCTCAGGCATCAGCAAACCACGCTCGCCGGCAAGTTGCAGAATCTCGCCCAGCGGAGCTTCAAGATTTTTCTGGATGTCGTTGCCCAGCGCCTTAAGCGGAGAAATGTAGAGAACTTCGGTGCGGTCTTCAATGTGTCCGGCAAGCGCCTTGCGCACCAGACGGTCAATGCAGGCCAGAAAAGCCGAGAGCGTTTTGCCAGAACCCGTAGGCGCGGAGATCAACGTCGCCCGCCCGCTCAAGATGTGGGGCCAGCCCTGCTCCTGCGGCTCGGTAGGCGTGCCAAAGCGTCGCACGAACCACTCCTGTACCACAGGATGGGCCCAGGCAAGGGATTCGGGGACAGGCAGGGAAGCCATATCCAGTTATTTTAAGCCGATTTTGTGTTTTCGTAAAATGTTCGCCTGAGACTATCTCTCCAAATTTGCTTAAAATCTCCGGGTCGGAAAAGGGCTATTCTGTTGTGTATTCGTCAGGGCCGCCCGGAGGGTATGGGTCATGAATGCAGTTGTGTCGTCCGCTGTCTTCTCTGCCAGGAAAGTTATTTTTGTTGTGCTGCTGATGGCAGTCCCTGCTTTTGCCGGCATTACCGAATACGCGCTGACCAGCGGCAGCCACCCTTCTCATATCACCAGCGGGCCAGACGGCGCGCTTTGGTTCACCGAGCCGGGGACAGACAAGATTGGCCGCATTACGACTTCCGGTACCGTGACCGAGTTCGCTCTTGGCACGGGCAGCGGCCCCTTTGCGATCGTGGCTGGGGCTGACGGCGCACTATGGTTTACCGAGAAATCCGCAGACAAGATTGGGCGCATCACCACTGGTGGTACGGTCACCGAGTTTTCGCTGGCAACAGGCGCCCAGCCCAGAGGCATTGCAGCCGGACCTGACGGCAACTTGTGGTTCGTGGAATTCGGGGCGAATAAAATTGGACGAATCACAACCAGTGGCACGCTGTCGGAGTTTTCTCCCCTGAGCGCCAACAGCGGCTTGGAAGATATTACTGCCGGGCCCGACGGCAACTTGTGGTTTACGGAGTCCAATACAACCCGAGTGGGACGCATCACGACCGCAGGTTCACTCGCTGAGTTCGACCGGGGAATCGGTAATACTCCGCATCAAATTGCGGCAGGACCTGATGGAAATCTGTGGGCAACGATAACCTTTCCCTCTCCGACAACCAGTCCGCAGTTCTCGCTTAACCCGGTGCCCACGACCGGGAGCTTCGCGGTCGAGAATATTCAGAATTTGAACTACAACGCCCTGCGAATTACCACCGGTCCAGATGGAAATCTTTGGATCACGGAGACAGGCGCAGATATCATCGGCCGGGTAACTCCTGCGCCGATTTCGCCCAGCAGCGCCGCAGTTGCACCCACAACGGAGTTTCTGATTCCCACATCCAACTCGGGCGCGCTGGACATCACCACCGGCCCGGACCACAACCTGTGGCTCACAGAATCTATTGCAGATAAGATCGGTATGCTGGTTCCACCGAAATATTCATTTCTGCCGATTCAGTACACATCCAATCCGATCAATCCGGTCGAAGGCAAGTCTGCGAGTGGCGATACTGCGTTCCTGAATGATCAGACAGGGCTGGGTACGGGCAATTACACCACCACCATTGACTGGAATGATGGATCGCCCACTGACAATGGAGTTTTTGCAGGCAGCCCGCCAAAATTTACTGTGACGAGTACGCACACCTATAAGGAAGAAGGTGTTTTTAACCCTACGATTCGGCTTCACGACGTGGCCGATAATATTGACTCGGTTGCTTACAGCTACCTGAACATTCCCGATGCGGTAATCACACTGGTGCCTGCGTCTACTCTCACGGTGGTACAGGGCATGCCCTTGAACGCTGTGGTTGCCAGCTTCACCGACCCGGACTCATTTGACAATGCATCCAGCTACACGGCAGGAGTTGTTTTCATAGATGGCTGCTCTTTCGTTGGGATACACGGTCTGTGCCCACCATCGCCCTCCACGATTGCCGCGGGCGGCACTGCAGGCAGCTACAACGTCGCATCAAGCCATACCTTCAATGGGAATGGCACTTTTCAGGTGGCGACGAGCGTGAACGGACAAGTTGGGCCGGTGTTCACGACCATTAACGTTACACCAGCCACGTTCGCGCTGCAGCTCTCCTCGGCGAGCACTGCAATCAAGGCAGGCCAGTCGGCCAACTTCACCATTAATTTAATGCCAACCAGTGGTGCGATCAATGGTCAGGTGTCTTTCTCCTGCAGCAATCTTCCCGCGCTGTCGAACTATAACTTCTCGCCGCCTTCGCTAACCCCTGGAACGAACGGTGGGAGCACCACGTTAACCATCACCACCACGGCGCCCATACTTGCATCGCTGGCACCATCGGGCGACAAGCACAATTCGCTCCCACTCTACGCTCTGGCTTTGCCCATATTGGGATTGGCCGGCACGCTGCGGATGAGACGGCGGGCAGCAGGCCTTCTGTTGGTGCTGGCGCTGCTCGGCCTGGCGGTCGGATGCGGTGGTGGCCACAGCATGACTTCTAACCCACAACCACAACCTGGCACGCCCACAGGGACATTCATAGTAACCGTAACAGGTACCGCAAATGTGCCCTCGCAGACAGTTGTAGTACAGCAGTCTGCTGTAATCCAGTTGCAAGTGCAGTAGACCCGGATGGAAGCAGTCGGAGCTGAGAGCTGCGCGCTTGGAGCTGTATTCAGCTAGTCCCACCCTCAAAACTCATTTTACCCAGTAAACATGCGGGTATCGCGTTCGTTGAGATTCAAAAACAAATGGGCTTCAGCCCCGGTGCTTGCCGGGATACACCAGCAGTGGGAACAAAATTGACTGTGGTCGAGAATGCACTGACTTCATCGGCAGATCAGCAACTTGAAACTCGAAACCTGAAACTGTTTTAAATATCAATACTTTAGTGCCGGAATGATATCATTTTATTTTGGTACCATTCTGATATCATCTCATAACATTCCGCTTAAATCTAAGTCATCATTATTTTGAGGTACACAGGAGAACACCAATGATGACGAATCCAGAAGTTCGCAAACCCCGTTGCCGGCACATCAGCAAAATCGGTGCCCGCTGCCACGCCGATGTCCAAACCGGCAAATTCTACTGCTTCTTCCACGACCCCGATCAGAAGAGCAAACCACCCCAAGTGCAGAAAGAAGCCCGGAAAGAAGTGCGGAAAGAAGCCCGCAACGAAGGCGGCGAAGCCCGCAGCCGTGAGGCTGACACACTCACCATGCCTCCCGGTCTCGCCGCCATTCCCCTGGAAACTCCCTCTGACGTGGCCAAACTGCTGGCCGAGACCGTCAACCTATTCCGCTGCAGAAAGATAGACCTCCGCGCCGCCAAAGCCATCGCCAATATAGCCAACCTCCTGCTGCGCTCCATGAAAGAAGCGGCGCAGCAAGAGTACGTGCTCTCTGGCCAAGCTGGCCATCCTGAGAATGATTTGCGTCAAACCATGATCGGCACGACCACAGCGGATCCTTATTCTGTATTAGACAGCCAGGACAATCCAGAAGACAAAAAACATCAATCCCGGTCGAGTAGCGTCGCCTGAGATAGAAGACTCGTAGATCTTTGAAAAATTGCAAGAGCAGTAGCTGACGCATAGCGACTTCGCAGTAGCTGTGTAAGCCTCCGCCGAACTCTGCCTCCGCGGTAGCGAGCTTTTGTTTTCTTGGCTAAAAGCTGAAAGCAAAGGCTAAAAATTTCTTCTTTCCACCCCAAGCCCGCAAGCCAGACCCCTCCCATAACCCATTCTTGAGTCCTCGTCGAACTTTCTGAGTAACTTCCCGACCCAAGCTTGCAAGGGGGGTACCCCCCGTAAATCGATCTGCGTAAATCTGCTTTCATCTGCGGCAGGTTTTTGTTTTTTCGCCAAAAGCTAAAAGCTAAAAGCTAAAAGCTTCTTCTAACTGTTTTTCACAGTCTCGCCGGGTTCTCCATTAAAATAGTCTTCCGCAGAACGCGTCTAAGTCTTAAAGAATGGAGCGCGCTATGTCCGGAGTGCAAGCCCGCGCTGAAGAAATGATGTCGCGGCATGGGTTCCTGGGTGTACCTCTCGAGAACTTTGCGTCCGGAGGCCGAAGTCACCTGATGACTTTGCTCGGGCAAGGGTTGAATCCTGAGTCCAAGGTACTCGATTTTGGCTGCGGAGTCCTGCGGGTCGCTTACTGGCTCGTGCGTTTCCTCGATGCTGGCCACTACTATGGCATTGAACCAGCCCGGCAGCGGGTAGAGTACGGACTTCGCTATATTTTTACACCCGAGGAACTGGCATTCAAGCAGCCACACTTCGATTTCAATCCGGACTTCGACTCCTCGGTTTTTGGCACGCAGTTCGATTTCTTTCTGGCAACATCCATCTGGACCCATGCCTGCAAGCGGCAGATCGAGGCCTCGCTCAATTCGTTTACGCGCGACGCGGCCCCGGCGGGCATCTTCCTGACCTCGTATCTGCCGGCCCGATCAGCAGAAGAAGATTATCAGGGTGACTGCTGGGTGGGCACCAGCCACGAGGGCGGAACGCCGGGCATCGTATACCACTCACTGGACTGGATCGTGGAGCAGTGCCAGAAACGTGCTCTGGAAGTGCACGAATTCCCAGAAAAAAACTGCGACGGCCAGATTTTTCTGCGAATCCGCCGTAAATGATTCGGCTGTACTGTATTGAGGGCCGAGCAAGCCGGAAGAGGGCTTCAGGGACATCTGCATAATGTCCCGCCGACCTTCAAAATCCGTAGAGCCTCGCCGGATTCTCCACGAGGATCGTCTTGCGCTGCGCCGGGTCCGGTGCCCATGTGGGCAGCAGATTGAACAGTCGGCCATCATCAATAGGAAAGAACGGAGCGATGTCGGTGGGCTTGCGGTCCGGCGCGGGCGCAGAGTCTACGTGCGGCCAATCCGTACCCCACAGGATACGTTGCGGGTTGGCAGCAATCAGTGCCTTGGCGAATGGCGCGACATCCGGATAATCCGGCGCCTGCGTTGAACTACGATAAGACCCGGAGATTTTGACGTAGACCTTGCCTGCCTGCACCAGCTTCAGCAGAGTCTCAAAGCCGGGCTGTTCGACGCCGAGAGATGCTTGCGCCCCACCGAAGTGGTCGAAGACAACCGGCACCGGGGAGGCTGTGACCAGGTCCTTGATGTCTTCAATCACAGCGAGACGCATGTAAATCTGTATATGCCACTTGCCGGCCTTCACACGATCAATTGTTCCCTGGAGGCGCTGACGCACAACCGCAGGATCGGTCTGGCTGGTAGGCGGGAAGATGAGCCTTAGGCCACGAAAGCCGGCGTGATGCAGCTTGTCGAGTTCCGGGTCAGATATCTTGTCATCAATCACAGCGATGCCGCGCGCGTTGGAGCCGTGCTGCTTGATGGCATCGAGTGCGCAGGAGTTATCCGTACCGTAAACGCTGGGCTGCACGATCACCACGCGCTCGGTGTGCAGGGCCCGATGCACGGTGCGCAACTCTTTCACCTGGGCTGGGCCAGGTGTGTAGGTGCGCGCGGGTGAAAAGGGGAAGCGGTGGGCATCTCCGAAGATGTGCACGTGACAATCGCACGCGCCTTTGGGCACTTCAAAATCTACCGGCGTGAAATTTACAGGCGCTGCCGCTGGTGAATCCTTGGCAAAGGCAGGAAACGCAGGCCCAACCAATGCAGCCGCTCCGGCGGCCACCGTACCCATGAGAACCTCACGTCGAGTTGGCATGCAAATCCTCCCGGTAGTAGTGTATATAATCGGCGCAACGGGAGGCCCTCATGAAACGTTTCATCTTCCGGGCGCTTATCAGCAGGAGCGCGATTTTCTGTCTCCTTATTTTTCTCACCCTGGCGGCAGTGCCCACTCTCACAGCCCAGTATGAGCCCGACAGTCAGGCAGGAGACTTCGTTTTCTACATGCCGCCCGGCTGGGAGCGAGTGGATAATCCCGATGCTACCTTGATCGTTGCCCCCACAAGCAGCTTCGGCAAGGCCTTCATTGCGCTGCCACCGGCCATAGATCTGAAATCCGATTTGCGGGCCGCTTACGACATGCGTTTGGCAAATTTGCAGAAAGACTATCGCGTATTGCAGAGCAGCGAGGTGGTCTCCAAGCACGCGCCCAAGGGTTATGATTTGCTGGCCAGCACCGCGGTGCTTGCCGATCACGACGGAGTGCGTTGGGGCCTGTTTCTCATGGTTGCCCAAAATGGGAAGAAGGCCGAAACCGTCTTCTTCCTAAGCAACGTCAGCGATGCCGGACTCGCCAATACCCTGCAGGAAGTGCTCGGCCATTTTCTCGACAGCCTGGGTTTTGCCAGCGGAGCGGGCGATCCCAAGGTTGCCGAGGCCGCCAAGCCGGTTCCGCTGTCCAAAGGGAAGGGCAAGTTCAATGGCATCTATCGCGGCGTCGGCGTAGTCAACTACAGCAGCAGTGGGCCCTCCATCTCCTGGCGTTACGTTGTCTTCTTTCCCGATGGAAGATTCATGGAAGGCTTTCCCGATCAGGGAATGGATAAGCTCGATGAAGACGCCGAAATCAGGAGAAATCCCGTGGGCTGGGGATCGTACCAATCTTCTGGCGGCCCAGATGGTCACGGCAAGATCGTCTTCCTGATTACCGATCCCGAGCATGAAAAAGAACCTATCAGTTGGGACCTTAGAGAGTATCCCGACCACCTTCAGGTCAACGGAGACACCTACCACCGGCTCGAGCCCTGCGACGGAATGAAGCTCGCAGGCACCTTCCGCCGCGAAGACTACAAATCACTCTATGCCGGCTCGCAGCAAGGCATTACCTTTACAGCGGATGGAAAATTTGCGGATGAAGGCGTCTTCAAGGCAGCCTCGGTGATGGTGCGCCAACCGGTGGGCAACGGCTACGACTTTGATGACGGCGCCCCGGGCAGTGGCACCTACCGCATCGCCAACTATACCCTGGAACTCAGCTATTCAAACGGAAGGGTCAAACACACCAGCATCTTCCTCGAGCCCGGAGCATCGAAAACCGGAGTTCGGGAGTTCTATCTCAATACGTACAAATTTGCGCGGGTGCAGTGACAACGAAGTGAAATGAACAATAAGCCGTGTGTGTCCGGCTTCACTACAAACCCATTTAAGATTAGTAGAGCGTTTACAACCAGCTCTGGAGGATTGTTTGGAACCCACCTTCCACATGTCACCGCAGCAATTTAGAGAAGAAGCCAAGAGGCTTATAGATTGGATTGCGGATTATCATCAGCAGATCGAAAAGTATCCGGTGAAGGCGCAGGTTGCGCCGGGTGAGGTGCGTGCGTCGCTGCCAGCTTCGGCGCCGCCGCGTCCTGAGCCGTTCGACGCCGTCATGCGCGACGTAGAACAGAAAATCCTTCCCGGCATCACCCACTGGCAGTCGCCGAACTTTTACGCCTATTTTCCCGGAAACTCCAGCGGGCCTTCGGTGCTGGGTGAGTTGCTTTCGGCGGCGTTTGGCATCCAGGGAATGCTTTGGGTTACCGGGCCTGCCTGCACGGAACTCGAAGCCCACGTCCTCGATTGGCTGGTGGAGATGCTGGGCCTGCCGCAGCAGTACATTTCTTCCAGCAGCGGCGGTGGCGTGATTCAGGATTCGGCCTCGAGCTCATCTTTGTGCGCGATCCTGGCGGCGCGGGAGCGCGCCACAAATTTTGAGAGCAACGCCCATGGATGCCGCCAGCCGCTGGTGGCTTATACCTCGTCGCAGGCGCACTCTTCGATTGAGAAAGACATCAAGATTGCCGGCATCGGTTCGCAGAATCTGCGATTGATCGAAGTAGATTCCAACTTTGCCATGCGTCCTGAGCTTCTGGAAAAAGCCATCGAAGCCGACAAGCGCAATGGCCTGCTGCCCTTTTTCGTCTGCGCCACGGTGGGAACGACTTCAACCATGGCCTTCGATCCGCTGGCGGAGATCGGCGCCATCTGCCGCAAGCACGGCCTGTGGCTGCACGCCGATGCCGCCATGGCAGGGACGGCAGCGCTTTGTCCGGAGTTCCGCTCCATGCACAAAGGGATAGAGTTCGCTGACAGCTACGTCTTTGACGCCCACAAGTGGATGTTCACTAACTTCGACTGCAGTTGCTTCTACGTTGCTGACCGCAAGGCGCTGATCAACAGCCTCTCGGTGGTGCCGGAATATCTGCGTACGCAGGCCTCTACTTCCGGCGAGGTCACCGACTACCGCGATTGGCATGTGCCTCTGGGGCGACGCTTTCGGGCGCTGAAGTTGTGGTTCGTGATCCGGCATTACGGAGTAGAGGGATTGCAGTTCCATATCCGGCGGCATGTGAAGTGCGCCCAGAAATTTGCGGAGTGGGTGAGCAACGACTCCGCTTTTGAAATCGCCGCTCCTCCGCAGCTTAATCTGGTTTGCTTCAGGCTGAAGGGCGAAGACGACCTCAACCAGAGGTTAATGGACCGGCTCAACCAGAGCGGCGAACTCTATCTTTCTCATACAAAGCTGAATGGCAAGCTGGTGCTGCGGCTGTGCGTAGGTCAGACCATGACCGAAGAGCGCCACGTCGAGCGCGCGTGGCAGGCGATAACACGGGAGGCGTCACAATTGTGTCATTGAATCACCGGGTCATTGAGTCATTGGTACTCGATCCCCAAATGATTCAATGATCCGATGACTCAATGATTCAATTTCTCTGTGCCTCTGTGGTGAACTTCTCCTTTGTGGTTTAATTATCAAAATGTCTAAAAAACGCGCAAAAAAAATCAAACTCTTACTCTTCGATGTGGATGGTGTTCTAACCGACGGCAAGATCTGGTTATTTCCTGCACCTGCCGGCTTTGAGCCGATGGCGGAAAAAAAGGCCGCTGAGAACGCCGAGATCGGCGGTTATTCCATCTCCGGTGGCTCCATGATGGAGGCCAAAGGCTTCAATGCACACGATGGCGCCGCGATTTCGTTGGCGCGGCTGGGCGGGCTCAAGACCGGACTGATTACCAAGCGCATCTCAGAAACCGTGGCGTTGCGGGCCAAGGACCTGCGGCTTGACCACGTCTATCAGGGCATTGCCAACAAGCTGGGGGCATTTCGGGAGATCCTGGAAAAAGAAAAGCTCGATGCCAGCGAAGCCGCCTTCGTTGGCGACGACGTTATTGATCTGCCGGTGATGCGCAACTGTGGTCTGGCCATCGCTGTCCCCAATGGCCGCGAAGACGTGAAAGAAGAAGCCCACTGGATTACCGAGCACTGCGGCGGAGACGGCGCGCTGCGCGACGCAGTAGAGTACATTCTGCGCGCGCAAGGAAAGCTCAAGCGCGTGGTGGAGGAGTACATCACGGAGCGGAAGACGAAGACAGTGAAGCTGAGTGATTAGGAATCAGCATTCAGCCGAGGGCATGCTGAGTGGGCACAACAGGGCAGAGACGTAGCAAGCTACGTCTCTACTCATGAAGTTTCACCGATCTATGGTGCCGGAGGATTCGGGTCCGGGGGAATCTGCAAGACCTTGGACCTTGCCGCCATGAGATCAACGAAGCGCGGATCTTTGCGCATGCCGGTAAACTCGCGGTCCTTATACACATCATCAACTGCGTTGTATCCATCCTCGATGGCTTTCCTCAGATAGATCAAACAACGATCGGAGTTTCCCAGGCCAGCGTACATTTTGGCGATTACGTACTCATATTTGGCGCGGTCTTCGGCTGAAGCCAGTTGCAGCGATACTCCACCGCGCGACTTGCGCTCAAAAATATCGGGATCTATGGTCAGCGCCTTGGAATACTCTATCGAGGCCTTCTCGTACTGCTTTAGCGCAAAGTATGCCGTGCCCAGATTGCTGTGGAACGAGGCGGAGTCGTCGCGCAGCTTAATCGCCTGTTGATATCGCCTGGCCGCGCGGCCGTAGTTTTTGTGGATGTATTCCACCACGCCAAGATTGTTATAAGGCTCTGCATAGGCCTTATTCATCTTGGTCGAGCGCTCGAATTCGCGCTTGGCGGCGTCGTAGCGCAACATCTCCAGGTAGGTTATCCCGACTTTGTTGTGCAAGATGGCGGAGTCGGCCTTGGCTATGGCGGCGTGATAGTAATCGAGCGCGTCGGCAAAGGCCTTTTCACCGCGAAGATCGTCGGCAGTATCCTCCAATTCCTGGGCGGTGGCGTTCGGCGGCGGCGGCTCGGCTTTGCGGATCTGTTGCGGCACCAAGGCGGTGCTGCTGGGCCCATTGTCGGGCTTGATTGGTTTCTCTACAGGCTCTTGAGGCTGAGGCCGAGCTTGAGGCTGGGGCTGCGCTTGCAGTTGAGTTTTAGGTTGAGCTTGAGGTTGAGCTTGGGGTTGGGCTGCAGGCGGGGCGGGAGGCAAGGCCTGGATTAATTTAACCGGCACTTGAGGCAGCGCCATAAAGGCTGCCAAAACAGCATAATGAACCAGAAACATACAAACCTCCTTAGAGATCAGTTTCGTGGCACTGGGTCCGCCTGTGATCCGGGAGTTGGCTGGGCCACGGGCGCGTTCTTATCCCCTTTCTTTTCTTTATCATCGCCACTCCCAGTAAACAATCGGCCCCAGAAACCTTTTTTCTTCTTCGACTGGTCCTGATTATCAGGAGCAGCTTCAGCGACAGCACCAGATGGGGAGGGTTCCTGACTAGCATTAGACACCGCAGAGGGGGGCGAAGGTTTCGTACTTTGACCAAATATTTTCGAGAAAAATCCGCTGACACCCCCGGCTCCGGATTGGTCGCAGAAATCACGCGGCTCGGTCCCGGCCACGAAAATTGCATAGTAGTCGTCGGGGCAGGAAGGATCAGCCAGGCGATTGGTTGTCTTGTCGAGTTTTACGCCGATCACGCCTGCAGGAGCAGGGAAGGGCTGGGGATTGTTGTATCCCTGCACAGTTATGGCCCGCTTCATGAATTCGGCCCAGATGGGCGCTGCGGTATAGGCGCCGCTGAGACGGAGATCGCTGTAGTCGTCGTATCCGACCCAGACGATGCAGAGCAGGTTGCTGGTATATCCGGCGAACCAGGCATCGTGCGATGTTCCAGTCTTACCGGCGGCGGGGGCAGTAAAGCCCCGGCTGCGGACCCCGGCAGCAGTGCCGAAGTTCAGCACGCCCTGCATCATGTCCGTCATGACGTAAGCCACACGGGGATCGAGCACCTGCTCGTGCTTGGTAGAAAAGTTTTCGACTATGTTGCCGCGGGCGTCGCGCAGAGAGGTAATCATGATGGGCTGAATGCGTGTGCCACCGTTGGCGAAGACGGTGTATGCGCCCGCCATATCCACAGGGGTGGCATCGTAGGCCCCCAGCGCCATGGCTGGAGTGGCCTGCACAGATTTGATTCCGGCGGCATGGGCGAGTTGCGCCACTTTGTCATAGCCGACTTGCTCAGCCAACTTCACGGTAGCGTTATTCAGCGACATGGCTAGCGCGTAACGAGCAGTTACCGGCCCATGGTACTCCTCTTTGTAGTTACGTGGCTCATAAATTTGATCGCCATAGGTAAACGTAGTGGGGGAGTCATCAAGCATGCTGGCGGGAGTCAGAACGGTATCGGCTCCATTGATGGCTGTATTCATGGCGGCCGCATAGACAAACGGCTTGAAGCTGGATCCCGTAGGCCGCTTAGCTACGGCATGATTCAACTGGCTCGTGCCGTAATTGCGGCCGCCGACCAGGGCAAGTATTTCCCCGGTATGCGGATCGAGCGCCACCAGCGCCACCTGCGCCTCCGGGCCAGGGGTAACCACGGTTTCTCTTTGCGCGCCTTTGCCTTTGCCCTTGACCACGGTATGGGTGCGCAATTTCTTTACCTGGGCATCCACCTCTTTGATTCCCACAGCAACCGCCTCGGCGGCGGCCTTTTGCAGATTAGGATCCAGAGTGGTGTAGATGCGATAGGCGTTTTCGTTAACGTCTTTTTCGTTGTACTTGGCAATCAGCGTGTCGCGAACCAAGTCAACGAAATAAGGGGCTTCGCTGGCTTCCACGTTAGGCGAAGCCAATTTGAGCGGAGTGGCTTTAGCGCGGTCGGCCTCTTCCTGGGTGATGGCGCCGGTTTCTACCATGCCATCAATCACCAGATTGCGGCGCTCCAGGGTGCGCTCGGGGGATTTATAAGGATTGTAGTAACTCGGCCGCTGAATGATGCCGGCCAAAAGCGCAGCTTCAGGAAGCGTGAGGTTCTTCAGGTCCTTGCCAAAATATGCCTGGGAGGCTTCGCCGAAGCCGGTGATGTTAAAAGAACCACGCTGCCCCAGATAAATCTGGTTGGCGTAGAGCTCGAAGATCTGTTTCTTATTGAACTTCTGCTCCAGGATCATGGAGATGAGCATCTCCGTCAGCTTGCGCTTGTAGGTTTTCTCCTGGGTGAGGAAGAATCCGCGCGCAATCTGCATGGTCAGGGTAGAGCCGCCTTCCATGTAGGTGTGCTTATGCATAGCGTCGTTGCGGGCTGCACCCAACATGCGGATATAGTCCACGCCGCCGTGCTGGAAGAAGCGGCGGTCTTCGATGGCCAGCACTGCATCCACCAGTACCTTGGGGATATCTTCGTAGCGCACCAGGCGGCGCTTGGAGCGCTGTTCGCCCTCGAAGAGCGCAGTGAGCAGCGGGGGTTCAAGCTCATAGGCATTGAGCTCGCGTCCGTCATTGATTGCGCTGATGCGCTCAACCTTGCCGCCTGAAGCGGTAATGACTGCGCCCTCAGGGCTATGGTAAGAGTTCACCCCCGGACGCACTTCAATTCCGTGCTGGATCAGACGGAAGGTGCCGATCTTCTGGTCGTCGGGCTGGTCTTCCGAATATCCGGCACGATGCAGTTCAGCCATGATTCCACGGCTGTCATATTTGTCCCCTGGATGCAACGTGCTGGGCCGGGCGTAGATTTTGGCAGCATTGCTGAAAATCTGGCCGCGCATGCGGCGGTCTACAATGCGCTCGTATTTGATGTAGAAAAAGGCAAAGATGCCCATCCCGATGGTTCCTACGATCAGGAGGGTAATCAATCCGATTTTTACGATGGGTCGAGAGAGGGTCGCGCGCCAATTGCGCTTGGTTTTTGGCGGTTTGGCGGCCCCGTTTTTTGCGCGGGCGGGTTGGGGTTTTCCGTTCAAGATTAACCTAGAGACTCCTGTATTGTTCGATGCCGGCAGAGGCCAAAACGGCCATCTGCTGCCTGCCGGACAGCCGGTGTTGCTTTTTATTCTATCGCGTTTAAAAGTTCAGACGAGCGGCGTATGTGCCATGCACATTAACTATTCGTTGCAAATTCATTCGACGTATGCGAGGGCGGCCGCCGTTGCCTACCCCCGGTCCAGCTTTAATTCAATCGGCTTGCTGCTCTTTCGGCAAGCTCGACCTTCGAAAAGTGTGGGCAAGAAGCCCACGACAGCCGGCCAGATGCCGACGCTGCATTAAATTCCCTTGTTCGCCGAGGCGTCGTTGAAATGCAAATCCGTCGGGAAAAAGGGCAAGTCTACGTGCACGGTGTAGTCCACGTTGATTTGAACCTGAAGCCTCCCTACGGTGACGTGAATCTGCTCTGCAGTGATAGGGAGGTCATCATTCCGGGCTTCTTTTAAAACCTCATTGCGGATGGTATCTTCTGACAGGTTGCTGTAAGAGGTCCTTGTGGCCTCATGATCCAGATAATCCTGAAATTGGTAGTTCTTAAAATAGGGCGGTACCAGCTGAAAGCAAAGATAAACAGAAGCCACTAGAAGCAAGATACCCAAAATTGGCTTGAAATATTTCATAGTGCAATAGCCGCCCACCCGAGGCGGAATAACTTATTTCTTCCGCATGCCGCGGAACTGAATTTCTGCGACCACCACTAGCGTCGTATTATCGCCGTAAACTCACTTGTGATGCCGCTGATAGTAGCATCAAGGCTCTCGCGTGTCGAGCGGTTGAACACTTCAATTTTACCCTCGGGAACCTTTTTGCCAACAGTAATTCGGTAAGGAATGCCGATCAAGTCGGCGTCCTTGAATTTTACCCCCGGCCGCTCATCGCGGTCATCGTAAAGCACATCGTAGCCCGCCTTGGTCAGAGTTTCAGCAATTTCTTTCGACGCCGGACCCAGGATGGCGTCCTTCACATTCGTAGGAGTGACCACCACATCGAAGGGAGCAATCGCAGGGGGCAGCCAGAAGCCTTCTTCATCGTGGCTCTGCTCGATGGCGGCGGTCAGGATGCGCTCCATGCCAATCCCATAGCTGCCCATGATGGGTGTAATCTCTTTGCCGTCTTTATCGAGCACACGCAGACCCATGGACTCAGAATACTTGTATCCCAGCTTGAAGATGTGCCCGATCTCGACGGCTTTGGCCACCTTCAGTGGAGCCCCGCAGTTTACGCAGCCTTCGCCGGCAGCGGCGTTGCGCAAATCCACCCACTCGGTTACGCCGAAATCCCGGCCCGGAGTGACGTTGCGTAAGTGGAAATTCTCTTTGTTCGCCCCGGCGATAAGGTTTTTGCGTCCTTTGAGCGCGTTGTCGCCCAGGATAATGGGCAACGCCTCAAGCAGGATGCGCTGGGTCTGGCTGCCGCCCATATCGGCGTGAAAAGCCGCAAGCCCAACCGGACCAAGAAACCCGGCCGGCGAACGGAAAACCTGCTGAATCTCTTCCGGGCGCATGGGACGGGTTTCACTTCCGTTCAATGCCCCGGCAAGCTTGGCCTCGTTCAGAGTATGGTCTCCGCGCAAAAGCACGACCACCGGACGCGTGCGCGTTTCCTTGGTCTTGGGGTCTTCGCTGATTTGCATCAGCGCCAGGGTCTTGATCTTTTGCGTGGGCGAGACCTTGAGAAACTTGGAAACCTCTTCAATCGTCTTCATGCCCGGCGTGGAAACCAGCTCAGGCTTCGGCCCGGTCGGCTCTAAGTCTTCCACCGGAGGAAGCGTGGAAGCTGCCTTCTCGAGGTTGGCGGCATAATCACATTTCTCGCAGGTCGCAATCAGGTCTTCGCCGGCTTCGGTCGTGATCATGAACTCGTGCGATTGCGAGCCGCCCATCGAGCCCGAGTGGGCCTCAACCACGGAATATTTCAATCCGCAGCGGTCGAAGATGGCGCGGTAGACGTCATAGTGTTTTTTATAAGAGAGATCGAGCCCGGCGGCGTCAACGTCGAAGGAATACGAATCCTTCATGATGAACTGGCGCACGCGCAACAGCCCCGATTTAGGACGGGGTTCGTCGCGGAACTTGGTCTGGATCTGATACCAGACCTGCGGCAGTTGCCGGTAACTGCGCAGCTCGTTGCGTGCGATATCGGTCATGACCTCTTCGTGGGTCATGCCCAGGCACAGGTCGGCCCCTTTGCGGTCCTTGAGGCGAAACATGTTGTCGCCCATGACCGCCCAGCGCCCGCTGGCCTCCCATATTTCACGGGGATTGAGCGCCGGCAGGTAGAACTCCTGCCCGATCTTGTCCATCTCCTGGCGGACGATGTTGGTGATCTTCAGGATCGAACGCTGGCCGAGAAACAAATAAGAATAAATTCCGGCGGCGAGCTGGCGGATGTATCCCGCGCGCAACAGGTATTTGTGGCTGGCGACCTCGGCATCGGCCGGGGCCTCGCGCAGTGTAGGGATAAACAGTTGTGACCAGAGCTGCATAGAAGTTTAAGAGCTAAAACTGTAGTGACGAATCATTGATTCTAATTCATTGGCGGCAAGTCGCGAAACTCCCTGAAGGCGCAATAATCGCAAACTAGTTTGGATTCCTGAAAATGTTGCTACTGTTGGGGCCACTCGTAGGGGAACATCTTTCCAGCTTGTTCTGGCGTGAGTTGGACTCCAAGCGTCTCAGCGGCATGGGCCAGGACTGGATCGCGTTCATTTGCCAGATCAGCAGCAGTGGGCAGAACAATCTCATCTGGTGTTACCCCTGTATGCTCAAGGCTCTTGCCGTCGGTCATAATAAGATCGGCGTCAGTGATGGATGCGCCGAAGAAGACAACGGTTCCCATACCGATCTGGTAACTGTATTCCTTGGCTTCCATGACGCTGCCCGAAGTTTGGTCGCCAAGGACTACTCCCCGTTTTTCAATCTGAACCAGGCGCGCAAAAATCTCTGCCGCCGAGGCGGACTGGCTATCCACAAGCACAACCAGCTTGCCGCTGAAATGGTTATGGCCAATGACCTTGACGACCTGAGGTTTCCTTGTATCTCGCCCAACCCGGTCGGCGATCTTCACATTATTTTCAAATATGTGGCCGATCAGATACGCAAGTGTATCCACACTGCCGCCGGGATTACCGCGCAAATCCAAAATTAGCGCTTTATGTTTACGCGCTTTGCCAATGATGTTGTCCAATTCCGATTCGGAAAAGAAGAAGCTGGAAAACTTCAGGACCATCAGGTCATCACTCACTTCGGCGTAACGGATTCGCATGAGATGTTCTTCGTTTTCTATCTCACGTAGAAGAGGCCAGATGCCGTTGCCGGTCAGATCCCTGACATGCACAAGTTCCGTGATTTTTGCCGCTACATCAACCTGACTCTCGCCGCCCCTGGGGTCGCGCAGATTCAGATGCAGCCCGGGCTGCGGGCGTAGGATGTTGAACATATATTGTATTTTCCAGAGATTGTCCCGAATTGGGGTATAGCCGTTGATCGCCAGCACCTCGTCTCCGGGCCTTACATCTTTGGCATCGGCGTCGCTGTTGGGACGCACACGGACAACATAGCAGCGGTCGCCGATCATTTGAGGCTGCCAGCCGTAGTCGTGGCGGTAAGGACGCTGCGGAGGAACAAAAAAGGTGTGGGAGTCGTGCAGGGTATCCAGCGCTGCCGCGATCTCGGCAAGCGCCAGGTTCATGGTCTCCGCTTTATCAATCTTCTGCCTGGCTTCTTTGACCGCTGCGTCCCAGTCCACCCCATGGAACTTCGGGTCGTAGTAGTGTTTGCGAACGTCGTCGGCGATGTCACGCAGCATATCTAGTATCTGGCCACGCTCACGACCAGATATCTGCTGTTGCTGTGACCATCCCGCAGTCGTAAGCAGTCCGGCGAGCGCAATCGCCACATAGATAAATGCCTTCTTCGCGCACATAAGCATCCCTCCATTGCTTTATGACAACAACTGTGCGACGGCGCTCTCGACGTGAATCTTGGTCGTGTCCAAAAACGGAATGCCGGCGGTGGCATCACGCAGAATCAAGGGCAGCTCGGTGCCGCCCAGAATGAGGCCTTCAATGCCCTCGCGTTTCTGCAACGCGTTCACGATGGCCAGCAGGCGCTCGCGGGTTTCCGGCAGAAAAATGCCGTTGACTAATTCGCCCATGTATTTCTCATGAATGTAGGCCTGTTCGCCTTCGTCAGGCGTGACCAGCACGATACCTTCGCGAGAAAAAATCTCAGGATAAAAGCGCCCTTGCATGGTGAACCGAGTGCCAAGCAGGCCCAGTTTCTTCAGGCCGCGGAGCTTGGCGGCATCGCAAGTAGCTTGCGCAATGCTGATCAACGGAATGGGGGACTGGCGTTGAACTTCATCAAAAACAATATGCGCAGTATTGGCGGCTAGCAAGCCGAAATCTGCTCCCGCTTTGGCCAGCTTGTGTAGTTCGGCAACGATGTACTCGGCTACTTGGACAAATTCACCAGCCGTAATCAGGTCCACTGCTTTTTGCAAATTAATGCTGTTGATGATGATGGAGGGGTAGCTACCATCCTTTTTCTTCTCGCGATACGAGGCAATGATGAAACGGTAGTACTCGATAGTAGATTCTGGCCCAATGCCGCCGATGATGCCTAAGGTCTTCATCTTGGAGAGCGCCCAGGTTATTTCGCAACGTTATTTTGGAGCCAGGCTTTTGAGCAGCTCACGCGCCAGCTTCTGCGCCTCGCCGAAATGCTTCTGATATTCCAGGAATGTCCGGTTGGCTTCGATGGAGCGCTCAGGCGGCAAATGCGCGCGCAAAATCATATCGCGCACATGCACCGGGTTGGGCAGCACAGCTTCTTCGTTCAGCTCTTCAAGCGCGGTTTGTATGTTGTAGTGATACATAGAATTGTCGAATTGGGGAATTGCGTAATTGTGTAATTGGGCTAGGTCGCATTTCAATTCTACAATTACCCGATTACCCAATTATGCAATTCTTACACCATTTCCGTTCCCCACAAATCGTGCAGGTGAACAATGCCTTCGACCTTGCCGGTCGAATCCACAACCACGAGTGAGGTAATCTTGCGCTGCTCCATGATGTTCAGGGCGGCGGAGGCGAATTGCGTCGCCGAGATGGTTTGCGGCGAGCGCGTCATGCACTCTTTGGCGGTCAGGTCCATCACATCTTTGCCGCGTTTTTCCAGCAGGCGGCGCAGGTCGCCATCGCTGATGATGCCCACCAGCTTTTCGCGTTCGACCACGGTTGTGATTCCCAGGCCCTTGCGCGACATCTCGTAGATGACATCGTGCATTTTGGTGTGCGGCCCGACGCGTGGCACGGCGTCGCCGGAATGCATCAGGGATTCCACCAGCGCCAGCTTCTTGCCCAGCTTGCCGCCGGGATGCAGGTCGGCAAAATCGGTCTCCTTGAATCCGCGCCGGTCAGAGAGCGCGACCGCCAGGGCATCGCCCAGCGCCAGCATGGCCGTGGTGGAAGCGGTGGGCGCAAGGCCCAGGGAGCAGGCTTCTTTATCCACGGAGCAATCGAGGGCCACATCGGCGGCGGTGACCAGGGTAGAAACTTTTTTTGCGTTTTTGGATGTCTTAGTGCCGTTGTAGAGTTTGTCGCCGGTAACCGAGATCAGTTGAATGCCCAGGCGCTTGATGGTGACCAGCAACCGCAGAATTTCTTCGGTCTCACCGCTGGAAGAGAGGGCAAGCACCACGTCTCCGCGGACAAGCACGCCGAGGTCACCGTGCATGGCCTCAGCAGGATGCAGGAAAAGCGCGGGGGTACCCGTAGAGCTGAGAGTAGCGGCAATCTTGCGCCCAATGATGCCGCTCTTGCCCATGCCGGTGACGACCACGCGTCCTTTGCAGGCGTGCAGCAGTGCAAGCGCGCGCTCGAATGCGGCAGACATAGGTCCACGAATGCGCGCCGCCAGCTCGTGCAAGGCCTCAGCCTCGATGCGAACCACATTTTCACCGATATGCGATTTCTTACTCGCCTTCATAGGAAAGAAGGATGTTAACAGAAGATTAACAGTGAGAGCAGTCGCGGGGCAGATATGTCCACTCTAAACTTGCGAATCCAAATCATCTTCGTGTCCTTTGTGTTCTTTCCTTTGTGCCCTTTGTGGTTAAAGATTACTCTTTCCATTTTTCCAGGAACGCTTCCAAATCTTCCGGGCCGAGGGTGCGGGTGGATTTAAACTCTCCGTCGCGCTGGCTGAACAGCAGTGTGCCGTCGCTCTTCACCACGGCCAGGGCCGGCACACCTTTTTCCAGCGGCACCTGGAAGCGTTCGGCCAAATCGTGGTTATTGTTCGTCTCTGACCCGCCAATATCAACATGCAGGACCACATAATTTTTTTCTACCAGCGGCTCGAGGTCAGGACGATGGAAAGCGAGGTCGAGTACGTGACAGTCAAACGACCAGTTGGCGCCAAAGATCACTAAGACGTGCTTCTTCTCCTTGGCGGCATCGGCCAGCGCCTGATTTAATTCGGCGTGGGCGTCGGCATCCGGGGGGAAAAGGTTGTGGTGCGACATATGGGCATGCACCGGAAGCTCAAGCCGGGTGAGTTCGCCGCGCACAACCTGCACAATACGCCATCCACCTTTCTGCTCCTGCCAGTATTGCACCGCCCGCAGATACCATGTGTGCGCTGTGCCGGTGGCAGGCGCGGAGGTGATGACTGCCTGAAACATCACTTGCTCGTTTTTTGTATTCTCGCCCGGTTTTACGTCCAGATCGTCAAAGGTCAGGCTGGTGAGGCCGGCTTCTTTACGCTCTTTCCAGAATTTGAGTTCTTCATCGGGGCCCTGGCTTTCCGTGATCGCGCCTTTGATGATTACCGGAGGCTGGGTGGAGTACGTCGCTTGCAGCGTTGCCGAATCCCCGGCTAGTATCGCCTGCCGCCAGTGCTCCAAAGGCTCGAAGCTGCCGGCAGCGGCCGCGTTACTCGTCGGGCCTTGAGCGAAAAGAGGACCGGTCACAAGAAGCAGAAATAGGAAAACCGAAAGGACCCGGCAGCAAAAGCGCATGTGAGTCTCCACAAGTTGTGAACAACGATGTTAGCATCTGGATTGCAATTGCAAGCAGGCAAAGGTTGTTGAACCTTGGTTCTTTATTTATAGGCAAGTTCCCTGCTAATATCACTGCATCCCCGACCCTAAATTCCAGGAAGGTTATGTCCGGCTACGCCTACATTGCTGCAGGGAAGATGAAACTTAAGCTCGGGGAGTCGCCCGTCCACGAGATTGACAGCAAGTTTGGAAATTCTTTGCGGCAGCGCGTCCAGGATATCCAGAACCGCAACGCGTGGAAGCGCGAGGGGACCGGAGCGCAATTCATGCTGCGCGGGGCGGCGCTGTGGGGTGCGAATGCTGCCGAACCGGAAAGCATGAGGATGACCATCACCGGCCTGTGTTGCGGATGCGCTGCCGACGAACTCTTTTATACGCTTGAGACCCCGGAGGTCGGCGGAGTTTTTTCGCTGCGTGATTCTGCCCGGCAGGAGCAGCGCTTGCTGCATACCAGCGATTACCGGCTGTCCCAGATCCACGCTTTGCCGGGGAAGGACCGCTTGACGTGTGTGATCCGGCACAAGGCGGGCAACTCGAGCATTGCTGTCATGCGCTCGGATTGCAGCGAACTGGCGGAAGCTACGCAGGGAGACTCCATAGACCTGGCCCCGCGCTGGGTCCCAGGCAGGGAAGATGCGGAAGGGCCGGGCAAGCCAGATGGGGAAGGAAAAATCGTATTTCAATCCGCCGGGATTGCGCGCAACGCGCAAGGGGTGGCGGCCGGGCGCAGTCCGTTCAGCATTCAAATGCTCACTCTGCAGGGAGGCGAAGTAAGCTCGCTGGTGGAAGATCCTGAGCATGACTTGCTGGCGCCGCAAATGGATGCCGAAGGCGCGCTGTATTACATCTGCAAACCGTATGAGAAGCCGGTGGCCAGGGTAAATTGGCTGCGCGCCGCACTCGATTTTTTGCTGTTCCCGTTCCGGTTGCTCAATGCTTTGTTCCACTACCTGAATTTTTTCAGCGCGCGCTACAGCGGCAAGACCCTGATGAGCTCAGGTGCAGCCAAGCAGCAGGAGATGGACCTCAGACGGATGATGATTTACGGCAATATGGTGGATGCCGCTGAAGCATTGAAAGGACAATCCGGCGAAACCGCGCCCGACCTGGTCCCGAAATCGTGGGAATTGGTGCGCCAGGCCCCCGATGGATCGCGCACAACCTTGGCGAAATCGGTGTTGTCATTCGACGTGTGCACCGACGGCTCTATCCTCTATTCCAACGGAAGCGCAGTGTTCAGGCTCGAGCCCAACGGCCAATCCAAGCAGTTGCAAAAAGATGCTTTCATCGAGCAGGTCATCGCGATTCCTTAAAACAACTTGGCTGCTGGTGGTCCCATTGTGGTATCAAAACGCTGACTTTCGGGCACACCTGGATTATGATCGTCCCGGAAGCCTGCCCTGGCGAGCCGTGGGTGTATCTATCATTCAAGAATGTGAAGGCATCGTCCTGGGTGAGCGCGAAGCGAGCGCCGCATGAGCGCGAGCGCAGCGCTAGGGGCGCAGCAGTCTTGTTTTGGCGGCGGAGCCCCTTTAGATGAACGACGCTCTTTGAAAATTTGTAAAAGCAGTACTCAGAAACGGCCGCTGATGTTGCATATCCAGTAAACACCGCTGCCACTTCAGCTGGTGCTCCCCGCGACAGCGGCTCTCCCCAGTAAATACGCGGCGATCACGTTCCTTTTACCGATTCCAGTCACTTGCTGCAAGTGGGGTAGGGGGGCCGGTTTCCCGAGGTCAAAAACAGGAGCCGCAAATTACTAAAGGGTAAACGCGGCTTTCTAAGCGCGAGGAGACTGAGTAACTGCTTTTCTCACCGCCACCAATTCCAGGAGAACGCTGCGCAATTTTTTTAAGTCCAGCGCATTGGCTCCGTCGGATTTGGCGTTCTTGGGGTCATCGTGAACTTCCATAAAAATTCCATCTACGCCGGCGGCGACAGCGGCTCGCGCCAGCATGGGAATAAATTGCGGCTGGCCTCCTGACACAGCTTTCCCATTTTCTCCCGCTGAAGGAAGTTGCACAGAGTGTGTAGCGTCGAAGACCACCGGAGCGAACTCGCGCATGATGGGCAGCGAGCGCATATCCACCACCAGGTTGTTGTAGCCAAACGAGGCCCCGCGCTCGGTCACGAAGACGCGCTCGCATCCCGCGTCGCGGCATTTTTCCACGGCGTGGCGCATGTCCCAGGGAGAGACGAACTGGCCCTTCTTGATGTTCACCGCGCGTCCCGATTTAGCGGCGGCGATGATCAGGTCGGTCTGGCGGCAGAGAAAGGCGGGGATCTGGAGCACGTCCGCGACTTCGGCGACGCGCTGCACGTCCACGGCCTCGTGCACGTCGGTGAGCACAGGAATTCTCACCGTCTCTTTGATTTTTTGGAGAATGCGCAAACCAGCGCCAATGCCCAGACCGCGGTAGCTCGTGAGCGAAGTGCGGTTGGCCTTGTCGTAAGAGGCCTTAAAAATGTAAGGAATCCGCAGAGACCGGCTCACACCCTTGACGCACTCGGCCATCTTGATGGCGTGCGCCTCGCTCTCAATGACGCAAGGCCCGGCGATCAGGAACATCGAGTCGCCGCCGATTTCGACTTTGCCGATTTTAAAAGACAAGCTTTTAGCCTTGAGCTCCTAGCCTTTAGCTAAAAGCCAAAGGCTAAAAGCTTAAGACTACTAGAGTTGATTCTATCTCTTACTGACTTTCTCTGGCCGATGGAACTGCTCCAGCTCCGTCGAGAGCTTCTTGGCGCGCCGTTCCCGGCCGCTCTCATACGAGGCCTTAATAAACGTCGAGAACAGCGGATGCGGCTCCAGCGGCTTCGACTTGAACTCAGGATGGAACTGGCATCCTAAGAAATGCGGATGACCGGGGATTTCTACGATCTCAACATAAGTCCCATCAGGAGTCGAGCCGGTGATGCGCAGCCCGGCGCCGGTCAGGATGGCCTCATACTCGCGGTTGAACTCATAGCGATGACGGTGGCGCTCGCTGATCTCAAGCTCACCATAAGCCTTGTGGGCGAGTGAGCCGGGTTCAAGCTTGCAAGCCCAGGCGCCCAGCCGCATGGTGCCGCCCAGTTCGTCGATCCCGCGCAGCTCGCGCAGTTTGTAGATGACGCGATGCGGCGTCGCCGGATCGAACTCGCTGGAGTCAGCCGACTCCAGCCCGCAAACATTGCGGGCATATTCAATACACGCCGTTTGCATGCCCAGGCAGATTCCGAAATAGGGAACTTTATTTTCACGGGCATAACGGATGGCGTTCAGCATTCCCGCGATGCCACGCTTGCCGAAGCCTCCGGGGACCAGAAGGCCGTCGTATTCCTCGATCTGCGCCTCGTACTCGCGGCCTTCGGTTTCGAGGCCCTCAGCTTCCACCCAAGTCACATTCAATTTGAGGTTGTGGCCCACCGCGCCGTGCACCAAGGCTTCTTTCAGGGATTTGTAAGAGTCTTCGTATTCCACATACTTGCCGACGATGCCAATCGAGACCTCGTCTTTCGGGTTGTAAACTCGGTGCACCAGCTCTTCCCACCTGCTCAGATTGCGCTCGGGCGCATTCAAGTGCAGATATTTCAGCGCGAGCGTATCCACCTGCTCTTTGGCAAAGACCAGCGGGACCTCGTAAATCGAAGCCACGTCTTTGGCGGTGATGACAGCATCTTCTTCCACGTTGCAGAACAGAGCGATTTTCGACTTGATCTCCTTGGAGAGAAAGCGGTCAGTGCGGCAGAGCAGGATGTCAGGCTGAATTCCTATGCTCAACAACTCTTTCACCGAGTGCTGCGTGGGCTTGGTCTTCAGCTCGCCGGCCGCTCCGATCCAGGGGACCAGGGTCACGTGCACGAAAAGCGTGTTCTCGCGGCCGAGCTCCTGGCGCATCTGGCGGATAGCTTCGATGAAGGGCAGCGATTCAATGTCGCCCACCGTGCCGCCGATCTCGACAATGACCACGTCCATATCCTGTGAGATCTTTTTCATGGCCGCCTTGATCTCGTTGGTGACGTGTGGAATCACCTGCACGGTCTTGCCCAGGTAATCGCCGCGGCGCTCCTTTGCGATAATTTGTTCGTAAATGCGGCCGGTCGTCCAGTTATTGTCGCGGGTCAACTTGGCGTGGGTGAAGCGCTCGTAGTGGCCAAGGTCGAGGTCAGTCTCGGCGCCGTCATCGGTCACAAAGACCTCGCCATGCTGGAAGGGCGACATGGTGCCCGGATCAACGTTGAGATAAGGGTCGAACTTCTGCAGGTTGACCTTGAGACCACGGCTTTCAAGCAGGCATCCGATGGATGCAGCCGCCAGCCCCTTGCCCAATGAAGACACAACCCCGCCCGTTACAAAGATGTACTTTGCAGACATTCTGACCTCACCTTGAAGAGTTTATAGGTACTAATCTGAGAACCGAGAACTGAGAACCGAGAACTGATTTCAGAGGATACTGTGCCCCCAATAAAACTAGGGTTGGCCTGGCGCCAATAGGGGTGCACAACCAATTATGGCAGAAAACAGCGATTACGAAAAGACCGATCTAGAGGACCCAACCAGCCTTGGAATACTCTAGAGCCACCACTCAGATTTTGAGAAGTCTATATCGGACTTAAGACGGATAAGCTTGGTCCTATATTTCTGGACGAGATGATCAGTCTCTTTATACAAATCGTAACGGGGGGCAGACGGCGAAATAGTTCGAATCCACTCCCACATTTGTGTTTTCGAGATATTCGTGGCTTGTTTGCCGTCGTTAATTTGTAACTCTATAAATTCTTTTACACGTTTCATGCCGCAAACGGCCCCCGCGACCCGTTTTGCAACGATCATGGCGTCACGATTGAGAGGAAGGCCCCATGGTTTGACTTCTGTTGTTGGATCGAACAAGTGGAGATTCTGGAAAAGAAGAACATTGGCCTGGTAGACCTTTCGTGCAAATCCCCACTGTATGAAATGCTGCAATTCGTGTGAAAAAATAATGACAAAATGAACTCTTTCCTGGGCATATCTGGTTCCAGGTACGTAAATCAGATTATCGAAGGCAATCTCTCCGGCCCAATCAAAAAAGTGGTGCTCTACATAATCCGGCCAAGGCACAGCCCCGAGGATGGGAATGTGAATGCCTGCAAACTGCCCAAAATGTTTTTGCAACCGTTCCGGATTCTCGTCGTCAAAGTAGCAAAGTAGTCTGAGAGAAGGAAGCTGGTGGAACTGCTTCAGCACTTGGTTGCACACTGGTTGCAGTCTTCCCCTGAGGCCAGATGACTTGAACTCCAGGCTTGGCTTAAAAGACGCGGGTTTACGGAGAGTAGTAGTCAAGATAGGATCTGATTCGTGTTTGGTTCTTTATCTTCTTTCGCAAGGTGGGGCCAGTCCGCGCCGTCCAGGCTGCAGATGCCATACCACTGATATTTGGTGGTTGCTTGCATTTTCTCTCGCAAGAAGCAATTGATTCGGGTCTGGTATCCCTTCCCCTGTCCCTTGACCCATGCGAGAACGTCAGCATCAATCCGAATCGTCAACGATTTCTTGATAGGCCGATAGAACTTTCCGACGACCACTTTACTTGGATTCACCAGCTCTGGAATATCCGTAAAATCGATTTCTTCGTCTTTCATCCGCTTCAAAGCGCGTATCTCTTTAGCCTGATTTTTTGTGAGCTTCATAGATTTTTCTCTCTCGTGAACTTGCTTTCCTGGCTGAAATGAGGCGGATGATTTCTTCGCCATTTTCTTCCCAAAAGATATGGGCCACCATCACAATAAGACCAGCAATCATTCCAAAAGTTTGCCACCGCTCTTCGCCATTGACGATAAGGTCCTGAAAGCTGAGCGCATATGGATCTTCAAAAACCAGCTGTGCCGTCTCGAAGCTGATTTTATGTTTCGCGAGATTACGGCGATTCTTCGCCTCATCCCATTCGAAGCGCATTTTTTGTAGTTACCATACCGTAACTACAATTATAAAGCCTAGATGACTCTTATTCCACTCACTTGAACTCCATTCACTTAAAACGGAAACAATATGCCTTTGTCTTTTAATTTCTCAAACTGCGTCGCGGAGAAGCGGTAAAGCCGGGCGGGCTTGCGTCCCCCTTTTTGCCACTCGTTCAGTGGCTTCAGGATTTTCAGCAACTCAAGCTTGCGGCGGAAATTTCGTTTATCCAGCTCTTTGTTCAGGATGGCTTCATAGACCCGCTGCAGTTCTGTGAGCGTGAACTTGGCGGGTAGGAGCTGGAATCCTACGGTGGTGTATTCCAGTTTGTTGCGCAGGCGTTCTACGGCGTAGTCTACGATCTTGCGATGATCGAAGGCCAGCGGCGGTAGCTTCGAGACCGGCCACCAGCGCGCGTCGGCGGCGTCAGTCCCGGCGCGGAGAGACTGGTCAGGAGAGATCAAAGCATAGTAGGAAATTGTGACTACCCGCCCGCGCGGGTCGCGGCCCGGATCTCCGAAGGAGTAGAGCTGCTCCAGATAGACTTCTTTGACTCCGGTTTCTTCCTGCAATTCGCGCAGCGCCGCCGCTTCCAGCGATTCGTTCTCATGCACGAAGCCGCCCGGAAGGGCCGAAGCGCCGGCGAAGGGCTCGATGCCCCGCTTCACCAGCAGTATCTTCAATTCGTTTTCGTGAATGGTGAAGATCACCAAGTCAACTGTGACTCGCATCATGTCTACTTTACCCGATAACGAGCTGAGCCTTTTGGGCCGCTGCATGAATCGTGGCAATTGCGCCCGAGTTAAATTCCAGGAAGTCGGCTTCGACGCCGTCGCTGAAGATTACGCCTCCCGAGGGCATCAGCGATTCCAAGCAGAGGCTGTGCTCAGGAGTGACTAAGCCGGCGACGATATTTGCCTGCGAGTGCCGGCTGATGAACGGTTCGCGGACGACGAACAACAGCCGCGGATCTTCCCAGGTCATTTTCAAGCCCGTAGGAGCTTTGCCGCCAGCGAACTGGGCGACACCCGACGCCATGTTGAATACCGAGGACATCCACCCCGTGCTGCCCGCACCGGTAGAGACGATGACGCCGCTCGATGACTGCGGCTCGGCGTGTCCTTGCCAAGTGAGGCGATAGCGGGCAGAGATATGCGTGCGTGCCCCAAGAAAAAGATCGTTGAAGGCCAGCAGGCGCTGGCTGTCGTTCAATTGAACTTCAGCTAGAGTCACGGCACGAACGCGCTGCTTGCCTTCCATCAGATTGTGCACCGCCGCGCAGGCGTCTTTAGGGAGAAAGGGAAGCAGCACGCCATCAAAGCGGCTGGGGTCAGGATTGACGGCAATGATGGGCTGGCCGTCCACATATTTGGCGGTGTTAGCGACCAGCCCATCTTGCCCCAGTGTGACAATCACGTCTTTGGGCGTGAACAGAAATGTAGGAACAAAAGAACGGTCCACGCACTGCAGCTTCAGCCCAAGCTCCAGCGCTCTCTGCGTCTGCTGCAGTGCGTGTTCGTAGTTGCCGTGCTCCTGCTCATAGTCGGCAAAGTCTCCACCCGCGTGCTCGATGTAAAACTTTGCCTGAGCGTGAGTGTTGAAGCGTTCAATCAGCTCTTGCAACCGGGTTTTTCTGGTGATGACAACAATTTTCTCGTACATAAATCACTTCCGGTTTGAAGTGAGCAGCGATTGCAAAAGGTCAGGAGAAATATTCAGCTCCCCGATCTTCTGCGCGTTGTTGGCCAGGTCCTGAAAGGCCATGGCAATCAATGTTCGCGGATCGCCCGCTCCTCCTCCACCCAGCAGCATCAGCGAACGCCAATCCACTTCGCGAATGGGCTTGAGGATTTGCGTCAGAGCATAGGCGCGGCTGTCGGCGTCCTTGCGCTCGTTTTGCACGCGGTGGTCAATCAGCTTGGCGCGTTGCTCCTCTACGGCAATCTCAGCCGCCATTTTGGTTTCCCGGATTTGCCGTTGCTTTTCCTCAACTGCAATCAGGGTATTGAGTTCGCTTTCCTTAATCAGCCGCTCCTGTTCCACAGCGGCGTTGCGCCGGGCATAGATCGCCTCGTCGGAGCGGCGCTGCAGGGCCTCGCGGGCCTCGGCTTCAAGGGCCTTGGCCATCTCCGGCGTGGGTTTGATGGAAAGAATGGAGAGCCCAAGCACCTCAACTCCCAAGGTGGAGGCGGTCTCGGACTCTTTCAGGCTTTTCAAGACCTCCTCCCGAAGCCGATCAGAACTGACCAGCAACTCGCGCAAGCTCATGCGCTGGGTTACCGTGCGCGTCAGGGTTTGCGTCGTATGCAGAAGACGCTCTGGCAACTTGAGCGGGGCTTCGGAGAAGGGGTTCGCGCTGAAATCCAGCAGACCAGCCAGCCGTTTTGGGTCTGAGACCCGGTAGGTAAGCTGTCCTTGAATCGTCGCGGATTGAAAGTCGCCCGTGGATTCGGCAAAGACAAATGGCGCATCGGCGCTCGCCAGCGGCACGGTGATGATGGTTGACGTGGGCGTGTAATAGAAGAAGAAAAGGCCGGCGCCCTCCCGCTTCAGCTTGCCGCCCGTGTAATGCAAGACGTAGGTGGTGGGTGGAACCTTGATGAATCTAAACATTGTCTTGGGCCTCCTTATTAAGTGTCTGTACAACACTAATAATGTGTCTTGTAAACACTATTGTCAAGGAATTTCTTGTAAAAAGATTGGGACAGGGTTAAGTCCCTCAAAAATAGGGGGGATGGAATTGTTAAGTGATTCTGGAAAGCAATAACGCATCTAAATCTAAAACAGATACATACCAAGGCCGGGGTTTCAGGCGTTATGATTTGTATATCTATGCCGCGGGTTTCCAGCTTCGCATTGCGTGTTGTGGCCCTCGTGCTTCTGCTGGGGGCGGGGGTTTTGTTTTCCCCGGCCCTACATGGCCAGGCGCGCAGTAAGCGCCTGATCCTGAAAGACGGCAGCTACCAATCTGCGGTGCGCTGGGAGGTCAAGGGCGACCGCGTGCGCTACTTCAGCGCCGAACGCTATGAATGGGAAGAGCTGCCTACCTCGCTGATTGATTGGCCGGCGACGGAAAAGTATGAGCAGGAGTTGCAGGAGGGGATTAGCGCGGAAGAAAAGCGTCTTGCAGCGGAAGACGAGGCGGAGCGCAAGGCCCAGGAGGCCAAAACACCGGTAGTCGCGCCGGGGGTGCAACTGCCGGACACCGGTGGCGTATACCTGCTGGACGTTTATCAGGAAAGGCCGGAGCTTGTTGAACTGGTGCAGAGCGGCGGCGAGATCCACAAGGACATGGGACGCACCATTCTAAGCGCGGCCATCAATCCGATTTCGCTCTCCACAAAACAGACGATTGAGATCCCAGGAGCAAGGGGCAGGGTGCAGGCGCATTCCACACAACCGGTCATCTACCTGGATATCAATGAAAGCGTCGCCACCGATGACACCGCCCCGGATGCGAACAAACCGGATGCCAACAAATCGGATACCAAAAAACAAAAACTCCCTGACTTGGCCCAGCGCTTCCGCATTGTGCAACTGGAAAAGAAAAAAGACTCGCGCGTGATTGGAAACCTGAAGATCATGTTTTACGGCACGATGAGCCAGCAGGAGAACTTAATCTCTACGCAGGTTGAGCAGGTGACCAGCGAATGGATCAAGGTGACTCCTGCGGCGTCGCTGAAGCCGGGCGAATATGCCGTGGCCGAGATGCTGGCAGAAAAACAGATGAACCTTTTTGTATGGGATTTTGGGGTTGACCCTTCAGCCCCGCAAAACCCCTCCGCCTGGACCCCGGTGCAGCCTAAAACGACCCCTGCCGGGACAGACGACACGCCAGTACTGCAATCGCGGCCGCATTAACGAGCATTCAGCAATCAGCACTCAGTTCTTGAATGTTCGAAAATAACCGCGGAGGGCGCCGAGATGCGGAGGAGATTTCCAGCCTCAACAGCCCTTGCTGGACGACGGCTGCCGTTCCCGTATCTGACGATGAAGCTGGCCCATGAGGGACTGATATACGAACATGCTGAACACTTGTAGGTTTGAAACTTCAAACTTGCCGCCAAAAAGGGGATGAATCTTCCAGCCTAAGCATTCATCCTTGCTTGGATTTAGACCATGAGAAGCTGCTATGCTGAGCCAGCTAGCAATAAAAGTCTCATCTACCCAATCAGATGATTTACTCAGGGAGTTGTATTCGTCGGAATTCTTGGCGACCATGAAATAGTCTCCGTCTAATACGGAGAGCACCCATAAACTACCGTCAGGGGCGCCCAGTACCCAGTCTCCGAAAGCTGAAATGAATAGCGGCGTATGCACAGCGGGTACGAGCCAGTGCCACTCGGCAAGCAGCTTCGACGCGTCGTAATGACTTGCCTCGTACATTAATGGACGAACTGGTTTCACAAAACTCGTGCTCTCCGGTTCAGTGGCGCGGCTCCGGGAAACAATAAACAGTCTTGATTTCTGATGCTATTTCAGCAACCCCTGCTGGGCGACGGCGATGTTGTCGCGAGTGGAGTTTTTGACGGTATACATCATCTCGTCGGCCTGGCGGATGATCTCGTGGGCGCTCTTGGCGTCGTCGGGGTAAGTGGCCAATCCCAGGCTGGCGCGGATATTGAGGTTCAAGTTTTCAGCTTTAAGAAATTCGCTCTCGCGCAGGGAATCGAGCAGGCGCCGGGCCACAACCAGGGCGGCTTCTTTGCTGGTCTGGGGCAAAAGGATCACGAATTCGTCACCGCCATAGCGGAAGGCGTAATCAATGAGGCGGAGGTGCGACTTGATGAAATATCCGATTTCGGCCAGCAGCTTAGAGCCGATCAGGTGGCCATGCGTGTCATTGACGCTCTTGAAGTGGTCAAGGTCAATAAAGATCACGCTAAACTCGTGGCCGAAGCGGGCGGAGCGATAGACCTCGGATTCCAGCGTCTTATAGAGATGACGGGCGTTGTAGAGGCCGGTACAGTCATCCGTAATGGTGAGCTCCTGGATGCGTTCCATGGAGCGGGCATTCTCAATGGCGATGGCGGCATAGTCGCAGATGGCCTGCAGAAAGAAGAGCTCGCGGTCGCCAAAGTTATCGAGCACGCAGTTGATGAGCTGGATCACGCCCAGGGTGCGGTGCTTGGCCCGCAGGGGAACGCAGATCATGGAGCTGGTGCGCTGCTTGGTCATAGCGTCAATGCGCTTGGCGAAGCGGGGATCGGTGTAGACATCAGGCACAATAAGCTGCTCGCCGTGCTTGGCCACCCATCCCGCAATGCCTTCGCCCATCTTCAGGCGGACGGATTTGAGCGAATCGGAGGCGTCGCCGACGGCGATGGCAAAGTAAAGCTCATCGGTCATCTCATCCACCATCAACAGGGACCAGGTATCGGGACGGAAGTATTCCGCCATCTTTTCCATGATGGTCTGCAGCACCGAGTCCAAATTCAAACTAGATGTCAGAGCCTTCGCCACATCATGGAAGATGCTCAACTCTGGGAGTTGACGGCGATCTTCTGGGGCCTCGCTCATCGAATGGGTTTCCTTCGTGGTCCAAAGGGGGGCAAAACGCCACGTGGCGCGTATTATATCGGTCGCAATTCCTATGGGCAAGAAAAGGTTATCCGGGTGAATATAGGCCATTAGCAGGAGTTTCACCTTAGAAAGCAGCATTTCAGCACTTTGCCCCTAAACATGATGAATCTGCGAATGAGCTTTTGGCGTTTTATTCATGCTTTGCGGGGCGGCTAATATCTCTAAACCCTATGTAAATGCCGCTTCCGGGGCTGACTCTGACTGCTGAATACTGCTTTTCAGTTGACAGCATGGAGCAGCCTACCTATGATGGGCGCAATCTTCCCTTGTTCTTGAGGTAGCCCTTGAATTTGCTGCGCCGCGTTCGTCCATACCAGCGTACAGGGAACAAATGACGGAACAATCACAGGATCCGCAGGATCCACAGCCATCCAAGGCCGCTCCCGCTTCCTTTGGCGAGCGTATGCGGCGTGAGCGCGAAATGCGCGGCGTCAAGCTGGAAGAGATCGCCGAATCCACCAAAATCGGCAAGCGCAATCTGGTTGCCCTGGAGCAGGAACGGTTTGATCAGCTTCCCGGAGGTATATTTAACAAAGGATTTGTGCGCGCCTACGCCAAATACCTTGGCCTGGATGAAGAGCAGGCAGTTAACGACTTTCTAGCGGCTTCGGCCAACTACGATCAGCCCGCCGCCCTGCAACCGCCTCCCACATCGTGGGTAAAGCCACCCGTGATGCCCAGCGACGACGCTATACGCCGCCGCAACCGTTTTTGGGTGGTGCTCGCCGTGATTTTGCTGGTTGGCGGATTTATCGCATGGTTCTACTGGAAGAGCCGCCCCCGCATTTCCGAAGATGCGGACCAGCCCCAGACTACCCAGGCCGCGATAGCGAATAACGCCTCCGCGCAAGCCGATCCGCCGCCCATCACAACCGCCAATCCGGCAAATTTGCCAGCCCAGCCGGTGGCGAATTCCTCAACCCCTTCTGCCCCAAACGCGGCTCAAGCTCCTATCAGGAAAGGCATCTTTACCGTCAAGATCCAGGCCAAAGAGACTAGCTGGGTCAATGTGGTCTCAGATGGCGAGCGAGTGATGAACGTTGTAATTCCTGCAGGCGAGGAGCGCACCATCCGCGCAAGGCAAGAGCTGGTGCTTAAGACGGGCAATGCCGGTGGGATTACGGTGGTACACAACGGGGTTCCCATCCCGGTTTCCGGCAGTGAGAGAGTCAAAACCCTGACTTTCAATGCGCGTGGCCTGAAGCGGTGAAAAGCAGTCCTAGCAAACTAGCAACCGGGGATGGCGCAACTGTTTTGCGCTCCACTCAATGTCAAATCTCGCCCGTTTAACCCACTGGAGCCGCTTTTGAGCGCAAATCATTGCCCTAAGTGTTATTAGAATGTTAACTTTGTAAAGACTCGAGACACTCCCTTCTCTGCGGTCCCAAGGTGTCCGCTATTATGTGTTCTCAATATTCTTAAATTAAGGAGCTCCAACTTTGGCTTCCAAAAAGCGTTGTTTATTTACTTCTGAATCGGTGACGGAAGGTCATCCCGATAAGATTGCCGACCAGATTTCCGATGCCATCCTCGACGCCTGTCTGGAGAAAGACCCCTACAGCCGCGTTGCCTGCGAAACCCTGACCACCACCGGTGTGGTGATCATAGCCGGTGAAATCACCACGGAAGCTTACGTGGATTTCCCCGCCATCGTGCGCGGCACGGTGACTTCGGTGGGCTATACCGACGCTTCCTATGGTTTTGATTCCAACACTTGCTCGGTCATCAGCTCGATTCATGCGCAATCGCCCGACATCGCCATGGGTGTGGATACCGGCGGCGCCGGCGACCAGGGCATGATGTTCGGCTACGCCTGTAATGAAAATGAAGATTACATGCCCACGCCCATCTCGCTGGCCCACAAGCTCACTATGAAACTCACCGAGATGCGCAAGAGCGGCAAACTCGATTACCTCCGTCCTGATGGCAAATCCCAAGTAACAGTTGAATATGATGAAAACGGCAAGCCCGTGCGAGTGGATGCCGTCGTGGTCTCGACGCAGCACTCCGAGCATGTAGACAACAAGAAGCTGCATGCCGATATCCTGCAGCACGTCATCCAGGCCTCGATTCCGGCCAAGTTCCTCGACGCAGACACCAAGTACCACATCAACCCCACCGGCCGCTTTGTTGTGGGTGGTCCGATGGGTGATACCGGCCTGACCGGACGCAAAATCATCGTGGATACCTACGGTGGCATGGGCCGCCACGGCGGCGGCGCCTTCAGCGGCAAAGATCCGACAAAAGTGGACCGCTCCGCAGCCTACATGGCGCGCTACATCGCCAAGAACGTGGTTGCAGCCGGATTGGCCGAGCGTTGCGAAGTGCAGCTTGCTTACGCGATTGGCGTGGCTGAGCCCGTCGGCGTTCTGGTGGAGACCTTCGGCACCGGCACGGTTCCGCAAGAGAAGATCGAAGAGCTGGTTCGCAAGAACTTCCAGCTTACGCCCAAGGGCATTATCGAATCCTTGAATTTGCGCCGGCCTATTTATCGCAAGACGGCCGCGTATGGCCACTTCGGCCGCAACGATAAGGATTTCACCTGGGAAGCCACCGACAAGGCTGCCACTCTGCGCGAGCAGGCCGGCCTGAAAGCTGGCGCTCCTGTGACGGTTGGCAAATAATAGTTTTATCTCGGAGGCCGGCGGATTTTTTCGCCGGCCTTCTGATGCCATCAATGTTGCAGTTGCTTAAAATCCGAAAAAATTTAGACAACTTGTGCACAACAGAAATTGTGCTCGGATGAACTTGCACGCGATTGTGAAAATGCTGTAAAGGCTCTCTCTATTTCCTACCCCCGGAACCGGTAAAAAGTTAAAATAAGACAACTTTATGTCTACGAAGGTCAGTACAAAAGTTAAGAAGAAGGAAAACAATCACACTATGTCTCCAGCGACTGTGACGCAAGTCAAGAGCGATGTAAGAAATCTGGATCTGGCCGATCAAGGAAAAAGACGCATTGAGTGGGCCAACCAGTCCATGAAGGTATTGCAGAACATCCGCAAAGACTTCATTAAAAACGAACCGTTGAAGGGCATGCGCATCTCGGCCTGCCTGCACGTGACAACGGAAACCGCCAATCTGGCCATCACGCTGCGCGATGGTGGCGCCGACGTGGTGCTGTGCGCTTCCAACCCGCTTTCCACGCAAGATGACGTGGCGGCATCGTTGGTGCGCGACTACAACATCTCCGTCTTTGCCATCAAGGGCGAGGACAACGACACCTATTACAGCCACATCCTGGCGGCGCTCGATCACAAGCCGCATATCACCATGGATGACGGCGCCGACCTGGTAACCATTGCGCTTACCAAGCGGCAGGATGTGGTCTCCGGCATCATCGCCGGCACCGAAGAGACCACCACGGGCGTCATCCGGTTGCGCGCTATGGCCAAGGATGGAGTGCTCAAGTATCCCATCATCGCGGTCAACGACGCCGATACCAAGCATATGTTTGACAACCGCTACGGCACCGGCCAGAGCACGATTGATGGCGTAATCCGCTGCACCAATACGCTGATCGCCGGCTCCAAGTTCGTGGTCGCCGGATACGGTTGGTGCGGCAAAGGTTTGGCCTCGCGTGCCAAAGGAATGGGCGCCGATGTAATCGTCACCGAAATCAACCCCACCCGCGCCATTGAAGCCGTGCTTGACGGTAACCGAGTTATGTCTATGAGCGAGGCTGCCAAGATCGGCGATATCTTTGTCACCGTCACCGGCAACAAGAGCGTTATCGGTAAAGAGCACTTTGAACTGATGAAAGACGGCGCCATCGTGGCTAACTCCGGCCACTTCAATGTGGAAATTGATATCCCCACGCTGGAGAAGATGGCCTCTTCCAAGCGCGCGACCCGCGAATTCGTGGATGAATACTCGCTCAAGGATGGCCGCAAGATTTATCTATTGGGTGAAGGCCGTCTCATCAATTTGGCCGCTGCCGAAGGACATCCGGCTTCGGTGATGGACATGAGCTTTGCCAACCAGGCGCTCTCGGTTGAGTATCTGGTGAAGAACCACAAGACCCTGGAACACAAAGTCTTCCCCGTTCCCGAAGAGCTGGATAAACGCGTGGCCAAGTTGAAGCTGGAATCCATGGGCATGAAGATTGACCGCCTCACCCCGGAGCAGGAAGAATACCTGGCGAGCTGGTCAGAGGGAACGTAAAAGAAGCAGTCAGCACTCAGCCAAAACAAAGCATTGAGCAGACAGGCGGTCTCTTAAAGACCGCCTGTTCTTCTTAGTAGCGCCGGCGTCCTCGTCGGCTGTTGCGTGGGCATCCTGCCTATACAAATTGTTCTCCCGCATAAGTTATTTCTGATTACCACTTGTGGTGCGAGGTGGGATATCCGAGTCCTTGATAATCCAATAACAGCTAGAAGCTGGTAGCTCACAGCTTGATTTTTTAATGGAAGGACAGGCGGCCCACACGGACCGCCTGTTTATTGGTGGGTTTCAAAAATGCCCGGACTTACATCACCAGGGCCAATCTCTCAAGCTCTGTGTGAAGAGAGTCCGCATTGGAACCGATGCCTTCAATCCTGCGGGCCGCTGCCAGGGCCGTTTCCGGCGAAACACCGTAGCCATGCTGGACGATAAATGCTTTTATAATTTCGGCAGTCTGGAGCCAGTCCAAGTCGCGCTTCGACAGCTCGCGCCGAAATGTCGCCACTTCTGTTGTGGTGAATTTTTCTGTTGCCGTGAATTTATGCTTCATTAAGTCACCCCCGACCTCTAAAGTTCTTTGCGAATCTGGATTGACAATTTGGCGCTATTCAAAAGGCTCTTTACAGATATATGCAAGCGCCTTGCCAGACTCAAAACCTTGCTTTTTGAAGGAGTTAGATGTTGGCCTAGCAGAGCTACTGTGGCATCTAGCACACAGAAACCATTCAGGTTGCGCCCAATAGCGCAACTCGGTGCCAGGGAGTTGATAGCAGCTCAGAAATCTGAAAAGGGATTCATGGTCCAAAGCCGATGACAAAAAATGGCACTATTTCTGGCTCATTGTTTGTTTCACAGTGCGGTGGGGGAAACGGACAAGAATTTGAATCCTGTACTCGCTATGCAGAATCTGGTTATTTTCAAGCTCACAACCGACCAAGGAGGAATACATGGCACAGGCACAAGCAACCGACCCGCGTTATCCCATAGGCAAGTTTGAAGCACCTGCCAGCATCAGCGAACCGCAGCGCCAGGAGTGGATTGCCGCAATTGTAGAGGCCCCCCAGCGCCTGCGGGTTGCGGTCAAAGGGTTGAGTGAGCCACAAATCAACACCGCCTACCGCGAGGGCGGATGGACGGTGCGCCAGGTTGTGCACCACGTGCCCGAAAGCCACATGAATGCGTATATTCGCTTTAAGCTGGCGCTCACCGAAGACAACCCTACCATCAAACCGTATGAGGAAGACAGGTGGGCCCTGCTCCCCGATATCAGCACGCCCACTGAGGTCTCCCTGCAACTGCTGGAGTCGTTGCACGTGCGCTGGGTCAATCTGCTGAAATCTTTGAAAGAGCAGGAGTGGAAGCGGACGTACTTTCATCCTGCAATGAACAAAACCTGGCCTCTGGAGCAGGTTCTCGCCCTCTATGCATGGCACGGACGCCATCACGTCGCTCACATTACCTCACTGCGGCAGAGCAAGGGCTGGAATTGAGGGATTGACGATTTACGATTTGTGATTGACGATTTGCGATTTTGCAAAAACGATTGTTAAGCTGAAAGTAAATCGTAAATCGTAAATCGTAAATCGTAAATCGTAAATCGTACTCCCGACTTCCCAAGCCTCTGCGCTCCTCCGTGCCCTCTGCGGTTTAATTCCTGGCTTGGAATCATTTATCATCTCGGGTGATGAAAAACATCGCCGCCTGGGCCCTGGATACCGCCGCGCAACGTGGCGCCACCTACGCCGACGCGCGCATCGTGGATGAGCGCCAGCGCCTCCTTTCCACCAAGAATGGCCGCGTAGGCCAGGCCTCCGACTCCGAATCGCTGGGCATTGGTATCCGCGTAATCGCCAAGGGAAGCTGGGGGTTCGCCGCCAGCGATTCCCTGGAGCAAAGAGCTGTGGAAGCCGCCGCCGCGAAGGCGGTGGCGATTGCCGAGGCATCGGCAATGGTGAAAGGCGGCGAGTTGCGCCTGGCGCCGGAAAAACCCGCAGTCGCCGACTGGACCTGCGACTACAAGATTGATCCTTTTACGATTTCAGTCGAGCAGAACATTGATCTGCTGCTGAAGGTTGATAAGGAACTGCTCTCGGTTACGGGCGTAACTTTAGCTGAAACCAATCTGCAGTTCCGCCGCTACGAGCAGTGGTTTTATTCCTCCGAAGGCGCAGATATCCACCAGTTGCGCTTTATCAGCGGGGCCGGCTACGCGGCCTATTCGTTTCAAGGAAGCGAGATCCAGAAGCGTTCTTATCCCAACTCTTTCGGCGGGCAGTACCAGAACAAAGGTTACGAGCTGATTGAAGAGCTGAAGCTGGTCGAGAACGCGCGTCGCATAGGGGAAGAGGCGGTCGCGTTGCACCAGGCAGCGCAGTGTCCGGAGGGAAGAGCGACCATCATCCTGGATTCTTCGCAGCTTGGATTGCAGATCCACGAATCCGTCGGCCATCCCATTGAGCTGGACCGCGTGCTGGGCATGGAAGCCAACTTCGCCGGCACATCATTCCTTACTCTCGATAAACTGCGTAACCTGCGTTATGGCAGCGATCTTGTGAACGTGGTGGCCGATGCCACCGTACAGCACGGACCCGGATTGGGAACTTTTGCATACGACGATGAAGGCGTGGCCGCACAGTGCACCCCCATCATCAGCAACGGTGAATTCACCGGATATCTTTCCTCGCGCGAAACCGCTCACACCATTGGGGCGACGCGCAGCGGCGGCACCATGCGCGCTGAAGGCTGGAACCGCCTGCCCATTATTCGTATGACCAATATCAGCATCCTTCCCGGCGAGAAGCCGCTGACCTTGGAACAACTTATTGCCGATACCGATGACGGAATCTTCGTGCAGACCAACCGCTCGTGGTCCATTGACGATAAGCGCTATAACTTTCAGTTCGGCTGCGAGATCGGCTGGGAGATCAAAAATGGCAGGCGCGGACGCATGATCAAAAACCCGTCGTACTCGGGCATTACAACCGAGTTTTGGAATTCCATGGACGCCATCTGCTCGCGCGACCAGTGGACGTTGTGGGGTACGCCCAACTGCGGCAAAGGCCAGCCTATGCAGACCATGGGCACCGGACACGGCGCCGCCCCGGCACGATTCAGGAATATAAAAGTAGGCAGCGCGTACAAAGGAAATTAACTGGCCGCAGAACGAGAAGACATGTATGAAGATGCACAGCTTCAGAGTTTCGCTAAGAACCCACTCTTGGGTAAAAAAGAGTTTCTTTCCAGCCCCGTAAGGGGGGCGTATAGTAGCCCAGCGCGCGGGTGAGCGGATGGCGAGCGCTGTCGCGCGCGAGCCAGACGCAAGGGCACAGCAGTTTACCGCGGAGCCCTTAGAATAAAGCGCTGGGTACCGGTAGAAATTGAGTTTAGTCCCGTAGGGACGATGCTCGCCTCCGCGTTACATGCGCGTGTTGGTGTGGGAATTGGTGAGGATCAATGATGAAAGACTTCAAAGACCAGAAGGTTTGGGAGAGAGCCCATCAACTTACGCTCAGGATTTATACTGCGACCGCTAGCTTCCCGAAAGAGGAGCTCGACGGGCTGACCGGTCAGATTCGGCGATGCAGCACCTCAATTGCAGCTACCATCGCCGAAGGATACGGGCAACGCACGGACCATGAGCTTCATCGCTTCCTGGGAGTAGCCTTGGGATTGGCCAGCGAACTCGACTATTACCTTTTATTGGCCCATGATCTTAAATTTCTCAACCAGACACAACACCAGGAACTTTCCGGCAGCTTATCGGGATTGCGCCGCATGCTCACAGCCACGATCGGGAAGGCCGGGAGCTGATGTTTCAACATAAGATTCAACCAGTCGCAGGCCGGATTATTTATGAGTACGACGATAATTATGGTCAGACGATACATCACTCGGGTGCCCCACTCGCGCGCCAGCGCGTGTGGGATGGCTTTTGATTACTGGTTACTGAATGCTGACTGCTAATTCCCATGCTAACTAAAGAACAATGCCACCAGATTTTTGAGCGGATCAGGAAGTTTTCTTCTGCCGACGAGGTTGAAGTCTATATCTCCGGTGGAGTCAGCGCACTGACGCGTTTTGCCAACAACATGATTCATCAGAATGTTGCGGATGAAAACCACGCTGTCTCGGTGCGCACTGTCTTCAACGGACGCACCGCGCGCTCGACCACCAACAAGCTCGATGAAGATAGTCTGCGTCGCGTGGTGCAGTCGGCTGAAAATCTGAGCAAGGTCCAGCATCCCAACCCTGACCTGCTGACCATGCTCGAAGGCAAAGAGCCGGCGACGCTCGTGCCCAACCGCTGGTTCGAGCAAACCCGCGCCGTGGGCGCGAAAGAGCGGGCTGTGGGTGTGAGTGAGATCGTGAAGGTGGCAAAGCGCGAAAAGCTGGTTACCGCCGGCATCTTTTCCGTTTCCGAGTATATGGAGGCGCTTTTCAACTCGCGCGGCCTGGCCCGCTTCCATCAGCAGACCTCTTCAGAAATTTCCATCACCATGCTGGGCGATGATTCCTCCGGCTGGCAAAAGGCCAACTCGCCCGATGTGCGCAACCTCAATGCAGTTGCTCTGGCCGAGATCGCGGCACGCAAGGCGCGGCAATCGGCAGCACCGCGCGAGCTGGCGCCGGGTAAATACACCGTTATCCTCGAACCTGCTGCGGTGCTCGACCTGGTGGGATTTATGTTCTACGATTTTGCCGGTCTGGCGGTGCTTGATCAGCGGTCGTTCCTGAATAATCGCGTGGGCAGCAAGCTGTTCGGCGACAACATTACGATTCACGATAACGTCAGTCATCCGCTGCAATCCGGGTCACCCTTTGATGGTGAAGGTGTGCCCCGTCAGCAGGTGACCCTGGTGGAAAAAGGCGTTGCCAAGAATCTTGTCTACGCCCGCGCCACGGCAGAGAAGATGAAAAAATCTGAGCTGGCAGCTAAGGTCGGCGAAGTGAAGCCCACCGGCCACGGATTTCTGCTGCCCAACGAGATCGGCGAAGCGCCCATGAACGTGGTCTTTGCGCCGCCGGAGACGGGAAACGCAAAGACCGTAGATGAAATGGTGGCTTCAACCGAGCGCGGAGTGTGGGTGACGCGGCTGTGGTATATCCGCGAGGTTGATCCCTACGAAAAAATCCTGACCGGCATGACCCGCGACGGCACCTTCTACGTGGAAAACGGAAAGTTGCAGCACGGCATCCTGAACTTTCGCTTCAATCAGAGTCTGGTTGAGCTGTTGAGCAAGGTGGAAGCGCTCAGCATACCCGTGCGCGCCAGCGGGGAAGAATCATTTGACATGGTTGTGCCCGCGATGAAGGTAAAAGATTTTAACTTTACGGAAGTGACGAAGTTTTGAAAGAAGCTCTTAGCCATTAGCTCTTAGCTTTTCTTGATACTTTGCTGCGTCAGTCGCTTAAACCGGCGACAAGGTTTGGAAGGATTTCTGGTGCAATAAACAAAAGCTAAGAGCTAAAAGCTGCTTACTGCGATATCCCCGCGTTCGCCCCGCTTACCGGCTGCCGTGAGCTTTCAGGTTTGGTATCAGTAAAGAAGAAGTTACCGCTGTAGAGGTTGTGGTACATGCGTCCGGCGATCTCGGCGGCTTTGGGGCCAAAGGTAGGACGCCCGCCGCGCAGGAAGACCACGACTACAACTTTCCCGTGATCGGTGTTGGCATAAGAAGCGAACCAGCCGAAGCGGGTGCCATCTTTCGAGCAGGTCCCGGTCTTTCCTAAAATTTCTTCTTCGTCAAAGCTGTAACGCACGCTACGCGCCGTACCGTATTCCACCGCTCCGGCCATGCCTTCCGAGACATCGGGAATAAGGTCGGCGATATCGAGCTGCCGCTTTGACCGCGGCACAAAGTTGGTTACATCATCCGCCGTCTGCGGATGCTGCAGGTAATAAAGCGTGCCGCCGTTGGCAATGGCTGCGATCATGGCGCCAAGCTGCAGAGGAGTCATGGAGATGCTCTCGCCATAAGAGCACAGTTTGCCGACTCCACCATCTTTCGTGGTGGGCGCTCCGCTGGGGAATTGCCCCAGGTGTTCGCCTTCGATGTTAAAGCCGGCCAGTTCACCCATACCGAACATGTGAGCATATGAGCTGACCCGCTTGAAGCCCAGCCTGCGTCCCAGCGCTTCGAAATAAGCATTGTTGGAGTGCGCCAAGGCATCGGTCAGGTTCACATGGGTCCTGCGTCCGAGCTTGACCTCTTGGTCTTTGGTAATCAGGCCTTCTTTGAGCGCGGCCAGGGCCACTGCAACCTTGAAAGTTGAGCAAGGCTGCGCCCCTTCAGAAAGGGCCAGCTTCTGGTTGACCATGGTCAGAATGCGTCCCGAGGCAGGATCAATGGCCACAACCGTGCCGTTCATATTGCCCAGGGCGTCTATGGCCGCGGCGCGGACTGCCGGGTCTTCTCCGGCGGTGCTGTCGCCTGCGGTCACGTCATCGGCAAAAGAGCTGGTATAGAAGCGCTCGTAGTAGTGATGATGCCGGCGCCGGTGGCGCAACTGGCTCATGTGCTTCTGCGCGCCCGAGCTTTCGCTGATTTGCGACTTGGACTTTTTGGAAGCAGAAGAAATCGAACGCCCATAGGCGAACGAGGTAAAGAGAAAGAAAACGACAAGAGCTATGAGCCCGAGTACAACTCTGTGACTACTGTGGCGCGCCACCATACAGGTGAATTCCCATCTTTTGTTGCTAAAGGTTGGAGTGATAGTACGTTAGTTGCTGGGGCGGACACAATAGGAAAAACCCCTGAGACCCTGAAACGGCAACCTCATTAGCCACTGTGTACTTAGATGAGCGCCGGCAAAGCTAAGTTGCAGTTAAATCTTAGGGTATCGAACCGCAGGCTAAAAGCTGATCCGGTAGTGGGTCAGTTTGGAAAAGCATGGCCGCATGGAGTATGGGTGGGTTTGTTCCCGTGTTGCTCGCAACCGCGCATGTTGCTCGCAACCGCGTACAATCGCCATCACTTCCCACAAGCCGACTTCCCGTTACCGATCCAGACAATTCCTCCGAAGCCCGTTTCTGGACCGTGTCCGTTGCTGCGGGCAGCTCGCCTCGGTCAATGAGTGTAATCTGTTCTCGGATAAATCGGGGACAGACGGGATGTTTTCTCAGGGGAAAGGTTCCGTCTGTCCCCGAATTTCCTAACGTTCCTGGTGCTCTGAGACGGGATTCTTCAGAAGCTTTGCCACAGTCTTCAAGATTTCGTGGGAAAGCGCCTCATCCGATACGGCGCGCGCCAGCGAGATGGCTCCGACGAGGGCGCTGAAAGTCAAGATCGCCCGCGACCTTGCCGCACGCTTGTCCTTGCCTGGAAGCAAACCGGCAATCAACTCAAGGTCCTTCCGGACTTGTTCCGAGGTAAGCGCGCGGGTGCGCTTATCGCTGCGTGCGATCTCCGGTGCCAACGCGCTGAAGGCACAGCCCGTGCCCGGATTATCGCGGTGCGCTTGGTTCAGATAGTCGTCAATCAACTTTTCGTAGGACACTGGCGGCCCGCTGGATTTGGCCGCGTCCGCTCTCCGTTTCCAACCGCCGAATGCAGAGTTGACCGCTTCGGCCACTAAGTCGTCACGCGAATCGAAGTGCTTGTAGAAGCCGCCCACCGTCAGGCCGGCTTCCTTCATCAGCTCGGCAATTCCGAAACCTGCGAGGCCCTTTTCGCGGAATCTCCTGGAGGCAATGGCGACGATGCGATTGTGAGTTCTCGCTTTTTGAGCTCTGGAATAGCCCATGTGTCCCTCCACAAAAATAAACTGCGACTAAATCAGGATTACGAATCTAATCCAGTTAGTGGATTATAACAATAATCCAGACAACACAGCTGGCAAGGTCCGGGACCTTCCTAGGGAGCAGGGCGCCAGCGGCGCTCGTCTCATCGTCAGACTGATGGAGGCAACCCTTAATGACTGAAGTCGCAACTGGAGAAAAGAGAACTAATATGCATGCAATGAGAGCGGAAAATTTCAATGGCTATAAAGAGTTGAAGCTTATCGAGCTTCCAAAACCAACGGTCACAGACGGGAAAGTACTGCTGCGAATCACTGCGGCCGGCGTCACGCCGCTCGACTATACGATTCTCTCCGGCCAGTTTCACGGCTCGAAGGCGCCTCTAGTCCTGGGCAACGAAGGAGCAGGCGTGGTGGAGGAGGGAGGCGGAACGGAGTTTCCCGCCGGCTCACGCGTGATGTTCTGGGGCATCTATGGCGCTTTTGCGGACGGAGCCTACAGTGAGTGGGTTGCGGTACGCAAGCAAGACCTTTGCCTGATTCCCGGCAATGTCGACGACGTGAGTGCCGCGGGTATTCCAGTCGCGTATCTCACCGCGCAAGTGGCTCTTACCCTCGCCGGTTTTCGTCCCGGTAAAACCGTTCTGGCACCAGCGATCGGAGGATCGGTCGGCAACGCGGTGACACAACTGGCGCGCGCTCTGGGAGCAAAACACGCCATATCCAGCACGACCAACCATGCGAAAGCCGAGCAGGCGAAGGCGCTCGGATTCAATGAGGTCATCGATACTTCCTTGGAGAAGTTGGGTGACGGTGTACGTCGTATCACCGACGGCTACGGCGCAGATATTGTGATCGATGGGATCGGTGGTGAAGTCTTGAGCGAGGCGCTCAAAGCGCTCGCGTTGGGAGGAAGCCTCACAACACTGGGATATTCCGCAAGCCGTAAGACGACCATTGACGTGACAAATCTCATCGTGCCACAGGCCAGCATCCGGGGTCTCAACATGTTCGCTCAGCCGCAGGCGACCGTTACGGACGCGTGGAAAGCTATTGTCTCTCTGCTTAAATCCGGTGCGATCAAACCGATCGTGGCGAAGACGTTCCCTCTGGCCGAAGCGGCTGAGGCTCTGCGTTATCTCGTTGAAGGCCGCCCCTTCGGGAGGGTGGTTCTTACAGTCTGACGACGATTGATAAGGGGGAAACATAACAGGTATCCCGCTCTGCAATTAGCGAAGGGTTCGCACTAGGCGCAGGCGTAGTGCGAACACAAGTTGTCAAATCAACCCAACTACGCTCGGACGAGCTTACAGGAGTTTTCATGTTCATCTTCATCAACGCATTTTTTATTGGGACCACCTCCGGGTCAAGCCAAGACGCT
>Ga0222749_10000056_pt1 | contig 59907 bp, 57 predicted proteins | sample IncBWH2Mmetat_FD_197234 | JGI IMG/M metagenome (GOLD analysis project Ga0222749, IMG submission 197234) | Metatranscriptome of lab incubated forest soil microbial communities from Barre Woods Harvard Forest LTER site, Petersham... | ecosystem: Environmental > Terrestrial > Soil > Temperate... | reverse complement strand
TCTCTCGCCAGGAAGCGGTTGGTCGAGGCATAGATGGCATCGTAGAGGTGGGCTTCGCGGCGCTCATCGTAGCGCTGTCCCAGGGGGCCGGTAGGATTGGGCAACGGCATCGACGGAGGCGGCGTTTCATCGGGGATTCCGACCGCGCTGCCCTCGCGGCGGATGTCGTTAATTTTTTCCTGCAGTAACGCAGTGTCGGAGGTTGGCAACTGGATGGTATCTACCCGCGCGTGGTAGCTCACCACGAATCCCAGGTCATTCGGCCTGACCACACGCTTCAGGAACATGGTAGAAGCGTCGGCTTCTTCGTTCAGCATCCATGCCATGTTGGTTCCGGTATCGAGCAGCATGCCGACGTTGAGCACGACATCGCTGTGGTTGGCAAAGAACTTGATGGGCTGCTCCCGGCCGTCTTCAAACACGCGGAAGTGATCTTGCCCAAGCTCGCCGGCCAGATGCTTCTTCTCATCGCGAACCGTGAAGTAAACGGAAACCAGGTCAACCTGACTGTGAAGGGTGGTGTCTTTGTCTTGGGTGTTATCGCTCTGGGGAGAAGCTGCCCCAGGCAAGCTGGGGTTGGCTAATGCCAATGCCACGATGACCGAGGTGATCGCCATCTTGCGCATAGTCCGCCTCCTGCCCTGATTTTTGAAGTGAGAAATTAGATGCCGGAGTGCCTGCGAGGGTTGGTTATTCATAGGCGGTCAGGCTTCATTTCGGGGTTAGAGCGGTTAGTTTTTGTCTTGATGATTCAATTGTCATTCCGAGGAGCGCAGCGACGAGGAATCCCTATAGTCTTCAAGAGTTTAAGAGAGCAGAGCTTAAAGGTTTTCGGCGCAATAGGGATTCCTCCGCTCCGCGTCGGAATGACAAGAAAACCGAGCGGCTTAGGTTTACGGCCGCCGCAGCACGCTCTGGTATGGATCAACCAGCACGTGGGTGACATCCGCCGGGGCTTCGAAGCGGAAGTTGCTTTCCTCGCCATCGGCGAAGACGCGTCCCAGGAAAACCGGCTCCTGATTGGCGGCGGCGAAGGCGCCATAGATCGGCACCGAGGTCACGAAGTCCTTCGGGGTCTCGCTCTGCAACAGCGTTCCGGTCACCACAACGCCGCTGCCATTGGCTTTGCGCGTTATGCGGACCTCTGTCGCCTCTAATTTGGGAATGGCTGTACCGTTGACCCAGTTGGAAAAGAACCAGTCGAGCGATTTTTTGTTCTCGTAAGAGAGATTGTCGGGCATTACTTTTTCAAAGCCGCTCTGAAGGTCCTGGGTGGAAAACCTGGAGCTGGCATATTGCTGTTGAAGATTGCGCATAACCTGGAAGAAGAGTTCATCGCCGGTGGCAGCAGAAGAGGCTGCGCCTGCTTTGGTCCGTCCGGGCTGGCGCGCGGCAGACTCGCGCAGCATCATGCGCAACATGTGAATGAGCCAGGTGCCGCGTCCGTAGAGCACTTTATCGTAGCCATCGGGAAATTTGGACGACGCCAGCCGAACGCCCAGAGTTACCGCTCCGGCATCTTTGTATTCCATTCCTTCTTTGTTTTTTTCCAGCAGCATACGGCGGTAGGCTTCCATCGCGACTTTAAATTTTTCCGGACTGGTTGACTGCAGCTCCAGCAGGGCGAAATAGTTGGCGAGGGCTTCCATCATCCATTCATCGCGGTAGGTTTCCCAGAGAACTTTGTCGCCCCACCATTGATGCGCGATTTCATGGGCGGGCATTAATTTGTCGTACATGATGTGATTGAATTCGCTGGAGCGCGCCAGAGATTGGTCCCACACGGCAGGACCCAGAAATGCATAGCTGGAAAGATAAACCAATCCCGGCCAGCCCTGGCTGCTGCTCCCCGGCACCTGGGTCAGCGCGAGGGATGGGAATGGAAAGGGACCAAGGCGCGAAGAGATGAAATTGATGGTCTCGGCGGCACGCTCGGTCAGGGGTTTGACCTGCTCCGAAGGGTTGAGAATTGGAATTGAAGTCAAAGATTCGACGACAATTTTTTTGGTGCGGGGATCTACGTGCTCCACATCCTGGTGCGTGGTAAGCGCGTGCTGCAGACGCTCCTCCACGCCACGGGCCGCATAGGTTTCCACCAGAGTTGCCCCCACGTGAGTTGAGCTGCTCACAAACTGGCCAAGATTGAAGCCCGCGAGGGGCACAGGCCGGTCCGATACCCATTGCGATACCTGCTCGCCGCCGACGTTCTGCTGCGATGTGCGATGGCCGCTGGCAACCAGGGTCCAGGAAGTTGGATAGCGGAACTCCATATCGTAAGTAGCCATGGCCGGCCCCTGATTGGGATACCAGATGCCGCGCGCCCCCAGATACATCAATCCGCCGCCGGCCTCAGAGAGCACCGAACCGCTGTAAACAAACTTCAGTTCGGCATCTTCGCCCGCGTGCAAGGCGTGGGGCAGCAGGACCACAAATATATCGTTGCCCCGGCGCGCAAGCTGCGACCCGGGAACGGCTTCATTTTGGATAAATTCAGCGGCGGCTCCATTCAGCTCTACCGACTTGAGCTGCAAGAATCGCGAGAGTTCAAAGGGAAGTGCGCGCAATCCCTCGCGGTTGGAATGCAATTGCAAGCTGGCCTCGGACTCGAGCTCATGCGTAGGCAGAATATGCGTCTTGATCTTATAGTGGGGAGTGTCAAAGAACCCATGCAGGTCTTCTTTGTGCCCTTCTTCAGCTTCTTTACGGGCCGAACGCATGGGGAACGCGGTCCACAAATCGTAATAGCGGGTCCCGTCTTCCGAATCGCTGGTCTGGGCCACATTAATCTGCTCGATAAAGCTGGTATCCAGGTTCACATCAAACGTGCCCATCCTCAAGCCCGCCACCCGAGCATGAAAGATCCGGGCAGACTTGGTATTCGTCATCGCCAGGAGCAAGCGCAAGGCGTCGGCATCAGCCATGCTTTGCGCCAGGGAATCCCATCGGGTGAGGAAGTCCTGCATCTCCTCGGCCGGAATAGGGCGCAGGCCGCTGCGCAATTCGTCATAAGTAGCATCGTTGAAGCGGAAATACGCAGTAGAAAATTTTTCTTCCAGAACAGCGGCATGGGTAAACAAGGCGAGCGAGGCGCGCTCTGCCTGGCTAGGTGGAACCAGCAGCATCTCGCCCTCGCCCTCAAAAAACGCCCCGGTCACGTGGCCATCCACCTCCTGGGTGAAGCCAATAGTGCCTTCGGTCAGGGAGATATGAATATCTTCACGGTCCAGGTCAGCATCGCGAATATGAAAGACTTTTTTGCCATCTAGGGCGACACTACGCAACTGGCGGTAGAGGGCCATCTCGGGCGAAGTAGAAGTAGTATTGGCCGGCTGGGGCACGGCTTGGGATGTGGTTTCGAATGCAATCTGGGGCACAGACGCTGTCTGTGCGGCTGCCATGGCCGCCATAAGCACAGCCGCCCAGCCGAATCTAGCGATAGTACCAACCCTGGTCATGACCATTGGTTATAGGCCCCGAGGAGTGTATTTTGCTAAAATTTGTATGCGTGCTCAATAAGAAAGTCATTGTAACCGCCTTTTGCTGCGTCGCGTGGATGAGCGCGCAGGCCGATACCATCCACCTTAAGAATGGACGTTCCATTTTTGCCGATAGCACCCACGAAAAAAACGGCAAGGTGGAATACCAGGTCGGCGACGATACCTATGCTATCCCCAAAACCTGGGTAGCCCGCATTGATTCTGGCGGCGCCCCCATACACTCAAGCCACTCGACGAAAGAGGACATTACGATCGCGGCCCCGGTTGAAGATATCAGCCGCTCCGGTGAAGTCCAAACCAAGCTTTTTCGCGACGGCCATATTGATCCGGTGGCCCTCAACGAGATCGAATCCAATGGAAATGTCGAGCTGGTCGCTGCCGCTTTCTATGTGGCTGGCCGCTTTGAATACAATAACGGCAATCGCGACTTGGCGCTCGGTTATCTGCTGCGCGGCTTGCATTACGCTCCTGATAACCCGGCCATGCTGCATCTTTATGTGGCTACACTGCTTTCCCTGAACCGCGGGCAGGAGGCCATTCAGTATGCCGAGCGCGCCACACGGCTTGAGCCCAACTCTGCCGATGCCTGGAACCTGCTGGGAGCGGCTTATTTCAAGACCGACCACACTGAAGAAGCCATTCGCGCCTGGCAGCGCTCATTGAAGCTGCGGCCCGATCCCAACGTGCAGGCCATGTTGGATAAGGCGCAGCGCGAGAAAAATGCAGAAAGTGATTTTTCTGAAGCCGATAGCGGCCACTTCGCGCTGCACTACGAGGGCAAACAAACTACCGACGTGTTGCGCAGAGAGATTCTGGATACGCTCGAATCCCATTACAAAGACCTGGTAGGAGAGCTGGGAGTTGCGCCCCGCCAGACCATCTCGGTTTCGCTCTATACCACCCAGTCGTTTTTTGACGTGACCCAGTCGCCCGGCTGGTCGGGGGCGGTGTACGACGGCAAACTGCGTATCCCCGTGGATGGACTTACCGGCGTCACCTCAGAGCTTTCCCGCGTGCTGAAACACGAACTGACGCACGCCTTCATCAACCAGATTACCCACGGACGCTGCCCGCAATGGCTCAACGAAGGCATTGCCCAGGCGCTCGAGCCGAAGAGCGCTTCTTCCGTGGGCGGGCAGCTCACGCATGTCTATGCGGAACACCGCCAGATTCCGCTCAGCGAGCTGGAAGGCTCATGGATGGACTTCTCCAGCGGCCAGGCGTACATGGCCTATTACGAGGGGTTGGCCGCAGTGGAGTACATCCGCGATACCTACGGGATGAGCGATATCCAGCGCATCTTGCAGCGCCTGGGCGACGGCTCTTCCACCGAAGCTGCCATGCGCAGCACCATTCATGGCGGCTATTCCGATGTGGAAGAAGGCCTCACTGACTACCTGAAGAAGCACTATGGAAATTAGGTTGCGATCCATAGCTGTGGGAGGTGACAGACCGCCGGCAGCCCGCAAGTCATTGAAAACATGCAGAAAAAGCGGGAACCAGCAGCCCCCGGTAAAAAGCGCTTCAGCCAACAATCACAGGTAAAAGTCAATTCAACAAAATTTCACAGATTTGTCCCAAAATTAGGGATTGATTTTCCCTCCAGTTGTGCTATTTTTTAGATCTTCCTCCCGTCCCCCGAAATTTATGAAGCTGCCTTTTCGCCAAGTTGTTATGCAGAGGTCTCTTCGCAGGCCAGAGGCCACCCAGGCACCGACCCTGCAAACTGCCAGTGTGGCCGCGCTTTATCGGGGCGCGCGGGTCGGGGGAGACTTTTTCGATTTCCAGGCCGTCCACGGACGCGTGGTCTTCTTCCTGCTCGATATTGCCGGTAAACGCGAGGAGGCCCTGGATATCGCCGCCAGTTTGCAGCAGATCTTTCGCACGGAAGGCATCAAGCTCTTTGAAGGTTCGCCCCTGAATGAGGCTGACGCCCTCAGCGATCTCACTATCCTGTTGAACCGTAATCTCATACAGCTCGCCAATGGCGTACGCTATGCGCCGGCATTTCTTGGCTGCTATGAAGAGGACCTGGGTACTCTCTTTTACATCAATGCAGGACACACCCCTGGGCTTCTGAAAGACCGCGAGGGCATCACGCCGCTCGGGGCCAGCGGATTGCCGCTAGGCCTGTTTTCGCACTCCACCCATGATGCGCAAATGTCAGTGCTGGAGCCTTCTGCCGCCCTGCTGGTGGTAAGCAAAGGGCTGGTGGAGAGCCGTAACGGCCAAAAAGAGTTCGGAGTAGAGCGCCTCCGCCAGAGTCTTGCAGCCGCGCAATTTAATAACGCCAACGAATTGTGCAACGGCGTTCTCAACACCGTGCAGGAGTTCACCAAAAACACTCCTGGGCAAAATGACATTACGGCCCTCTCCATCATGCGCTCGGCTGAGTCAGCGCTGGCGGCAACCAACGGTAGCAGCAATTGACAGGTACGGTGGTAACGTTGCTCGCGCTTGCCTCGAGTGATAGCATGGGCTCAAATCCAGTTCTAAAGTAAGCGCTTTTGCGGCAGCGAGCGCAATTCGGTGTTGGCCATGAAAAAGCACAAGGGCCTGGTGATTACCGGGGCAGTTCTTCTCGGTATCGTAATTCCGATCTTAATCTTTCCTTATTTATTCAACGTCAACCAGTTTCGCCCCACCATCGAAGAACACTTGCAGTCAAGTTTAGGACGCCGGGTGGTCATCGGCGACTTGGAGCTTTCCCTGATCGCCGGCGGCATCAGCGCCAAAGACATCAGCATTGCTGATGACCCCAACTACAGCCTGCAGCCGTTTCTTAAAGCCAAATCGCTGGATGTAGGAGTTGAACTCTTGCCGCTGATCTTCTCGCACTCCCTGCACGCCAACTCGGTTACCTTGCGTGAACCCGAACTGCATCTGGTGCGCGGCAGCGGAGGCAAATGGAATTTCTCCAGCCTGGGCGCAAGCCCGCCAAAGGCAGAGTCGCGTAACCAGCGGGGGCACGCTCGCAAAGACGCACCACCGTTTGAATCCCCTACTCCAGAGGCCGCGGCAGGAAGTCTTTCCATTGCTACACTGCGCATCTCTGACGGGCGGGTTGTTGTCTCCAGTGTCGCTAATCCGTCGCGGCAGCACGTTTACGACAGCGTGGAATTAAAGGCTTCCAACATCGGCTACGACAACACCATTCCATTCAGCTTTAGCGCCAACACGCCGGGCGGCGGCAAGCTGCAGATGGATGGCACCGCCGGTCCACTAAGCCGCATTGACATGGCCGAGACCCCGCTCGAGCTCAATCTACTGGTAACCCACATGGATCTGGCCTCAACCGGTTTCGTGGGCAGCTCTTCGGGATTGGCCGGAACTCTGGATTATCAGGGTACGGTGCACTCCGATGGGAAGACGGTCAAGACCGAAGGCAAGGCCAGGGGAGAGAAACTGCGTTTGGTGCGCAGTGGCGGCCCGGCGCGCCAGCCGGTCACATTCGATTACACCAGCCAGTACGACCTGAAGCGGCAATTCGGTACGCTGACCCGCGGCGATATCCATACGGGCAATACCGCAATGAAACTCGCCGGCAACTACCAGACCCAGGGCGACAGCACGATTGTGCACATGAAGCTGAACGGCAGTAACATGCCTCTGCCGCAGGTCCAGGGCATGCTGCCCGCTTTCGGCGTCAACCTGCCGGCAGGATCGTCGTTGCAGGGAGGCACGATCAGCGCAAATCTATCCATGGATGGGCCGCTGGACCATCTGGTGACCACCGGGCCGCTCAATATCGCCAATGCACGCCTGGCGGGATTCAGCATGGCGTCAGGCATCGCGAGCACACTGAACGGAGCCAGCGGTGGCCGTGACACAATCATTCAAACCTTCAGCTCCAATCTGCGCGTAGCCCCAGACGGAATTCAGGCTGATAACGTGCAGCTCATTCTGCCGCAGTTTGGGACCATCACCGGCAATGGCGTCATTAGTCCTAACAATGCCCTGGACTTCCACATGCTGGCCAAAACCAATGACGGGTCCGGCTTCATGGGCGGCCTGTTCCGCACGAAAGGACAAATCCCCTTCCTGGTCCAGGGGACAACCTCGCAGCCGGTTTTCCTTCCCGATATGGGAAAGAGCCTGGGGAATATGATTACCAATCCCGCCAAAGGCGTAGGAGGATTGTTCCAGGGGCTCTTCGGCGGCAAGAAAAAGCAGCAGTAGCCCGAGATTTTTCGCCGCGGATGAACGCGGATTTGCGCGGATCGGTTTCTAGTCTGTCATCCTGGGCCGAGGCGAAGGATCCCGGAGGATGTGTAAGACTCCCAAGCAGTTTCATTTCGGTCCATGCCAATTGTGAAAATCCCACCCTCACCGAGTCAAATCCTGAAACTCCGGGTTAAACACCACTAGCTAGATGTTAGGTTCCTCGAAGGAGAGTTGCTGAAGCAAGGTTCGGTAACCTCTACCGCATTTCGAGAGGCTTCTTTTTCATCTCTGTTTAACAAACATTCCACGGAGGAAAAAATGAAACGCACCCCCCAGGGTTTATTTCTCTTACTCGTACTCACCTGGCTTGGAACCATGCTTGCGCAGGCCCAGAGTATTCAGTTCCCCAATCCGATTAAGCACGTGGTCGTGATATTCCAGGAGAATCGCACGCCCGACAATCTTTTTCAGGGTTTGTGCAGCCCACCTTTTGGTACAGCCAGCTCATGCAACACAACCCCAAGCGCAACCCAATACAACATCGAGACGAGCAACTGGCTCGACAAGCATTCAACTACCGGTGTGACTCAGCCGACGCCAGTTGCGCTGGGAAATACTTATGATCTCAGCCACGCCCACACTGCCTTCATTAAAATGTACGACGGTGGCAAGATGGATGGCGCCGGCGATATTCCCTGCTCCGGCACCTGCCCCGCCAAGCCGCAGTTTAAGTTTGTTGATAACTCGACCGGCATTTTGAATCCTTACCTGGAGTTGGCCACCCAATACGGTTGGGCGAACTATATGTTCCAAACCAACCAGGGACCCAGCTTCCCCGCCCATCAATTTCTCTTCGGCGGGACCTCTGCTCCGAAGGCCTCCGATGACCCCGCCGGTATCTATGCTTCAGAGAACATGAGCGGAACAAAAGGGCCGGCAGGATGCATAGCACTCGCCGGCACAACCGTCGAACTGATCACGCCCAGCGGCGAGAACCAGAAAATCTATCCATGTTTCGAGCACCAGACCATGGCAGACCTGCTGGATACAGCCGGAGTCTCCTGGAAATACTACGCCCCCGGAGCAGGCTCCATTTGGACGGCCCCCGATGCAATCAATCACATCTGCCAACCCAATATGCCTACGGGAGGAACTTGTACGGGTCCAGATTGGATCAAGAACGTAGACCTCACACCAGCCCATGTTCTAAGCGACATCACCGGCTGCAAGCTTCCCCAGGTGAGCTGGGTCATCCCCATCGGACAGAATTCCGATCATCCCGGAAGCCCCAACACGGTCGGAGGCCCTTCGTGGGTGGCTTCTATCGTCAATGCCATTGGGACTGATACCACATGCGAACAGGGAAAAGGTTATTGGTCCGATACAGCCATTGTGATTTCCTGGGACGACTGGGGCGGATGGTATGACCATCAAAAACCTCAGATCCTGGCGGGCAATCCGGGCGATTACCAGTACGGTTTCCGCGTGCCGTTGATCGTGGTCTCAACCTATACACCGAAAGGGTACATCAATAACGTTAACCCGCACGACTTCGGCAGCATTCTGAAATTTATCCAGGGGGTCTTCAACATCCGCGAAGGCGCGCTGGGTTTTGCCGACTCACGCGCCAACGGCGATCTTTCGGGCTTTTTTAACTTCAGCCAGACGCCGCGGCCTTTTAATAAGATCGCGGCGCCCTTGGGGCCCAGTTTCTTCCTGAATGATAAGAGACCGCCTGAGCCGCCTGATAACGATTAGCCGGAAACGATGTTCACACGTAGAGACGTAGCTTGCTACGTCTCTACGTCTTTTTTCGATTCAAATCACAGGTATTCCATCAATCCCGCCACTTCCCGAAAAATGAACTAGTGAGTGTTTCTATGCCGTCGACGGTTTCAGCCTTGATTATTTCATACCGTTCTTCTTCAAGAACCTGAATCACCCAATGTATTTAATGACTCAATGACCCGATCACACTCTGACCCTGGCACCAGGGTGGTATCAAACCCTTCAACTCCCGAGGCTTCTAGGGCATCATTAGTCCTGGCATTCAAGAATGCCCGGGGCTTTGGCCTCTGGGTCTTTGAAGATTCGCAACAACAGTCCCCAGTGCCAGTTCTCGGTTTCACCAGTTCTTGTGCCTGGAAAAGGCGCTGAGAGGGATCGGGGATACCGGGAGTTAAGGCAAAGTACATATCAGACACACTACTCCGCCTCGTCCGTATGTAATTGAATCGTATAGACTTATCATGGTATGAACTACTCCGAGTAATGGGGGGAGGGTACTACTTGTTCGGCGAGCAAGGGGCGCGTTTTTATGGGGTGTCTTTTCGGCCCGCCTTTGAGAGGATTTATCTATCCATCCACTCGAACTGGCAACTGAGAACTGGAAACTGCTCTTTAGCGGTACAATATCCAAAACCATATCTGCCTAAATTCAGGCTAAATGATTGGGTCTTTCATGAAACTACGTTTTCTCGCATTTGCTTCTATTGTCACCTTACTGGCCGCCGTGCCGCTGATTGCCGATACGGTGATTCAGGAGGTTGTTGCCCGCGTTAACGACGAAATCATCACCCGCTCTGAATTCCAGCGCAGCCATACCCAGGTCCAGAATGAATTCAAAGACAAGTATGGGGCGCAGGCCGAGCAGATGCTGGCCGCGAAGGAGAAAGACGTCTTGCGCGACCTGATTGATCAGGCCCTTCTGGTGCAAAAAGGGAAAGACCTGGGGATTACCGCCGATACCGATGTGATCAAGCGCCTGGATGAAATGCGCAAGCAGATGCACCTGGAAACGATTGAAGACCTGCAGAAGGCCGCTGAGCAGCAAGGCGTGGATTGGGAAGATTTCAAGCAGAACATGCGCAACCAGATCGTTACCCAACAGGTGATTGGCCACGAGGTCGGTTCCAGGGTCCAGATCACCGAGACCGAAATCAAGCAGTTCTACACCGACCATCAGAAAGACTTTGATCAACCCGAGCAGGTCCGCCTGAGCGAGATCCTGGTTGCCCCCACACCCCATGTGAGCGCCGACGATACAAAGAAGCAGGAGGAAATTCCTCCTACCCCCGACCAGTTGACCGCTGCCGAACAAAAAGCCAACGACCTGCTGGCCCAAATCAAGGGTGGAGCAAAGTTTGATGAGGTGGCACAGAAATCTTCTAACGGTCCCACTGCCGCCCAGGGCGGTGACCTGGGCTACTTCAAGCGCGGCATGCTGGCGCCGGAGCTCGAGAACAAGACCTTCGCCATGAATGCCGGAGATATGACTGACGTCATCCGTACCAAGCAGGGCTTCATCATCCTGAAAGTCACCGAGCATACCCAGGCTGGCGTGGTGCCTCTCAAGGATGCGGCGCCGGATATTCAGGAGACACTTTACCTGCAAAAAATCCAGCCCGCTTTGCGCGCCTATCTGACCAAGCTGCGTGAAGAGGCTTACATTGATATCAAGCAAGGCTATGTGGATTCGGGCGCCAGCCCTAACCAAACCAAGCCCATCTATACCGCCCCTGTTGCCGAGACGGCAAAGGCGCCGAAGAAGAAGAAAAAAATGGGGATCTTCTAAGAACTGAACGCTAAGCAGCTCTTCCGGTTACGGGTAACCCGGAACCGGGAGCTGCTTTTCGTGATACCCTCATCCACAGTTCCTTCCAATCACCCTTTTGTGTGTTTTCGTATGAAAGATTTTTACATTCGCGATTGCGCTGCCCACGAGAACCAGAACATTACGTCTTCGTTCATCGTCACTGCCAAACAGGTCAAGGCCAAGAAAAACGGAGAGCCTTACCTTGCGCTCTCGCTGGCTGACCGCAGCGGATCGCTTGAAGCCAAGGCCTGGGACAACGTCGCCGACATGATCAATGCCTTCGATCAGGACAATGTCGTTAAAGTCAAAGGCCTACTCAACAAATACAACAACCGCTGGCAGCTCACCATTCACAAGCTGCGTCGCATGGAAGAGTCGGAGATTGACTTCACCGATTACCTCCCTAAAACCACCAAGGATGTCGAAGAGTTATGGCGCACGCTGGGCGCATTTGTCGCCAGCATGAGCAATCCGCTCTTGAAGGCGCTGCTCGAAGCTTTCATGGGTGATGCGGAAATTGCAACCGCTTACAAAAACGCACCCGCGGCAAAAACGCTGCATCATGCTTTTATCGGCGGGCTGCTCGACCACGTGGTCTCACTGTTTACGGTATGCGACTTGGCGGTTCGCAACTATCCAAACGTTGACCGCGACCTGCTGTTGACGGGGGCGTTTCTGCACGACATCGGCAAGATTCACGAGATTTCCTACGGCCGCTCTTTCGCCTACACCACGCGCGGGCAGTTGCTGGGGCACATGATTATCGAGCTTGAGATGCTGCACGCAAAAATCGCCATCGTGGGCCAGCAGATGTCATCGCCATTTCCCGAAGAACTCAAGACTTTGCTCGAGCACCTGATCATCAGCCATCATGGGCAATACGAGTTCGGTTCACCCAAGCTGCCCATGTTTCCCGAGGCGCTCATGCTGCATTACCTGGATGATCTGGATTCCAAAATGGAATCCATGCGCGCGCACTTTGAGCGCGAACCGGAGAGCGAATGGACGGGATACAACGGCTCCCTGCAGCGGCCGCTGCTCAACTCACAGAAAATCCTGCAAAAGACAGCACCCAAGCCGGTCGCCGCAGCCGCTACCGAAAAAGTTTAGTGGGCAGTTTCATTGCAATCGAAGAAGGTGAAATCTGCGATAAAATCCATTTTGTACTGGCAACTGGTAACCGGCAACTGACATCTGCTTCTCGGGCATTGCCTCAAAGCTTTAATTTTGATACAACGCCTTCATACAGGAGGATTTTCTATGCGTCTGCGATATGCGGCTCTTCTGCTGCTGATGGCGGTGCTGGCCATCATTGTGGGTTGTGGTAAGCCCCCCTCAGAAGATTCCACCAGCAACACCGATACCAGCAGCAAGAGTTCCAGTAGCAGCGGCGGCTTATTCAGCCGCTCCACGACCGTGACTGTTCCCGAAGGCACTTCGATTGTCGTACGGCTTGACTCGGCAATCAGCAGCAAAGCCAATCATGCCGGCGATACTTTCACCGCTACTGTGGCCCAGCCGGTTTCGGTAGGCGACAAAGTCGTGATTCCCGAGGGCTCGACCGCGACCGGTACCGTCGTCGATGCCAAGGCGCGCGGACGCTTTAAGGGCGCTGCCCTCCTCAAAATTGTGCTGAACTCGGTCACCATTCGCAACACCAACTACGACGTTGAGACCAGCGCAGACACGCGTTATATGAAGGGCAAGGGAAAACGCACGGCCGTTGTGATTGGCGGCGGCGCCGGGCTGGGCGCGCTGATTGGCGGTCTGGCGGGCGGGGGCAAAGGCGCGCTCATTGGGGCCGGCGCCGGAGCTGCCGCGGGCACAGCAGGCGCAGCTTTTACCGGCAACAAAGATATCGTGCTGGGGGCCGAGCAAGCCGTGACCTTCCGTTTGCTAAAAGCCCTTGATGTGAAAATGTAGTGAAGATGTGAAAATGTAGTTTGCAAAATTTCTGCTGCAAGAAGCCCGGGACGGTTCCCGGGCTTTTTTGTTGTAGTATGAGACGCGTTGCAGAACCGCTATGAACCTGAATTCTTTTGAGTGCCTGACCTTTGACTGCTACGGAACCATGATTGATTGGGAGAGCGGCATTCTGGCCGCTCTTCAGCCAGTCCTGGAGGCGCATGATATCTCTCTCAGCGATGGAGAGCTGCTCGAGCTCTACGGCGAATTTGAAGTAGCCGAGGAAAGGCGCAGCTACAGGCGGTATCGCGAAGTTTTGCAGGGAGTGGTTGTAGCTTTAGGAGACCGGCTGAACTTTCGTCCATCGCTGGAGCAGATCAACAGCCTTCCGGAGTCGCTGCCCAATTGGCCGCCCTTCGCGGACACAGTCGCCGCGCTCGCCCGGTTGAAGCAGAAATACAAGCTAGCGGTTATCTCGAATACTGACGATGATCTTTTTGCTCAAACGGCCGCGAAGTTACAAGTCCCTTTTGACTGGGTCATTACCGCGCAACAAGTGAAGAGCTATAAACCTTCCCACAAAAATTTTGAAACTGCGGTGCAGAGAATCGGTCTGCCTAAAGAAAAGATACTGCATGTGGCCCAGAGCTTGTACCACGATATTATTCCCACCCAGGAGTTGGGATGGGCCAACGTCTGGGTCAACCGCCGTGTGGGCAAGCGAGGCCCGGGCGCAACCAAGACTGCCAGTGCCATGCCTGATTTGCAGGTTCCCGATTTGAAAACGCTGGCCGAGCTTGCGTTCAAAGCCTAGGGCTACTGATTAACGGGGATCTTGATAATTTTTTTCTGGATCGCGTAGGTCACAAGCTGGGCTTTATTGTGAATATCGAGCTTGCGCATGAGGTTAAACTTGTGGGCTTCTACGGTCTTCACGCTCAACCCCAGCAGCACGGCAATTTCCTTGACCGAATTGCCTTCGGCCAGCAGCTTCAGAATTTCGCGTTCGCGGGCGGTCAACGTGGACATGCGCGGACGCATCTTCTGGTCGCGCACGCGGGAGCGAAAATCTTCCACCAGCTTGCCCAGCACCTGCGAACTTAAATACTTGCCGCCTTTGTATACGTCACGCACGGCGCTCACCAGTTGCGGCGCAGGTGTGTCTTTGAGGGCGTAGCCCGAGGCCCCTACTTCGAGGCATTGCACCAGGTAGTCTTCATCTTCGTACATGGTAAGGAACAGAACTTTGGTTTCGGGCCGGTTCTTCTTGATGTGCCGCGTGGCTTCAAAGGAAGAGAGCCCGGTCATGCCGATATCCATCAGCACGATGTCGGGCCGCAGTTCGCGGGCCTTCTCCACAGCATCACCGGCGTTGGGCGACTCGCCCACAACTTCAAAATCCGATTCGCTCTCCAGCAGGCGGCGCACGCCGTGGCGAAACAGCGTATGGTCATCAACAAGCAAGCATCTGATCTTTGGCATTTTTCAAAATCTACCTTAACTGCAAACTAATGGACGCGCGAACCCAGGGGAGTTACTGCTACGGTGGCTGTGGCTTCAACCGCCGTCGCCGCGAACGATGGCACGCTGACCTCGAGCCGCGTCCCTTTGCCCTTGGCTGATTGCACGCGCACCACTCCCTTCATGGACTTCACTCTTTCTTTGATTCCAGCCAGGCCAAAAGAGTGGCCTCGCGAATTATTGGATTTTGCCGGCATACCCACGCCGTCGTCTTCGACCGTGAGCTTCACCGTCTCCTCTTCGCGCGACAACTGGATATTCACCGAGTGCGCCTGGGCGTGCTTGGCCACATTATGCAGGGCCTCCTGCACGATGCGGTATAGGGCGATTTCGGTCTCCGCATCCAGACGGCCCACATTCTCGGCCACATTGACCCGCACTCGCACCCCGGCATTTTTGAGGAGGTCTTTCGCCTCTTTACGAATCGCAGCCACCAACCCCAGCTCTTGCAGAACGAGGGGTGAGAGCCTGCCGATAATACGGCGGATGCCCTCAATGGTGCGGTCCACGACGGCTACGGTCTCGCGGATTCTTGCGCGCGGTGTGCGCTGCGGCACGGTCTGCTCCAGCATGCCCAGGTAGAGCCGGATCACCATCAGCGCCTGCCCGGTTTCGTCGTGCAACTCGCGGCTGATGCGCTGGCGTTCTTCTTCCTGCGCGCGCAGCAGGTGTCCACTGAGTTCAGCGATGCGGGCCTCGCGTTCACGCAGAGTCTCGGCAATGTGGGCGCGGTCAATGGCCAGAGCGGAGCGGTCGGCGATGGCGCGCATCAGTTCGCGCTCCGTAGGCAGCCATTCATAAGGACGATCAAAGCCGAGCAGCAGGACTCCGATCACAGTGCTATCGGTTTTCTTGAGCGGCATGCCCCATAAAGTTTTCGCTTTGCGGCGCCAGGCAGGATTCAAACTGGGATCATCATGACCGGCGTCGAGTGAAAGTGCAGGCTCGCCGCTCTGGGCGATAGCGCCTGAAAATCCCTGGCCGGTCTGGACCGCGAAGTCCTCCTGGAATTCGCCTTCTTCATCGAGTCCGGCAGAAGCCTTCACACGCAACAGGTCAGAATCAATTTCGCGCAGCAGAACCACCCCCATGCGTGCTTTAAATATCGTGGTGGAAATGCGCAAAACGCGCTCCAGCAAAACCGTGACGGTTGGAGCTGCCAGCTCGGCATCGAGAATGGAAAGCAGCGCGCTGGATTCGTTGGTTTTGGTGTCAAAGTATGCGCCGCATACGGTGACGAAGGTCGCCGAGTTCAACGTCTCCAGCGCGGCAATGGCTTCGGCGCGGCGCTCGCCAAACAAACTTCCCAAATAGGGCTCGCATCTTGATTGATAAATATCGAGCGAGAAAGCTACCAGGCGTGTATCCACTTTGAGCTTGGCCAGTCGCGTGCCGGTGTAAACCAGGTTTTCAATGAAGCCCTGCAGATCTCCATGACAGAGGTAAGAACACGCGGTTGCGATCTTAATGCGCTCCAGCGCGGCAACGGCGCGCGCTTCAAAGTGAAATTCTTCGGTAATTTTTTCACGCCACGCTGCTGTGATATCGGGAAAATAGGGATCTAGAGCACGAGCTACTTCCACGATCAGCTCACGCGAGCTTTCTTTCAACGGCAATACTGCGGACACTGCCAAAAAACTCCTACGGCCAGAGGGAGGTCTCACGGAAGAGACAAAATAAAATTTGCAGATTACTTTCTGGTTATCTCAAAAATACCAGAATCTACAGTATTTTAACCATTTTTTCACAGGATTGTCACTGAATCGGCAGTAGTGTTTACTTTTTTCTCATAGGGGAAACCCCCGGTCGAAGAAAAGGGGAATCAGATTTTTCGCCGGCAATCCTCAAAGATTTCCACAGAGAGCGGCAAGAACGCCGGTGGCTAAAAATGTGGGGTTAATTTCTGATAATAATTTGATTTGACCAATCAAATTAATTTGGTTATGATCTCCCTCCAGTGAAAGATCAGGCAGTTCGGCGGCTTCTCGAGTCCTATCCGAAGATTTTTTTCGCCTGTCACGTGCGCCACGTACGCGACCCTGAAACTCGCAAAGAACTGAGCGCGCATCAGGCGAGCATCCTCGATCACCTCGACGATAAGGAGCCAACTAGCCTGATGACGCTGGCCAAACACATGGGGGTAACGGCTTCAACCATGTCACTGACCGTGGACCGCCTGGTTCGCAGCGGCCACGTCGTGCGCGAAAAGGATCCGGGGGACGCCAGGCGCGTCTGCCTGCGGCTTACACCCGCCGGGCTGCGCATCAAGACCATGGAAAAGGTGCTGGATCCCGAACGCGTGCATGACCTGCTGGCGCGTTTGCCTGCCGAGGACCGCGAAGCGGGGCTGCGGGGATTGGAACTGCTGGCGTCTGCGGCTGTGCAGCAAATCCATTCGAAACAAATCAAGCCTGAAGGAAGTGGCTCATGAAATGGGTTCTCATCGTAGTAATCTCGCTGGTTGCGCTGGTCCTGGCCGTTTGGGTGATCGGGTCACTGCTTCCCAAAGGGCACACCGTGGCGCGCACACTTCGTTTGAAGCAATCGCCGGAAGCTGTGTGGGCGGCAATCACGGACTCTCAAGCCATGCCGGCGTGGCGTCCCAACGTGGTCAAGGTGGAGCGGCTGGCTGATCAGAACGGACATGCCGTCTGGCGCGAGACTTACAAAGATGGTCAATCGCTGCCGCTGGAAATGGTGGAATTGCAGCCGCCAAAGCGGCTGGTCGCACGTATCGCCGACCCTACGCTTCCCTTTGGCGGCGCCTGGACTTACGAAATCACGCCCGCCGAAGGCGGTTGCACGATAACAATTACCGAGCGCGGCGAGGTCTACAACCCTGTATTCCGGCTGGTCTCGCGTTTTATGAACCAGGCAGGCACAATCGAAACCTACCTCACTGACTTGGCGCGCAAGTTCAGGGAAGAACCGCAGTTCAAGCAGTAGGCAGTCCGGGCTTTGCCGCAGGCTTGTTATACTTTTCGGACGCCCTATGCGCAAGACAGTCGTTTTCTCCACCGTCCTATTGTTCTCATTTCTTTTCATATTTCTTCTGGCTCTTTCTGCCCAGGAAACAAACGAGACAAACAAATTCCTTATCCATGTGGGATCCAGATTGACCGGCACAGAGGAATACACAATCACCAAGAGCGCTGAAGGCGTTCGCCTGACGGGCAAGTCACAGCTCGAGGCGGGTGGACAGCCGATGGACTTCACCGAGGAGCAGACACTGGCGCCCGATTTGAGCCTGCTGCGCTATCGCCTGGACGTCAGCAGGGCAACTGGAGTGCAGTCGGTTGAGGCCTGGCGCGATGGGCAGACGATCCAGATGAAGGCCAGCGCTGGCGGACAGGAGAGAACCGGCACCGTGCCATTTGACCCGAACGTGATTGTTCTCGACAACCTGATCACCGCGCACTTCCAGATGGTGCTGAACAGCATAGGCGGCAAACCGCCTGGCAACTCTCCCTGGACGTTCCTGGTGCCGCAGGTGCTTAAAGCAGCTTCCGGTAAGGTTGCGATGGAAGGCGAAGAACAGGGCACGCTTACGGGCAAGCCCATCGTTGTAAAGAAGTACACGATCGAGCTTCCCGGTGTGCTGGAGGAGTTGTGGGCCGAAGCAGGGACGAACCGGCTCATGCGAGTCAATGTCCCGTTGCAGAATGTTGAACTGGTGCGCGAGGGGTTCGCTCTCCCGCCCAAGGCTGAGCCTAAAAAAGAAGCTGCATTCATCGAGCGCACGCTGGAGTTTCCCAGCGGCTCGTTGAAGTTCCCTGCAACCCTTTGTCTGCCGGCAAACGCTACGGGGAAGAAGTTGCCGATCGTCGTCCTGGTGCACGGCTCCGGACCGAACGACCGCGACGAGACCATTGGACCGAACAAACCCTTTCGTGACCTGGCGCAAGGGCTAGCGGCGGCCAGCATCGCCACACTGCGCTACGACAAGCGGACCTTTGCCTTCAAGAGCCAGCTTGACCTCAAGACGATGACCATCGAAGACGAGACCCTCGCCGACGCGGTTGCCGCACTCGAGTTTGCACGCACGCTGCCCGAGGCCGACGCAAAGCGGGTGTTCGTGCTTGGCCACAGCCAGGGGGCGATGTTTGCGCCGGCGATCGCCCAGCGGGCACAGGCCACCGGCGCCATCATGATGGCTGCTGCGGAGCGTCCTCTGGACCAGATCATCGAGGAGCAGATTACCTTTCAACTCAAGCAGGCGGGACAGTCAGAGCAGGAGATCGCCACCGAAACGGACAAGTTAAAAAAACAATTTGAGCGGGTGCGTTCCGGCGAGGCCGGCGACGGGGAGATTGTTTTCTACGCACCTGTGCACTATTGGCGCGACTTGTTCAGCCGCGACCCGCTTGCCGACCTGAAGAAGCTGCAGGCTCCGGTACTCCTTCTGCAGGGAGGAAAAGATATCCAGGTGCGCAAGACCGATTACGACCTGGCTGTGCAGGCACTCGGGAGCAAGCCCCCGGAGTTGAGTGAAGTCCACTGGTTTCCGAACCTCAACCACCTGTTCCTGCCGGTCGAAGGAGATTCCACGGGCGCAGAATATGGCCGCCAGGGGAACATTCCGTCTGAGGTCATTCAGATCATCTCCGTGTGGGTGAACAAGCAAGGTGCGGGGAAGTGACTTCTTACTAAAGGATGAGAGTTGCATTATCCACAGACCCAGATCGTTCCCTGATCGTTAATTGTCGCTTGTCTCGGGTTAAAATCCCTTCTCCGAGTCCAACAGAATAGTCACCGGACCATCGTTCACCAGTTCAACCTGCATCATCGCCTGGAAGACGCCAGTTTGGCAGGAAATGCCCAAAGCGCGCAGGCGCTCGATCATGTATTCGTAAAGCTTACGCGCCTGCTCCGGAGGCGCGGCTGCGTCGAAAGATGGCCGCTTGCCTCGCCGCACATCGCCATAGAGAGTAAATTGCGAGACCAGCAGCATCGATCCTTTTATCTCGGCAAGTGAAAGGTTCATCTTGCCGGCTGAGTCCTCAAAAATACGCAACCCGGCAATCTTTTCGGCTAAATAATCAGCGCCGGATTCGGTGTCGCTGCGGGAGACACCCAGCAGCACCAGCAATCCCTGGCCAATCTGGCCCACAATCTTGCCATCTACGCTGACACTGGCGCGGCTAACACGTTGGATAACGGCACGCATGAAGTATTTGCAATTTTAAGATGTAATGCAGCGGTCAGAGTAAAACAAAAAAGCGGCAAACAATATTTAAAAACAAAGAGCGGTAACAAATCTAATGTTACCGCTCGTCTTAACTTCTAACTTCTGTTTCTAACTTGTGTTGCTTCTAAAGGCTTGACCTAGTGGCTGCTGATAATTTTGAAGCTGAGCACACTTTCCGCCGGCACTGTGACCTGCTGTTTGCCAGTGGCCAGGGCGAGTCCTGTGCCGGCCGCTGCGCCCGCGCCGGCTCCGATAAGAGCGCCCTTACCGCCGCCCGCCAGAGCGCCAATCAGAGCGCCTGCGCCCGCGCCTCCGCCAATCTTGGTGGCGTTGCTGGTGGTGTGGCCTTTACCTTTGAACGAACGCGTGCTGCTGCTCACAGAGATGCCGTTAACCGAAGTCAGACGCAGGCTCAAAATACCTGGGTTGTGCAGCCGTCCGCTGTCTTTGGCGTAGGAAATAATGCCCTTGACCGGGTCCCCAGCATGGGCCACGGTCTGGTTACCGTTTACGACCAGGTCATTGACCAGCGTGCCTGACCAGCCCTGGCCGCTGTGGTTTGTCCCCGATTTCAGCGTGCTGTAAGTGCGCACGGTAACAAACGTCCCTGCGGGAATCGTGCCAGCCATGGCTACGGCGGCGAGCGCCAGCAATACTATTAAGACCTGTAAAATGCGAGTTGCTTTCATACAATGCTCCTCTCGGTATCGAAACGTTTCCGTTAAACTGCTATTAGAACCCGGAACGATAGCGTTATCACTTTAAATTTTGAGATGTTGAACCCTAGTACTAACACAGCACGCAATGTACCAAATTATCCCAATAAAATGTTGGACTTAGCGGGGCTGCGTGCGCTTCCAGCCCAATTTTACATACCCGACCCTAGAGAAATTGCACCGCAATTGCTGGGCAAGGTGCTCCTGCGGAAAAGAGGGCGCTCACTGCGTGCCGGACGTATTGTTGAGTTGGAAGCCTATTTGGGAACGGGTGATCGCGCTGCTCACGCCGCCGCGGGTCTTACCCGGCGAACTTCTGTAATCTTCGGTCCGCCCGGACGTGCTTACGTTTATTTGAATTATGGGCTTCATTATTGCCTGAATATTTCCTGCATGCCGGAAGGGCAAGCGGGATGCCTACTCGTCCGCGCACTGGAGCCACTCACCGGCCTGGCTGCCATGGCAAGAACTCGCGGCATGACCGCTGCCGGAACAGCATATGATGCTCACCTGCTCTGCAGCGGCCCGGCGCGTCTATGTCAGGCGCTGGAGATCACCCGCGAGCGCGACAACGATCTCGATATGACCTCGCCCGATTCCGGTCTCTGGATCGCCGATGACGGATACAAAGTGAAAGAAACAGTCATCACGCCGCGCATTGGCATCACCAAATCTGCCGGTCTTCCTTTGCGCTACTACATTGCGGGGAACCTGTTTGTTTCTGCGCTGAAAAAAAATAATCCTGCCTCTTGACATGCAACCATTTGGTTGCATATTATTCCTTCCGTGGATGCGGTGTTCAAAGCGCTCGCTGACCCCAGCCGCAGACAGTTACTTGACCAGCTTCGCGAAAAAAATGGGCAAATCTTGGGGGAGCTGTGTGAACACCTCGACATGACCCGCCAAGCGGTCACCAAGCACCTGGCGCTGCTGGAAAAGGCGAATCTCGTCGCCACCGTTTGGCGTGGGCGCGAGAAGCTGCACTACCTCAATCCCATGCCGATTCACGAGATCTATGAGCGTTGGATTGGAAAATACGAACGTCAGCGCCTGCGTGCGCTGCACGACCTCAAGAAAGGATTGGAAGCAGATCATGAGCAATAAACCGCAATTTGTATACGTGACTTACATTGCCACCACACCAGAAAAACTTTGGCACGCATTAATTGACGCTGAGGTCACCAAGAAATATTGGTGGAATCATCGGAACGCCTCTGACTGGAAGGTGGGTTCGGCGTGGAAACATCAGGACTACGACGACCCGGCTCGCGTTGATATCGTGGGCAAGGTAGTCGAGAGCAAGCCGCCACGTCGCTTAGTCCTTACGTGGGCGTACCCCGCCGATGCCGCCAATGAGGCGAAGCACTCCCGGGTTACCTTCGAGCTTGAGCCGCTTGCTGACTGCGTTCGCCTTACCGTGACTCACGATGAGTTAGAGCCGGGCTCTGAGATGCTCATTGGTATTACACGAGGCTGGCCTGGCGTTCTCTCGAACCTGAAGACCCTGCTCGAGACCGGGAAAGTACTAGCAATTCCGCCAGGCGGAAGGAGCAAGTCCTAACAGGAGACTGTTGCCAGAAGTTTCCATTATGGGAAACCCTATGTGACAAGGAAAGGAGTTATCGAAAATGCCCGATATCTTGCACCGGGTTGGAATTAAGGCGTCACCTGACAAAGTCTATGAGGCGCTCACAGAGCAGGAAGGCCTGGCTGGCTGGTGGACCAGAAATACCAAGGCCTCTCCTGCGGTGGGGGCTGTCAATCAGTTCCGCTTCGGCGACAAAGGATTTAATGACATGAAGGTCGTGGAGCTCGCGCCCGGCCAACGCGTCAAATGGCAGTGTGTCAATGGCGCCAAGGAATGGATCGGCACCGAGCTGACCTTTGACTTGAAACAGGAGGGCGGTCTCACCATCGTTCTCTTTGCCCAACGTGGCTGGAAAGAACAGGTGGAATTCATGCACTTCTGCAGCACCAAATGGGCAACTTATCTTCTCGGCCTGAAATCGTTGTGCGAAACAGGCACAGGAACTCCGTATCCGGATGATGTTGACATTGGCTGATGAGCTCTCCGATGATTGCGTTAGGGTTAAACGAACCAGACGCTATCTCATAAATGATTTTGAAGGGGCACGGCTTCTGCCAAAGTTCACTTTCAGCTCTGGCTTCGGGGTCTCTTGGGTTGGTGGCGCAGGCTATGACGCTGCACCAGGTTGAAGAGCTCTTCGGCAAGGTTCTTGGTGTGGTCTCCTGCGCGCTCCAATGCCTGCGCGATGAGGAGAATGCTTATGACATCGGCGCCGTTGCGCTGCTGTTCCAAATGACGTTGAAACAGAGATTGCCGCAATTGGTCGAGCTTGCTATCCATGCTGAGCACATCGCTTGCCATCCCCAGGTCCCGCGCCATAAAACCTTCATGCACCTTTTCCAGCATCTTCTGCAGGACCAGGGCCATCTCTGCCATGGGCTGCGTGTCTTTCTTATGTAAACCCTGCAACACCTGCACGCGCTGCGCCACATAGTAGAGAAGATCCCCGATGCGTTCCAAGTCGGTGATGAACTTAAGACATGCCAAGAGTTCGCGGGCCATATCTTCTGATACCTGCGTGATGGCCTGCGGCAGCCTCTCATCAATCTGCCGTTCAATCTGGTCCAGCTCTTTTTCGCAGTCTTTGACCGCCAGTGCGGCTATCGCTGACCGGGTTGTGATCAGGTCGCTGATGTTGTAAGCAGCGTCTTTCGCAATGAGGCAGCCCTTGACTGCCAACGCAGTCAGCTCGTGAGGCTTTCTTGTCTTGCTCTTTGGGCGGTTCATGGAGGAGCGAGGTTTTTACTATCCTGCAGTCAAACTTAAGATAGCACCCTAAGGATAGCAGGGTCTTACAACACAATGTTATCAATCAGCCGCGTAGTCCCCACAAACGCCGCCACTGCCACCAGCGCACCTTGAGAAACATCGCTGACAGGATCAAGCGTTTCTTGATTCACAATTTCCACGTAGTCCAGCCGCACTCCAGGCTCTTCCCGAAAAATATCCTGGGCCGCTTCTATCAGTTTGCGGGAGTTGCGCTCGCCTTTGTCAGCCAATGTCTGCACACGGCAGAGTGCCCGATACAAAACCAACGCCTGCTTGCGTTCGCTGGGAGTCAAGTAGGCGTTGCGTGAACTCAGGGCCAGGCCATCGGGCTCGCGGACGATGGGCACGACCGCAATTTCCAGCGCAAACGCCAGATCGCGCACCATCTTGCGGATGATGGCGACCTGGGCAGCATCTTTTTGTCCGAAGTAGGCAACGTCGGGTTCAACGATGTGGAACAGTTTGGAGACCACGGTGGCAACTCCGCGGAAGTGGCCGGGGCGCGTACCTCCGCAAAGCCTCTCGCTTAAGCCTTCTACCGTTACAAAGGTGCTGGCGCCTTTGGGATAAATCTCTTCCACCGTCGGGGTGAACAATAGCGAAACTCCCTCCGCCTCCAGCATCTTCTGATCGCGCTCCAGGGTGCGTGGATACTTGGCGAAGTCCTCGTTGGGGCCGAACTGAGTAGGGTTCACAAAGATGGAAACCGCCGTCGTCTTGCACTGTGCCAGCGAGGTACGCACCAGGGCAAGATGTCCCGCGTGCAGCGCGCCCATGGTGGGCACAAATCCGAGCCGCTGTCCGTTGCTTTTGGCAGCACGGCAGAGGGCGCGCATCTCCTCGATAGAGTGGACGATTTTCATTGTGGGAATGAAGAAAACCCGGGAGCGGCAGCTCCCCGGTCACTTCCGCAATGCACGCTTCCGCTCGCAGATGCTCTCCAGCGCCAGCCGTGTTTCCGCAGGAAGATGATACGATTCCCCGTCGCTGGGAAATGCTCGCGCTTCCACGTCGGCTTTGTAGCTCTCGAGCGCGCGGCGTATGGTTGCCGCAACATCGGCATAGTGCCGCACAAATTTGGCTTGTGGAGCAAAGGTCAGGTTCAGGATGTCATGCAGCACCAGCACCTGGCCGTCGCACTCCGGGCCGGCGCCGATTCCGATGGTGGGCACACGCACTTCAGCGGTGATCATGGCTGCGACCTCACGCGGTATTCCTTCCAGGACGATGCAAAAAACGCCGGCCCGCTCCAGCGCCAAAGCATCGCGCATGAGCTGCTCAACATCAGCCAGGTTCTTTCCCTGCACTTTGTAGCCGCCCATGAGCAGCAACGACTGCGGAGTCAGGCCAATGTGGCCCATCACGGGAATTTCGGCATCGCGCAGGCGCGAGATCAATCCCACGCGCTTCTCGCCGCCTTCAATCTTCACCGCTTCGGCTCCTGACTCTTTGATAAAGCGTGCGGCATTGTGCAGCGCTTCTTCTGCGCCCAGTTGATACGAGCCATACGGCATATCGGCAATCACCAGCCCACTGTGTACAGCGCGGCGCACGGCGCGGGTGTGGTGCAACATCTCATCCACGGTGATGGCGAGAGTGTTCTCTTGCCCCAGCACCACCATGCTGAGCGAATCGCCGACTAAGATCATGTCAATGCCGGCCTCATCCACCAGCCGTGCGCTGGGATAGTCGTAGGCAGTCAGGCAGGTAATCCGCTGCTTGCCTTTTTTCTCTTGAATGGATTGGATTGTGACTTTAGGACGAGAAGAGCTTTCTTGCTGCTCATGCGAAGAAGTGAAACTCATATTGCCTCCAGTGCAGTTCCGCCTTAACGGATACCGTCTGAAAATGCAGTTGCCAGTAGTCGGTGCCAGACAACTGCTCAAGTATTTGACTATTGTAGAGCCAAAACGACTCCAAAGAAAACAAGCATTTTAGTTACTTGATACCCCACAATTTCCTGATGACGGGCAGCTGGCGACCGGGAACCGGCAACTGCTTCACGCGCTGGCCGCCTCCGAGCCCAGCGGCAGGAAATATTGCGTCCCATGGATGGGTTCGCTCAGCCGCCGCAACAGCTCCTGCAAATCTTCGTTGCGGTCCACAAAGTCAATGTCGGAAGTATTCACGACCAGCAAGTCCGAAGCCGTGTAGTGAAAGAAAAAATGCTCGTAGGCCTTGGCGACTTCCTCGATGTAATCATCGCTGATGGCGCCTTCGCCGGGAGCATTCTTTTTGCGCAGGCGTTTCTTCAACACTTCCGGGGAAGCTTGCAAATAAATCACCAGATCCGGCGTGGGGACCTGCTCGCGGAAAATGTGATAGTAGCGGTTATAAATCGCCAGCTCATGATCGTTGAGATTGATGCAGGCGAAGATCTTGTCTTTCTCGAAGATGTAATCGGCCACGATGGTCTTGCGCGCCTCGGGGCCGGCCTCGAGTGCCCGCAACTGCTCGTAGCGCTGGATGAGAAAGGTGAATTGTGTCTGGAAGGCCGCGCCGCGTTCGCCCTCATAGAAACCGGTGAGAAAAGGATTATCTTCCGGTTCAATGACTCGTTGTGCGTTCATCCGTTCTGATAAAATACGGGCAAGCGTACTCTTACCGACTCGGATGGGCCCTTCCACTGCGATGTAACGGGGAGGCTCGAAAAGTTTCGCCATGGGTTCGACTGATGCATGGAGAATAACCTGCCTTGGCAAGAGACGCAATTGCAGAAAGAGTAAACGTAAAAATTTCTGTGAACCCTCCACGGAAGTCGTTGATTCGTTTACAATAAACGCTTATATGTTAGGTTGGCTCACTGGTGCTGCCCTTTTGGGCGGCGCGGGGGCATATAGTTATGCAGCCATTGCCCCTCAGTCGCAGCTTTTCGGCGCGAGCTTCGCTCGCGGTGCTGATCCGCGGCAACTCGCCCTGACCTATGACGATGGCCCCAACGACTCCTGCACGCAGAGTCTATTGGATGTGCTCTCCAAGTACGGTGTAAAGGCCACTTTCTTTCTCATCGGCCGTCATGTGCGCTCGCGTCCTGATATTGCCCGCCAGATTGCCGAAGCCGGACACGCTATCGGGAACCATACCTACTCCCACCCCAATCTCATTTTTACTTCTTTGCGGAAGCTGCGGCGCGAGTTGGAAATTTGCGAACGCGTGCTGACGGAAAGCATCGGCGAGCACGCACGGCTGTTCCGTCCGCCTTTTGGAGCCAAGCGTCCGGCGGTCATGCGCACCATTCACAGCATGGGATTCAAACCCATCAAGTGGAGCGTGACCTGCTACGACTGGAAGCCTACGACTGCCGACCGGGTTGAGCAGCACGCCGTACGGCAGATTCGCGGAGGCGATTTGATCCTGATGCACGATGGCGATCACAACCACATGGGCGCCGACCGCAGCCACACCGTCGAAGCCACCGACCGCCTCATTCGCCGCTACCACGATCAAGGCTATGAATTTGTTACCATCCCCGAAATGATGAAGGGAAAAGAAGAGCAAGACCGCGACAAAGACGCAGCCCCAAATGTAGCTACGTAAGTTCTCCCCCACCCCCGGCGTTTCCAGCGATCATTTATGATGTTTTTTAACCACGGCGATCAGCACAGCATTCTATTTGTGTGGGAGAAGATCCGCATTCTGTTTCTGGTTCCGGCAGGGTTTATCGTGTTAATGCGAGCCAACCCACTCCCACAAGGGTAATCAGAGCGTACCAGCCAAAGACCACACCAATCGCGGTTGATTTTTTCACCTTGCTCACGCACGAAAAGCCGATGCCGGTGAGCACGATGACCCAGATAGAAAATATGTCAAACGCAGAGGCCAGACTGTACAAAGCGGGATGAGCGCTGGCATCCACGAAGAAACCCAAGTTACTCGCTATCGGGTTTTGAATATTAAAGCTTTCAGGGTCAGCTCCTGCGAAAAGAGAAATAATGATCAACAGAGCCTTGATAATCTCCGGCAATCTTGCATAGATGACGATTGCAAGGGACGTGCCGAAAGGCACCTCTCCTCCCATACCGAAATTGAAGGTCGCCATTAGAACGGCGGCTACGATCACATAAATCACCAGCGCAATTACAGGAACGGCAAAGGTGATCGCTCTCGTGATGGTTACACTGAGTTGCATAGCAGCCTGACGCTGCTCGGCAGGCATCTGGGCTATACGGTCCTGCGCTTTGGGGTTCATGCGCATGGCATTTTCTGTAATCTGCCGGAAGCCAACCTTCTGTGCTACGACGCCGATAAACGCCACACTGGCAATCACTAGCAAAAGCCAGGGAACAAACCAGCTCGCCTTGCGTTTTAAATCCGTGAAGGTCTTAGAAGGCGCGATGAAAACATTAATAAGCCGTTCGCCTTCGGAAAGCCCAGGCGCAGCCTCAGCCGTCGAGCCGGGCATAGGATTAGGAGAGGATGTAACGGGTGTGCTCATGGGGGATTTTCTCCAGGTTGGAATTCTAACCGATGGCGTCACTTCCTGAAAAATTTCTAGTAGCGGTCAGTTTGAAGTAGAGACGGCGTCTCGCCGGGTGTCGTGTGGACATCTTGAGCCGTTTTGCAGGGCGTCGGGTGGGCTTTTGAAAAGCGTTGTTGCGCGCGCGAATTCCCCAAGCCTCAGCGCTCCTCCGCGTCCTCTGCGGTTTAATTCCCCCATGTAGCGCCAGCACCAAGGACTAAGGACTGCGGACGAGCTAGCTTCTTGGCATCCTTGCGCGGTTTCTCGCTGCTGCCGCTCTTGCCGGGCCGGAACTGGAAGGCGGTTTGCGCATCCCGTGCAGCAAGTCACGCAGCACAACCGCGTTGTTGTGGGCTTCGTCGTGCGAGGCATAAACCAGGGTCACAATTTTTTCCTTGCCTGCCATTTTGTAAAGCTGCTCCAAAGCCTGCAAGGCAGTGGGATCAGCCATCTCTTTCAGGTAACGCTTGCGAAAGACCTGGAAATATTCAGGACGTTCGTGGAACCAGCGCCGCAATTCATGAGAAGGAGCCAGTTCTTTAAGCCACACATGAATGCGGGCCTTGGCTTTGGTGAGGCCGCGCGGCCACAACCGGTCCACGAGAACGCGCGCGCCATCGGCGGCTGACGGTGGTTCATAAACGCGTTTGATCGTGACCGACATTTGCACTTGCCTTGGGAGCTGCCTTTGCCAAATCTACCGCACTCCAACATAATAAATATTTGTTGCGATTACGAAAATCCCGTCTGTGGCTCGGCAGCCTGGGTGCGGTCTTTGTCTGGGGAATCGTATTGCTTATGAGTATCGGATGCAACTCCCCATCGGGTTCTGCCAATCGTCCATTGACCCCGCAGGAAGAGCGTGGCCGGCGCATCTTTGAAGCGCGCTGCGCGGTCTGCCACGATGCCTATTCCACCAATGGGCGCCAGGGACCGGGATTGCAGGGGCTCTTCCGCAAGCAATATCTCCCCAGCGGTGCCCCGGCCAACGACGACCGCGCCCGTGATGCAATTCTGTTTGGTCGCCGCAATATGCCGGGATTGCAAAATGTTTTGGACGACCAGCAGCTCAACGATCTGCTGGCATATTTGCATACCCTCTAAATGCAACACTTCAGCCGATAGCGACCCCTTGGGATCAGCGTTGATCCGCGTCCACCCGCGGCGAAAAATCCATGTAAAATAAAGTTTCATGGCCAGCGCAGTCGAACTCGTCCAGATTGACCTCTCTCCTCGCGTTCCCCGCCCCAAGCCGGAGTGGCTCAAGGCGCGGGCCCCGGTGGGCGACAACTATCATGCGCTCAAGAAGCTGGCGCGCGGGCTTGATCTCCACACGGTTTGCGAATCGGCGCAGTGCCCTAATATTGGCGAGTGCTGGCACCACAAGACCGCGACCTTTATGCTGCTCGGCAATCTGTGCACGCGCCGCTGCGGTTTCTGTGCGGTGCCTAAAGGCAAGCCGCTGCCCATTGATTACGATGAGCCCCGCCGCGTGGCCGAAGCCGTAAAAACTCTGGGACTCAAATTTGCCGTCGTCACCAGCGTCAATCGCGATGACGATAATTTTGGCAGCGCCCGCGTCTTTGCCGAAACCATCCGGCAAATCCGTGAGCAGGTTCCAGGATGCAGCGTGGAAGTCCTGATCCCCGATTTTCAGGGCATTGATGAGTGCTTGCAGATCGTGCTCGACGCTAAGCCCGATATCCTGAACCACAACACCGAATCGGTGCCTCGGCTGTATCGTGCTGTACGCTCCGGTGCGCGCTACGAACGCACGCTGCAACTGCTGGCCAACGTGAAGCAGTTTTCGCCGGAAACGGTAAGCAAGACCGGCGTCATGGTGGGCCTGGGCGAAGAAACGGATGAGCTGCTGGCGGTCTTTCAAGACCTGGCGGCACGCAAGGTGGATATCCTGACCATTGGCCAGTATCTGCGTCCTTCCAAAGACCATCTGCCCATGACGCGCTACTACACTCCCGATGAATTTGCTTATCTGAAAAGCGAAGCTCTCAAAATGGGCTTCCGCCACGTCGAGTCCGGACCTCTGGTGCGCTCCAGCTATCACGCTCACGAACAGGCAGAGTCGGTCAGTTCAATCGCGTAAACGCCGTATCTGCGCACAGAAAATTTCTCATGTTGGTCATTCCGAGGAGCGAAGAGACGAGGAATCCCTTTCAGCTTCGAAGCTTTCTGCTGTAACGCAGCATGCATTGTCTGTACGATAGGGGTTCCTCCACTTCCCCTTCGCTTTACGCTCAGGGTTCGTGTTCAGAATGACAAGAGTAGGCTTGTATTCTCTGAAGCCGTCGGTAATGCTCTCACTACAAAACAAAAAGGCACAGCCACTTCGGCTGTGCCTTTTGTAATTCAATTACAACCTCACCAAACGTGGCAGGCGTTCTCGCTGACCATGGCATCACCCTTCTTGCAGTTATAAGCTTTTTGGAACTCAGGCATATTGATTACGACGCCATTCACGCGGAACCTGCCGGGAGAGTGCGGATCGGTCAGTGCCCGTTGCCGCGCGGTCTCCGGTTTCATTTTCATGCACCAGACCTGTCCCCATCCCAGGAAGAGGCGTTGCTCAGGCGTGAAGCCGTCAATCTTGGGCAGCGATTTGCCGGCGAGCGTATCTTCGAGCGCCATATAGGCAATGCGCAAGCCGCCGTTGTCAGCGGTGTTTTCGCCCAGGGTGAGCTTGCCGTTGAGATGAACGTCATTCTTCGGGTCCTTGTCATCTTTCAAGCTGACGAAGTTGCTGTATTCATCCACCAGGCACTGCGAGCGTTCCTTGAAAGCCTTCTGGTCTTCCGCGGTCCACCAGTCGCGCAGGTTGCCCTGAGCATCGAATTGGCGGCCCTCGTCGTCAAAGCCGTGGGTAAGTTCGTGTCCAATGACGGCGCCGATGCCGCCGAAGTTCACAGCATCGTCCAGTTTGTTGTCGTAGAACGGAGGCTGCAGAATTCCGGCAGGGAAGTTGATGTTGTTTTCCAGCGGATTGTAGTAAGCGTTGACCGTGGGTGGAGTCATCCCCCACTCCGTCTTGTCCACGTCTTTGCCGATCTTGCTGAGTTGACGCCGGAATTCAAAGGCATCAGCGCGCTGCTGGTTCCCGAGAGCGTCCTCACGGACAATTTTGACCAGGCTGTAGTCACGGTACTTGTCGGGATAGCCAATCTTATTGGCGATTGCTTCCAGCTTGACCAGCGCTGCCTGCTTGGTGGTGTCCGTCATCCAGGGTGAACCCTTGATGTCGTTTTGCAGGGCATTTTCCAGCGCGTGGATCATCTTCAGAGTGCGCTCTTTACCCTGCGCGCCAAAAGTTTCGTCCACGTACTTTTGCCCAAGGGCTTCACCCAGGGCGCCATCGGTGAAGCGTACGCAACGCTTCCAACGGGCTTCCTGCTCTTCCTGCCCACGCAGCTTGCGGCCATAGAAGGCGAAATTTTCATCGTCAAATTTGCTGGGCAGCAGGGGGGCGTTGGAATGGACAAGGTGCCAGCGCAGATACGTTTTCCAATTCGCAAGGGGCTGTTTTTCAATTAGCGCCTGCATGTTTTTTACAAAATCCGGCACAGCCACATTCAGTTCCTTGAAGTCCGGAGCGTCAATGGATGTGATGTATTCATTCCAATTAAAGCCTGGGCTCAGTTTGGCTAACTCTGCCGTGGTCATCTTGTGGTAAATGTTGCTGGGCTCGCGCCGGTCCACACGCTTCATAGAGGCATTTGCCAGGTCGGTTTCAATTTCGAAGACCGTCTGCGCTTCTTTGGCGGCGTCTTCCGGCTTATCGCCCAGCAGTTGGAACATGTTCTGCACATGCTGCTTGTATTGTTCGCGCTGTTTCTGGGAGGTAGGATCATCTTTAAAGTAATAATCACGGTCAGGAAGCCCAATTCCGCCCTGGTCGGTGGCGGCGATCACCTTGCTGGCATTCTTAAAATCAGGATCCGATCCGAAATTGAAGAGCACATCTACACCGATATTGTGCAGGTGCGCAATTTCGGCGGCCAGTTGAGATTTGTCGGTCAAGCCGGCAATCCGGTCAAGCTCTGCCTGAATGGGCTTCAGGCCTTTTTCGTCAATGGCTTTCACGTTCAGGCATGAAGCGTAATAATCGCCAATCTTCTGCTCCACTGGGGTGCGCTTGGGATCATTCGCAGCGGTCTTTTCCAGAATGTCATGCAGCACTGCGCGATTGCGCTCATCCAGCTCGTTGAAGCGGCCCCACGTGGATTTATCAGCAGGGATTGGGCTCTCCTTCATCCATGTACCGCACGCGTACTGGTAAAAATCGTTACAGGGGTCGGCGGTTACGTCCATGGCGTGAATGCTGAAACCCAGGGACAGGTTGGGTACCTGGTCCGGGGGGAAGTTTTTTGAAGACTTAGGCTCTTGCGCCGCAGCCAGTGTGGCTGTCAGTAACGCAAAGCCGAGTAATTTCATCAGACGCATAAGTGGAACTCCTCAGGATTTGAATGAATTTAAACGGGGAAGAAAGAAATATCTCATTAAGGCAGAATCATCAAAGCCAAACAGGCCACTGAATGATAATTCATTATAGACGCCAACCAGTGTACTTGGTTAGCAGTAACCCATGCAATTTGCGGTAAGCAGTCTCCCCTTGGAGCTTGCAGCTTGGAACTTTAGAACTGCTTTTTATCCCCACGCAGCGGCGCTGGTCTCTCGATTGTTCGTACAGGCCCAGATAAGGATCACAATCCACGCAATTATCGTCCATCCCAGGAAAAAATTAGTGACTAGGATTGCGGTACGGTTCCTGTGCCTCCAGTGGTATGCCAGCAACGATGGAAGCCAGTAGAGTACGAACGCTATGGCCAGTGTGATCATTTATGCCTCCAGTTATCGAAGAGCCGATCCCTACTCCTTGCTGTTTCTAGCTGCTTTGAGCTACATTGTTTCTGCTTTACCCCGCATCTGGATATAGACCAATCCGATGTGCGATCCCTTCCCCTGGGGTTCGACTGCCACCATATGCTGGCTCGACCCTTCGCCGGCTTTCAGCGTCGTGCTTTTGCCGTCGCCACCTTTCTCGTCGCAGGTCAGCTTCAGCGACATGTCGTCGTCTTTCTCCTTAGACGCTCCTGCGTTATAGCTCGATCCCTTGCACTCAAGTACTTTCCCATAGCGGGCCATGTCTTTTTTGTAGAACTCAATAATCTTGTCAGGCGCGTCATCCGATTCGTACTTGGCGGCGATGACCTTCAATGCAAAGAACGGTGTGGAAATGTTCACATTGGCGCCCGTGTCTTTGTCATCCTTGGAGTTTTCATCATCGGGAATCACTTTCGCATTGGGATAGGGTGTTAGGCCAAGCGCCTTAAGATCAACCTCTTTGCGCACCTTGAGGTCACCGACGGGAGTCCTGATCTCCACATTTTTCCCCGACTTATCGGAATCATTGGACTTTACGTCGATGCCAGCGCACCCTGCGAGCACCAAGAGCAGAGTTGCCGCGGAACAAACCGCAGCTAGAGAAGCGAATTTATTTTCCTTGCGCATGCTGCAATAAACCTCCTTCGACTGGGGGCACAGGAGCAACCACGGCGGGTTTTTCAATACCCGCGCCCCGCTGAGCTATGTTGGGAATAGTAACCGGCAGGTGGCCGTGGATAGGAATCTCGCCAAAGAGCGCCTTCACTGCGCTGAACTCCGAGATGCTGGCGGCTGAAAACGTGCATAAATAAGTTTGTATCTCGGGAAATTCAGCAGCGACGTAGGGTGTTCCTACAGCGACCACCACTGTGCGCGGCCCGGCATTTGCCAGGATTTGCCGCAACAGATCGGCGGGTGCATCCGCCAGGCCAATCGCATTCTGTACCGTACCCTGCACTCGTACAGCTTTGCCGGCAGTTGGAATCAAATAGACGGCAGCAATAACACTCTGGGCCTCATTCACGGCCTGCATCACCTGGGGTGTCATACCTGCTGCAATCCTGGGGTCAACATAAATGATGTTCGCATCCGGAATGCGTGCCCGCAGCTCCCGCTCCAGCGTGCGTCCTGAATCCGTCCGCACATCGTCGGAAAATATCACTGCCAGCACCCGCTTTCCGGCCTCCTGTTCTGCTTGATACGAAAGTGCAGGCCCGGAAGTTCCGTTCGCTGGAGCAGGCTTTTTGAGCGGTAACACCTGGCCGTTATCGCGCACCAGGGTAATCGCAGAGTCGGCCACAAGCTGGCCGAAGGCCACGTGTTCAGGGGTGGCAATCAGGCTGGGCAGGGCATCAATATTCACAAGACGCGCTTTGGCCAGGCCCAACGTGGCCTTGGTCACCAGGATTTTGCGGACAGATTCGTCAATGCGCGTCTCAGGAATCTCTCCGCTGCGCACGGCATTGAGAAGACCGTTATAGGCAGCGTCCAAGTCGGCCGGGATCAGGATCATGTCGTTGCCGGCCTTCACGGCCTCGACTGCGGCGCGGGCGCTGGGGTTGGCATCGTGTCCAACAAACAGCCGCATGAGCGCGTTCATATCCATGGCATCAGGCACAACCAGCCCTTTGAAGCCAAGCTGGCCTTTCAGCAGGGTTTCGATAACCAGGGGCGAGGTCGAGGCCACGCGTCCCGGATCAGGGTCCAGGGTTGGCACGGTTACATGTGCCACCATCACCGAATCAACTCCGGCTGCAATGGCCTGCTCGAAGGGCGGCAGCTCGATGTTCTGCAGGTGCTGCAGGTCGCCCCCTACCCGCGCCAGTTGCAGGTGCGAATCCGATTCGGTATCGCCGTGGCCGGGAAAATGTTTGGCTGTGGTCATCATGCCGGCATCGCGTGCTGCCCGGATATAGGCTGTAACCATCTCTGAAACCATTTTGGGGTCTTCGCCGAAGGAGCGCGTGTTGATAATGGGATTGGCCGGGTTGGAGTTCACATCCGCAATCGGATAGAAGTTCCATTGCACCCCAATGGCGCGGGCCTCCTGGGCAACAATCTGGGCAAAGCCTTCAACGTAAGCCGGATTTCCCGTTGCACCGAAGGCCATGGCGTGGGGAAACACGGTAGCGCCGTTCAGCCGGGTGCAGAGACCGCGCTCAAAATCGGCGGCAAAGATGAGGGGCAGACGTGACTCGCCCTGCAAACGGTTGGTAAAGGTAGCTGCTTCAAAGGGCTGATTGCGAAGCAGGAAAGGTCCGTCGGTGCGCACCGTCAGCACCACACCGCCAATGTGGTAGCGATGGATCTGGTCGCGAAGCTGCAGATAGTCGGGACTGGTGACGTTCAGAAACTCCGCCCGGCCGCGCATCAGGAACATCTGCCCGATTTTTTCTTCCAGGCTGAGCTTGCGCAAGGTCTTATCGGCCCACTTTTGGGCGTCCGCCGTGGTTTGAATCGGCCCAGGTTTTTGAAAGTCTTTTGCGAGGCAGGAGATGGCCAGCAGCACGACGAGAAGCAGGCGCTTGTACATGATGGCGACAATAGCAGAATTACTGCATGTTCGTCATCGGGGAATTTTTGGCTGTTCCGTAGCGCCGGCGTCTCGCCGGCTGTCGTGTTGTGGGCATCTTGCCCACACACATCTCATGGCTGGATAAGCGGCGTTTTTTACGCCTGCGGTTCTTCGGGATGCAATTGCCGCTCGACCAACGAATCAATGCGCTCAATGAAAGAGAGTCCTCGGGCAAGCTCGCCTTCGGCAAGCTCCTGGGCGCCCTGGTGCAGCAAGCGCAGGGCTTCGGTGGTGCGTTGCACCCGGTACACCTCTAAAGGATAGTCCTTATTATTGGCCAACTGGTCTGACAAGGTGTCCATATAAGTGCGCAAGATCTGACGCAAATGGTCCACCACCACCTTCAGGTCGGTAAGCAATGTGAGATCAAGCAGCGAGTTCACCATCTGCAAGTGCTCTTCTTTTCCCATGGGGCTGGATTTTAGAGGATTGGAAGCGGAAACTTGATAAAGATCTTCTTGAATAACTCGCAGCTCTTCAGTGACGCGTCGCAACCGGCTGGTAAGTTCAGTCGGGTCCGAAATGGCGGTGGCGGGGAGTTCCATCGAGGCAACCTCATACATATGAGATTACCGCTGTTCCATGTTGGTTGCACAAAGCTCAGATTACGAAAGGGCTACGACCTGGCTATTTCTCACCTACTTTTCCACAAACTTTTCCACAAAAGCCACGGCTTCGTCCTGCACCTGGGCATCATCTCCAAAATTTTTGAACCAGTGGACCTCCGCTTCGCGCCGGAACCAGGTCATCTGCCGCTTGGCGTAGTTGCGGTGGGCCTGCTGCGCCGCCACCAGGGTCTGCTCACCGCCTATTTCGCCGCGAAGGAATTGCATGGCTTGCTTATATCCCAGGGAGGCCAGCGGTGCTGCAGTCTCGCCGTATTGTTCGTGCAAGCGGCGAGTTTCTTCGATTAACCCTGCTGCGAACATCCGGCGGGCGCGCTCATTGATGCGTTCATAGAGCGCATTGCGTTCAGGATCAAGACCCAGGCGCAGCACGCGAAATCCGGTGAGCGGATCGCGTCCGCGCTGCCACAATTCGCTCATGCGCTGCTGCGCCGCGAGGCACACTTCAACCGCGCGCACCAGCTTGGCGGCATCATTAGGATGAATCTTCGCCGCCGCAGCCGGGTCAAGCCTTCGCAGAATGCGATGCAGATATGCCCCGCCTTTTTCTTCTGCGCGCCGCCGCAGCCGCTCCCGCAATTCTTCCGAGCGTGGCGGGCCGGCGAACAGCCCCTCCAGCAGCGCACGCAAATAGAGTCCGGTGCCTCCCACCACGATGGGCAAGCTTCCGCGTTGCCTGATCTGGTGCAATGCTGTGCGTGCACAGCGTGAATAATCGCCCGCGGTAAACGGCTCCGTAGGCGAGATGATGTCGAGCAGATGATGGGGAACGAGTGCGCGTTCTGCCTTGGTAGGTTTGGCAGTTCCGATTTCAAATTCGCGGTAGACCGCCACCGAATCGCAATTGACAATTTCTCGATGAAATCGCTGTGCCAGCGCGAGCGAAAGCGCGGTCTTGCCCGAAGCTGTCGGCCCCAGGATCACGACCAGCAGGGGAAGCGGCTTTTGCGGCAAAGCCTGATGCGCAGCTTCGCTCTCTGCCATCAGTGATTGTTCCAGTGGATCGCCCTCCAGAATCGCGCCAGGGTAAACAGGAGTATGAGCAGTGCAATCAGAATCAATCCGAGCGTGTTCTGGCGTTTAGCGGCGGGCATAAGTGAGTTTCCTTGGAGCTTGCAGCTTGGAACTTGTAACTGTTTCTAACGAAGGTCGCTCTTCTGCGGATTGTAAAAGAAGTGGATACGTAATGCGAGGTACTGTCCGTGAAATTCCTGCGGCAAAGGCTCGAATGGATTCGAGCCGGTAATTCCGCCCCAGGCGGCGCGATCGAGCGCCACATCGCCGGAGGGTGAAACCAGGTGCATGCCGGCGACCGAGCCATTTTTGGTGATGGCAAATTCAATCGAGACCTTGCCCGATTTCATCAGCGGCGGGCGCGCCTCTTCTGGGATCAGTTCATACCAATTCTGGCGGAGGCTATCTAATACGCGCTTGAGGTATGGACCAAAATCCACCCCCATGGTGTCGCTGAGCACGTCTACATCGTTACGCAGTTTTGTAGGTTGCGCCGACGGACCTATTCCGTAGTCACCGGTCGTGCCGCTGAAGGTGTGCCGCTCCGCCGAAGCCCGCGCCGCCTGCTCAATTACAGATCCCGCTGAAGCCGCCGTTGCAAACGGATTGTTGGCGTTGTTGCGCGCAATCGTTTGCGGTTGCTCCAGGTGCGCCATGGTGTTATCCGATTGCTGCTGCGTGGGCTGCTGAGGTTGCTGCGCCTGAGCCTGCTGGTTTTGTTGTGCCTGCTGTCCTGCTGGCGGGCTTTGTGCAGCGGGCGCCTGCATGGCTTGCGGAGCGCCTGCCCGTCTTGCATCCTCCAGCTCGCGCAATTGCTGCAGGTCAGGGTGACGCAACGCCGCACGCCGGTCCTGGTCAGATATTTTGTTGTTGTCTAACGGCTTTTGGGTTGGAGTGGGCGGCATCTCCAGAAACGTTATTTGATGGTCTTGCAGCAGTTGCGCCAAAGCGCTGGGTGTCGGCTGGTGTCCCGCTAAAAGCTTGGGGAACAACCATACGACGATAGCCAGCATGATGCCATGCACCAGCAGCGAGATCCAGAAGGCCTCGCGCAGCTTCGAGCGCTCCAGTTGCAACTCCAGATCGTCTTCCAGCAAGCCAAAAGGTGTTTTGTGCAGGCGATCATCAAAGGCTGGCGGAGGGGGAAAGAGCGATGCCTGCGCGCCGGAATCACGGCCTTCGCCATTCGCAGAAGTGCCCTGCGCCTTGCGCATCTCCTCAAGCAGCGGAATTTGGATAATGCTTGGCATCTTCTGGAAACTGCGATTGCTGGTGGTGGCGCTAGGACGTTAGATGTCTATTAGATGCTTATAATTGCCACCCGTTACTATTTTCGCATTGTTTTTAATACTTCGCGCACTCAGAAAAACACTCTGAACAAAACTTTACATACGACTTTACATAACAGGTATTCCAGCGACTAACCCTAAGAACGGCAGAAAGTCTCGAACTTGCAGCGGCTTTCACCAAACTGAGGACTGACAACTGAGGACTGCTTTTACAACAGCTTATCCAATTTGACGTTGCGTGAGTGCTCCCGGATTACTTCCAGGATCTCCAGCGCAACCGCCAGGGCGCGCCGGCCATCTTCGAGCGAAACCACCGGCGCGCTGCGCGTGCGTACCGAGTCGAGAAACGAACATAGCTCAGTGCGCAGCGGCTCTTCCCGAACGACTTCAGGTTTGGTGATCTTGATCTGCGGACTGGACGGATGGTCTTGTTCCTCATCCATGCCTGCCAAAAGCGATGACACCACGCTGGGAGAGCCATCGCCAGAAACCGTGAACGCCACGACGTCCTGGCGGGTGTAGTCGAGTGAAATATACTGCTGCGGCTGAAAGAAGCGCAGCTTGCGTATGCGCTCGGTGCTTACCCGGCTGGCGGTGAAGTTGGCCACGCAGCCCGACTCGAACTCCATGCGTACGTTGGCGATGTCTACTTTAGCGCTCAGGATGGGCAGGCCCACGGCGCGGATCTCTTTCACCGGTGACTTCACGAACGACAACACCACGTCAATATCATGGATCATCAGGTCGAGCACCACATCCACATCGAGCGACCGTGGCGTGAAGACGCTCAGCCGGTGCACCTCGAAGAACATGGGCTTGGTGATCAAGGGCACCGTAGCCCGCACCGCAGGATTGAAGCGCTCAAGCTGCCCCACCTGGGCAATGCGGCTATGCTGCTGCGCCAGAGCGAGCATCTCATCGGCATCGGCCAGCGTGCCGGCCACCGGCTTTTCAATCAGCACGTCAACTCCGTTCTGCATGAGCTCACGCACAACCTGCAGATGGGCTTGCGTAGGCACGGCAACCGAAGCCGCCTGCGGCTTGCTGCGTTGCAGCAATTCATTAATCGAACCGAAAGTTTGCGTGCCGAACTCGCCGGCAATCTGGGCAGCGTGCGCAGGGTTGGAATCGACAACCCCAACGAATTCCACAGCATTTTCCTTGGCCAGATCGTGATACACGCGGGCATGGTTGCGCCCAAATGCGCCCACCCCGATGACAGCTACGCGAAGCTTCTCAGAAGATGGCAGCTTAAAGTCTCCTTCTCATTAAAGACAAAGTTTGATTTTCGCAGATGCAACCGCAACTCTCAAACTGTGGCAGCGATGAAATTACTGTCAGGTAGGAGGGGGGACGCGAATGAATGCTGATGTTTCATAGCAAAGATTTATCTCGTAATCGGCAACTGCTTTTAGGTCTGTCATCCTGAGCGAGGGCGCACGCCCGAGTCGAAAGACCCCGAGAATATCTCGGTTGTCCATACTGCTGCGAGGCATTCTCTGAAGAATCTATTCAGAATTCAGCTTGCGGCTCGATTCCTGCCCTGGGCGAAGCCGAAAGCCAGTGCGCAGCATAGCGGAGCATAGATAGAACCCGCAGCAACTTCATATTATCTCTGGCCATGACCAGAAAACAGACCTTACAATTTATGTCAATTTGTCGGAGGCATAACACCAAATGAAAAACGACGCAGAATGGGAAAGAATAAACTCCCTGGGAGGCGGCGGTCAGAGCGATGTATTTTTAGTTAGAAGCCCTGCAAGAAGCTACGAGCGTACGCATTGTCTCGAGATAATTCGCACCGCTTTAGACGAGGACAAGAGAGCGGAGCTAGCCACAGCAATGTGGTCATATGCGCGTCCGGATAATGCTTCCGAACTGGGTGCGCTCAAGGTTTTCAAGATTCCCCCAGAAGACTCAAGCAACATGCCTCCTATCCCAAAGTCTCCCGAATACGAAGCAATTGAGCGTTTAAAAAATGAAATCTCCGCGCTCAGCAAGGATACACCAGGCCTTCCTAAGCTTCTGGATTCGAATGTAGAAAAACGCTGGATAGTGACAGAGTTTTTTTCGGAGGGCACGCTAGAAAACAATCTCTCTCGCTATAAAGGCCGCGCCATTCTTGCCCTTAAGGCTTTTCGATCACTCGTAAAGACAGTGGCGGGGTTGCATGGGGAGGGCTACGTACATCGGGATATCAAGCCGGCTAATGTTTTTGTTCGAAGTGACGAGGAACTCGTGTTAGGTGACTTTGGGATTGTTTACTTACCAAACGCTGGCGATAGGGTCACATTAACAAAAGAGCGGGTGGGCCCGCGCGACTACATGCCTCAGTGGGCAAACCTGGGGGGGCGGCATGAAAAAGTAGAACCTTGTTTCGACGTCTATATGCTTGGAAAGCTGTTGTGGTGCATGGTCGATGGCCGGGCAGTGCTGCCGAGGGAATATCATAAACGCCCCGATTTTGATCTGACAAAAACGTTTCCAAACGACCCGCATATGCACGTTATTAACAAAATTCTCGATAAATGTGTGGTCGAGGAGTCGCATGATTGCCTTTCATCTGCCGACGATTTGCTATTAGTTGTCGACGCATTCCTTGCTGTTATGCAGAGCGGTGGGCAGGTATTGTCACCCGGTATCCCAAGACCTTGTCGCATTTGTGGCCAAGGATTTTATAAGCCCGAAGTCCTACTTGATGGTAAATCGGCCGGAGCTATCAGGTTTTGGATTTCCGGATCCGATACTGCCAACCTGATGGTTCAAACGTTCATCTGCGACAACTGTGGTCATGTTGAATTATTTAGAACGAGCCCGGGCCAAGTCCCCCTCATCTGAGCTGCAAGGGAAGGCTAGCGCGGAGAGAAGGCGGGAAGAGAAACGAATCGGACCGAAAGACCAGTCAGTTCCGCACAGGTACACTGGACAGAGCACAAGTACCCTCTATGCGCATCTCATAGGGTGAGGTATGACTGAACTGAGGTTTCCTTGTACCGACAAATAGCACGTGCAAAATTGTTCCTTGCAACCTAAGTTCGAGCTTGCGCACATCTGCAACACATGCGCTGAGTTTCAATTGCGCTACCGCATTTATCCAGGTGATTTCAAGAAACCTGTCTGGATTACTTCCAAATTGTTGAAATAACTGAGGGAACGTAGATTTTTCTACCTGTACTAAGGTACCTTGACCTCTCAGAACGACCTCCCGCATTATTGCATTGATGTCTGTTGTCTCAGTTGCCGGATTTTCATTCAGCAAGAGACGCCGAGCGCGCATTTCGGCAAGTCGGTCAGAGCTTGTACTTGAGAATCCCACTTCAACCGCCGGGGTAAAATCCGATCTCGTAATCTTCAACTTTAAGCTAAAATGTTCCACGAATTTACCTTCGGATGTTTGCTTGTGGAAGGAATTCTGCAACACTTCGCATGCGGCTACTTTGTAACTATACGCAACAATCAATTCCAGCCCCGGGCGTATGGTCTGCAAGAGAGAAAAATCGGCGTCGTCTTCTGGATATAGCGAAAAAGATATTTGTTCCGACATCTCCTCTGCTACCCAATATGCTTCCAAGACGGGAAGATAAAGCACCATATTGGCTTGCATTAAAAGAAGCAGCGAATACTTAGAAGAAGCTTTGTAATTCGTATTCTGTTCTGGAGTCATTGGATCAACATTGGTTCCTTAGCGACGAAACCGACGACGCACGGCCAACAGAAATAAAGCAGCCTGGCCCGGTATTATTACAAGTTCCAGTGAAGCGAGGCGCCTGCCCCATTTACTTGCCGGTTCAACAGTCGGTTTCTTCTGGAAAGTTGCAACATCAAGAGTCACCCAGAGACCGGCACCTACAACTTTTACATAATCACGGTAGTTATGTCCCGCTGCCCCCCAATAAAAGGCATTGGTAGCGCAATCGTCTGTGTTTATTGCAGAAGTGCTCGCAGTACCGGTAACGCTCGTTCTAGAATCCTTCATGCACAGACCAAGGAACGGATAGGCTATAGTAAAAAGACACACAAAAAGTACTAACACCATAATTGCACGCAAATAGCTGGAGCCGTAATGATTAAGAACTCTGTAGAGATTTACGACAGAGAAAGATTCCCCAAACTTTCTAGCCCAGGTATGTTTGCGGTAAAATTCCTCAACGCGCCGGAATCGTCCCAGGGCGAAATGATTAGGCGCGAGCCTCTTCATTTCCATAGCACCACAGAAGCAGTCTTCCGACAGGTCATATTGGCGCCAGCTATCGAAGTTTCTGATTAACTTTTTGTAAGTACTGGCCACCAAGTCATGGGATCGATCGGGCTGTCGCAGATCGGATGTAATATCGAGTTCATCTTGCAATACGATTCTGCGGCCCAATCGCTTCCATCTGACTTCTTCAAATCTAACCTGCTCAATTCCGGAACAATTCGCCAATCTGATCGATAATCCGTCGAGTGACGCTGAATTTATTCCAAAGAAGTTTACGTGGTTAGGTTGCTGAAAGACTACATTGCTAAGATCGACAGTTGCGAAAGCAGCTTGAGCATCACCGCTCGTAGGTAGCATACCTGGTTCGACGTACCGTCCCACAACCATGGAGGAAAAGTCTACTCTCTGCGAAAATGTTGCTGAAAAGTAGGTTACTGACTTAGTGAATCTGGAAGTTTGAAAGTTTGCATCCCCATTAAATTGCGAGGCGCCGAACTCGCTTTCATCATAGAACTTGCAGAAAGCAAAGAACGCATCTTCCTTAAAAAGTGTGCCAAAGAAAACCGCTTTCTTGTGGAAAGCTGTCGTGGAAAAAGCCGCTTTTGAAGAAAAAACAGCACTGGTGAAATCAACATCTTGACTAAATAGCACCTGATCGAACTGCGCTTCCCCATGAAACATTGCGCTTTTCATTGTTAGTTTGCCCTTGAACGTCGAAGCGGAGAAAACGGCGCTGGCACGAAATTCACACCTGGTAAAATCCGCATCCTTAGCAAAAGAACTCCGTTCGAAATGGGCGTGTGAAGTAAAAACAGCTCCCGCGAACTCAAGTTTCTTCTGAAACGTTGTTTCTGAAAAATCAACTATCGGGAAGACAAACCGCGAGAAGTCGTAGAAATTGTTGGCAACACCATATTTCGAAGTCCCAGCAATTATTGCTTTGATTTCATTATTGAACTGGGCACCTGGTTTGGATTGATCAATTGAATGCATCACGCAAACTGGTAACGGGTCATCTGTGCTTTTATGTATTGGCCGGCCACACGGATTACCGCTCATGATTACGGGACACGAGTATTGACTGGCCAGTTTCATGATTGCACAAGATAGTGAAAGAAAGGCTACTCTGCCTCGCTAGTGCCGTCAAACAGTTGTAAATAGCTGTCGGAAAAAACTTCTCGATTCTGCCTTAACCTCGTTGGGCGGCTAGCACAGACAACTAGGGCAGCCGCGTAGTGGTTGAAATTCGGTTTTTCTCCGCTCCTCCGCCTCTCCGCGGTGAATTAAACCCCGATTCTGAGAACCGAGAACTGAGAACCAAAAACTGGTATCAAACTGGCCCCATACCGTTAATTTCTACCAATTCTGCGTCATCATGATCCTCAGGTGTCCCTAAAAGGGATACCGGAAAGGATATCTATGAAAATCGCACAGCTTTTTGGAGTAAAAACCAACCCCAGCCAGCAACCCCGTTGCTGCCACAAACGTAATGATGGAACCGAGTGCAACGCCCATCCCCGGAAGGGCAGGCAATATTGCTTCCTTCACGATCCCGAGTCCCAAAAGAAAAGCACGGCGGCACGCCGCGCCGGCGGAGTCATCCGCGGCTACAAGGCCCAGGAGGTTTTGAAACTCCCTCCCAACCTTCCCGCCCTGCCGCTTCGGGATACCGCCGACGTTGTCGAGATGTTCAGAGTGACGGTCAACCACTTCCGCCAGGGCGAGATGGATCTCCGCTCCGCCAACTGCATCCGAAACTTCGGCCTCGCCATGCTCCGCGGCTTTGAGTTCGAAATGCGCGCCCAGCGCGAGGCTACCGGCAAAGCCACTCGCCCTGCCAAAAAACAGCCCATAGAAGGCTTAAACCTCGTATTTAGGGATATCACCGGGGCCCAGATCTATCCTCGCGAGACCGCAGCCACTTCGGCCCCGAACCCCCTCTCCTCGCACAGCCAGCCAGACCCAAACCCAAAACCAGACACCGCAAGACTAGACAAAAGAGAAGATAAACCAGAACAAGGGATGCAAGACAGCCTCAGCCCCGCATCCGCAGCCTGCGCCCAAAACCAGACAAAAGCTCAGCAACAGACTGAACAAAACGAACCAAAACCGAACGACCAAAATAAATCACAGCAGAACGGCCAAAACAAACCCCAGCCAAACGGCGACTCTGCCGTGAGCCCGGCCCCGTCTTCCGCGCAGCCCGTCTCCCCTGCGCCGAAAGAACATCAATCCGTGCAGTACCCTCCCGGCCTTGGGCCTCGTTATCTCGCCTTGGCCACACCCGAAATGCCGTGGTGGCGAAGACCGCAATACAACAACCCCGGCTTCGTGACCGGCACGGTTCCCAAGGCAGCAGCCAGGTCGGCCGCGCGCTTCCGGGGCACGAGGCGGTAGCCGGGCAGTAAGAGTTCGTAAAGCATCCCAGGAAGCGGGGCTTACTTGGAGTAATGCCCTTAGAGGTCTTTGAAAATTCGTTGTCGGTCGGTATTGCCGAACCCTTAGAACGGGTGAGCGCGAAGCGAGCGCCGTAGGCGCGAACAGAGGTAAGCCACCGCGCAGCGGTGGGTGAAAAGTGTCTCTTCCGCTCTGCCGAAGGCATGCGCGCATCCCGCAAAGTGGGAGGAGCGCTCAGAACAAAAGCGCCCTGAGGACTGAGGACTAACGACTGAGGACTGCTCAGCAAGTCCCCACCCTGAAATCAATTTTCCCCAGCAAATATGCGGCGATCAGCGCTGTTTTTAGGTCTCCCAGACACTTGCAGCAAGTACCCACCCCCCACCGCTTGGAAGACAAAAAATCTGCAGCCTGCGGAACTGCGTACCAGGCAAGCCCCAATCTGAATTCGGCCCTCGCCCAGCGGTAATCTTGACTTTCCAGCCTCTCTGGATTTGAATTAAGAATTACCTCCCTTAAAAACCACTTCCGTTGATGATGGCCACTAGTCGAAGTATTGGGTCTTAGGAGGACTGCATGTGCTGTTTCCCAAATTTGCGCAATTCACGCGCGCTGCTGGTTTTGATCCTGCTGCTGGCTGCTTCGCCAATTTGGGCGCAGAGGGTAGCTGGGCCGCCCACTCTGCAGCAACTACAGCCGGAGGACAACGAGCCAATCCAGGACGATCCCTGGGGCCGGCGCATCTGGATGCGCGAGCGCTTCAGTGGCGAGCCACTGGACTACAAAGACATGATGCTGCGCGAGACGCAGCGGCAAAACCAGCTTTATCCGCAGTTGGCGCCGGGCATCGTGCCCTTGTCCCCTATTCCAACCTGGGTTTCCATCGGACCAACCAACGCAACTTTTGAAACCAACGGCGTTACTCTAAACGTAGTAGACAGTGGACGCGCGCGCACCATTCTGCCTGACCCGGTTGACGTCAATACTGTGTATTTACTCACTTCGGGCGGCGGATTGTGGAAGACCACGAACTTTCTGCAAGTCAATCCAACCTGGGTGCCAAAAACCGATGCCCTCCCTACGACGGGAGGCGGTTCAGTAGCCTTCGGCAGAACGTCGAATGTTCTCTATCTTGGGCTGGGAGACCCCTTTGATGATTTTCCTCTGGCGGGCGGATTTGTGACCAAATCCACCAATGGAGGCGACACCTGGGGCCCGGTCATCAATCTTGCGAACGCTACTTCGGTAAGAGACATCAAGGTTGATATCAGCGGCGGGAACGATATCGTTATGGTGGCAACCGATGCAGGATTTTTCCGCTCGGCCGACGGAGGAGCAACCTACGACGCCTCACCGAATCCCTCCATCGGTGCAAGGGTGCTTTGGAGCCTGGCGAATACCAGCGCAGGGTGGCTGGTTTCGGCGGCGGACGGCACGCTTTGGCTTTCTACCGATAAGGGCGCTACCTGGAGCCAAACCGGCACCCCTGGATTTACTGGAGCGGGACGCTCGACACTGGGGATTGGCCTCCCTGGGGATGTGGTTGTTTATGCCTTCGCAGGAAACCCTGGCGGGACCGATCAGCTTGACCTGTTCCGCTCGCCCGATGGCGGCCTGACCTGGACGGCACTAGGTCTTGGCAGCAAAGCACCATCTAACCCCAACGCCGACAATTCAAACATGGACATCATGCACGGCCAGGCTTTTTACAACCAGATGATCCTGGTGGATCCTACGGATGCCACTCGCAGTACCGTCTACATTGGTGGGAACCTGTGCACTGCGAGGACGACAGACGGCGGCGCTACCTGGACTTTGATTACCGACTGGCTCCCGCGTAGCGGCGCAAATTTGCCGTATGCCCATGCCGACTTCCATGCAGCAGCCATCAGCACGCTCACCAGCCCGGCGAAACTTTTTTTCGGCTCTGACGGCGGCCTATTTGTGAGCAACGATACTGGGGCCAGTTGGGATTACAGGAAGAACATCGGCATTGTAAGCCACCTGATCTATGCCCTGACTACGAATCCAAATTCGCTCAGCACCACCATTATCGGATTGCAAGACAATGGCACGCGGGTTCGCGAGGGCAGCACAACCATATATGACCAGACGCGAGGCGGTGATGGCTTTGGAGTGGGCACGAGCCAGGCAAACACCACCTGGACGCTGAGCACGTACATCCATGGCGCGGTGGACAACAGCACGGATCTGGGGGCACATTGGTCGGTCGCTACCACTGGCATCAACACCGGTGACACACCCTTTGCCACGGCGATTACCAATCCTTTGGCGTCGGCCGATCCCGCAGGTACAGTCTTTTTTACGGTTGGCCTTCATGACGTTTACGAAACCTCAAACGGCGCAAGCAGTTGGACGTCTATTGGCTCCTTTGGAGCGCCAGGAACAGCACAAACGATTCGTGCGCTCGTGCACGTCGTGGGAGTAAGCCCAGTTGATACGAGCCATATTGCTGTTGCCGGCACCAGTGGAAATCTTCTGCTGACGACCAATGGCGGTGCAAGTTGGACGCAGGTTCCACTGAATACCGCTGTTCCCGGTTACAACAGCAGCAACACCAATATCGCTTGGGTGAATAACAGCATCCTTTATGTGTGTTCAGAGGCGTTCAACTCCGGCGCAATTCGCGTGGTCAAGAGCATCAATGGCGGCTCGACCTGGACGGCAGCCAGCAACGGGCTTCCCGACGCCAGCGTCAGCAAGCTGCAGATTGATCCCAGCGACAACACAGGGAACACAGTGTATGCGGGTACTTTTGTAGGGGTCTATCAGACCACCGATGGCGGCGCGAGTTGGCACAAGTTCGGCGCCGGCTTGCCGAACGTTCATGTGACAGATATCTTCATGCCTCCTAATGGCAGCTTTATCCGCATTTCCACCTATGGCCGGGGCGTGTGGGAGATCAATCCGCTTGTCCGCACGATCACGCACTTTTCTGTAACGGCTCCGGGAAGCGTAAACGCGGGCAGCGCGTTCAGCGTGACTGTCACCGCGCAAGATATCAACAATTCAACTGTAACTGACTACACCGGCACGGTGCACTTCACCAGCAGCGATGGGCAGGCGGTGCTGCCGGTTGACTACACCTTTGTCGCAGGCGATAACGGAGTGCACGTTTTTAATAATGTCATTTTGGGAACACTGGGCAGCCAGACCGTGACTGCAACTGATGCGGCCGCCTCGCTTACCGGAACCTCGGCGGGAATTACAGTAAATCCAGGGGCGGCCACTCATTTCAACGTGACCGGCGCACCTGCAAACATCATTGCTGGAAATGCTTTTAGCATCACCGTGACCGCGAAGGATTCATTCAATAACACGGCTACGGGTTACGCCGGCACAGTGCGCTTCACCAGCGGAGACCCACAGGCAGTCCTGCCGGGTAATAGCACCCTGGCCAGCGGTGTGGGGACGTTCCCCTCAGTTACGCTGAAAACAGCCGGTCCGCGAACCGTCATAGCGACCGACACCGTCACCGGCAGCATCACGGGAGCCAGCAGCGTAATCAATGTGAGCAACGCTGCCGCCAGCAAATACAGCATGACTTCACCACCGACGGCGACTGTAGGAGCACCTTTTACGGTACGGCTTGTGGCGCAGGACCAATTCAACAATACGGCGAAGAACTACGCGGGCACGGTGCACTTTACGACAACCGACGCCGCGGGCGGGGTTATAGTGCCGGGAGACTATATTTTCCTGGCGGGAGATAACGGACAGAAGATGTTTACCAATGCTTTCAAGCTGCAAACCGCCGGAGCGCAAAGCATCACCGCGAAAGATACAGTTACCAGCAGCATCACAGCAACTAACCCCATCACCGTCACCGCCGATGCCTTCATCACACCGCAGAACAGGATTATCCACATCTTCCGCGGCAATATCCCGGTTGTGGTAGCGACCTTCACCGATGCCGATTTGGCCGAAACCGGATCGCATTACACCGCGACCATCAATTGGGGAGATGGGAGCGCGCCGGACAACAACTGCACGCTGGCTTCCATCAACTGCAAGATCGTGCAGGTAAGTGCTAACCCGAACGTCTTTAACGTAATCGGTTCGCACACCTACAAGAAGAAGGGCGTGTTTACAGTGCAAGTGGCCCTGACGGATTCAGGCGGCAGCGTGGCTGATGCTTTCAGTACGGCGACTTTTTTCCCGATCAGCTCCTCGCACTAAAGCTCAATTGCTTCAGACGAAGGCACGGCTTGGACGTGCCTTTTTCTTTTGTTGCAGATACAACACCCGGCCCCTCGATTCGCTTCCACAAATAGGATGATCCAACCGATGAGGGCTTGCATCCTCGCTGGCATAACTTCATCAAATCGCGTAGGCTAGAGAGTTTCAGTATCAGTTGCAAAAAATTCTATTCATACCCAGGAGGAGCAAGAAAATGGCTCACCAAGTACCCCCTCTACCGTATGACTTCAGCGCGCTGGAACCCCATATTGACGCGCTGACCATGCAAACTCATCACGACAAGCACCACGGTGCTTACGTCACCAACCTGAATGCTGCGCTGGAAAAGCACCCCGATCTGGCCAGCAAGAGCGCCGAAGACCTCATTAAGAATTTGAATGCCGTACCGGAAGATATCCGCACCGCGGTGCGCAACAATGGCGGCGGCCACGTGAACCACAGCATGTTCTGGCTTATCATGGCGCCGAACGCGGGCGGGGAGCCTTCGGGCCCGCTGGCCGACGGCATCAAGCAGGCCTTCGGCAGCTTTGCCGACTTCCAGACCAAATTCAATGATGCCGGCCTGAAGCGCTTCGGCAGCGGATGGGCGTGGCTTATCCGCACGGCCGCCGGGAAGCTGGAGATTACCAGCACCGCCAATCAGGATAACCCCATGATGGACGGGAATTATCCCATTATGGGAAACGACGTCTGGGAGCACGCCTACTACCTGAAGTACAAGAACGTACGCGGCGATTACCTCAAAGCCTGGTGGAACGTAGTGAACTGGAAAGAAGTGCAGAAGCGCTTCGAGAAGAAATAAAAAGCTTAACCACAAAGGACACAAAGGAACACGAAGGAAGAAAGCAAACCTTCGTGTTCCTTTGTGGTTAAACTTGCCTTATTAATCCGCAACGATCGTAATCCCGGTCGCATCTGCGGCCTTGATGGTTGCCTCTCCATCGAGCAGCAGGCATTTTCCGGCGTCGACCGCCAGGCAGGTCGCTTCTGCCTGCTTCATGATCTCAATGGTCTTTACTCCGATTACCGGCACGTCGAAGCGCATGTCCTGGTTGGGCTTGGCCACTTTTACCACGGTGAGCGCGCGGCTCAGAGTAGTTTCCGCGCTGCTTGAATCATCGCGCAAGCTGCGCATGATCTCACCTGCGCGCGCGATGGTTGCATCGGTGCCTTCCATGGCTTCGACGGCAACGCAGGCCGTTTCGGCAATCACCACTGTCTGGCCAATGTCATACTGCGCCAGGTGACGCGCCGCTTTGCGGCCATACTCGATGTTGGCGCGTTCTTTTTCATCGGGCGCGCGGCGTGTAAGCACGCCAGCTTTGGCGAGAAGTGGCTCAAGAAAGTCGGTGGATTTGAGCAGAGTGATGCCCTCATCCGCCAGGACTTTGGCCACAGCGCCGATCAGAGAATCGGTATTGCGCGTGCCGAGCGAGAGCAGCAGCTTGGCCAGCCGCCAGTCGGGACGAATGCTGCTGAAGATCTGCTTGTGTTTTACCTGCCCCGCCATGATGGCCCGGGTCACGCCCTCGCGCTGGAAGGTTTCAATCAGCTTCGAGAGCTCGCCCAGCGATAACCAATGCACCGCCGCGGCGCCGCGCTGCTCAATCTCGGGAAAAGTTTCTTCCTTGATGGCGGCAACGATGACGTCGTGTCCCTGGGCGTTAGCGGCGTCAAGAATCAGCAGAGGGAATTTGCCGTTGCCGGCAATCAGACCTAGTTTGGGGCGAGTGGACACTCTATGGTTAGCTCCAAGCTCTCAGCTCAAAGGAGTGAGGACAATTAGAATACATTCTACGAAATGAGTTCGCGAGATGCTTGTACACTTTCTCTACCCTTCAGATCCAGTCGAGCCAAGACAACCCGATGAACCATTCAAAGAGCAGATCGGCGAGCTGCGCAAATTGGGTTCTGCCGTATCACTTGTCTCGTTAGAAGAACTCGCAGAAGGAAACGGTAAGGTTCGAGGTGCATTACCCAGCGATGCAACGGTGGTATACCGTGGCTGGATGCTTACGCCATCGGAGTATGAGAAGCTCTTTTCGTTTATCCGCTCTTGCCAGGCAAATCCGATCACTTCTTTGGAAACTTATCTTGCGTGCCACTATCTTCCCAACTGGTACCCGCTTGTTGCTGAGTTCACAGCCGAAACCAAAATTTTCGCTGTCGACGCCGATCTCGCCCACGAGCTAAAAGCTCTCGACTGGGAAAAGTTTTTCATTAAGGACTATGTCAAATCGCTGAAGACCTCGGTTGGCGCAGTTGTTTCCAAGCCGGAAGAGATCACCGTGGTTCTTGCCGAAATGCAAAAGTATCGCGGCATTATCGAGGGAGGAGTTTGCGTTCGCCGCTTTGAAAACTTTGTTCCAGAGTCGGAGAGGCGCTATTTCGTTATTAATGGCAAACCGTATGCCGCCTCAGGGCCTGTCCCTGAACTGGTTGTTGAATGCGCCCGCCGTATCCAAAGCCCGTTTTTCTCAATTGATGTTGCTCTTAGGGCCGACGGCGTACTTCGCGTTGTTGAGCTCGGAGATGGTCAGGTCTCGGATCTAGTAGGCTGGGAAGCCAGACGTTTTGCTGAGATCTGGGCAGAGACGTAGCAAGCTACGTCTCTACTATGGAGCCTGGAGTTGCTACTTAATCGTTCCTCGCTCTGAAGTCTCGATAAAGCGCAGCAGCATGGCCACGTCTTCTCCCTGCTTGCCTTCAGCGCGAAGTTTCTCCAGTGCTTGTGAAGTATTGAGTTTGGAATTGAGCAGCACGCGATAGGCGCGTTGGATTTGGACGATGCGTTCTTTGCTGAAGCCACGGCGCTCCAGGCCGATGGAATTTACGCCGTAGGCCTTGGCTTCACGCGCGGCTGAGGTTTTGGAAAAGGGCAGAACGTCACGGGTGATGATGGTCCCGCCGCCGATGTAGGCGTGCGCGCCCACGCGCGTGAACTGATGCACCGCCGAAAATGCGCCTACCGTGGCGTAGTCTTCTATCGTTGCGTGTCCAGCCAGCGTGGCGGCGTTGGCCATGATCACGTGGTCGCCGACCACACAATCGTGCGCAACATGGCAGTAGGCCATAAACAGGCAATGGCTGCCCAGACGTGTCACACCGCCGCCGCCCACAGTTCCACGGTTCATGGTCACATATTCGCGGATGACGTTGTGATCGCCGATCTCCAGCCGCGTTTTTTCGCCTTTGTATTTCAGGTCCTGGGGTTCGAAGCCGATGGAGGCAAACGGGAAGATGCGGTTGTGCGCGCCGATCTTGCTGGGGCCGTGCACCGTGACATGCGAGATGAGTTCGCAATCCTCTCCCAGCTCCACATCAGGTCCGATCACGCAGAACGGGCCAATGCGGCATGAGGCCGGGACCTTCGCGCTGCGATCAATAATTGCACTGGGATGAATCTGCGCAGCTCGCTCTTCTCTTACTGCGCTGGGAGAAGAACGGCTCATTGACCCTCGGAAGCCGGCTTATCCACAACCTGGCAGGTGAGCACGGCCTCGCAGGCGCGCTTGTCGCCTACGTAGGCGCCACAACTGATCTTGCCTGCGGTCCGGCGGAAGGCCAGAACATCTACCTCGATGCGCAACTGGTCGCCGGGCGTGACCGGCTTGCGGAATTTGGCGCGCTCGATTCCGGTGAAGACCATGATCTTGTTTGCGCGGTCTTCAATTTCGGTGAGCAACAGCAGGGCGCCCGCCTGGGCCATAGCCTCGATCACCAGCACGCCGGGCATAATGGGATATCCCGGGAAGTGCCCCTGAAAAAATGGCTCGTTGATGGTGACATTCTTAATGGCCACAATGCGTTCCCGGCGGCGCAATTCGATGATGCGGTCCAGCAGCAGGAAGGGGTAGCGATGCGGAATGATCTGCATGATCTGCAGGATATCCAGCGTGATCGGAGCGGGAGCCTCAGAAGACGCAGCCTCCGTGGACGCAGCTTCTGCGGTAGCAATCGAGTTGGGTGTCTCGTCCATTGAAATAGATCCGAGGCCAAAATTATAACTTATCTCGCGGCCCCTTCTGGTAGGCTACTGGGAAACAATGCCCACAGCAAAAAAAGTATCAGGCGTGCGTGAGCTGCTCGCCCGCATCGAACCGCGCGAGCACGACATGGTCGCGTTAGCCCAAAGGCTGGTGGAAATCGAGTCCCCCTCCTATGACAAGAAAGCTGTGGACATGCTGGGTCAGGCGCTGGCCGATGAATTCACCCGTATCGGCGCCCAAGTCAACTTCCATAAACAGTCCCAATTCGGCGACCATCTTCAGGCCAGCTTCAAGACTGCAGGCAACGACAATCCCTCCGTCCTCTTAATAGGACATATGGATACCGTGTGGAATTTGGGCACACTCAAATCCATGCCCTGCCGCGTCAGCGATGGGCGCGTTTGGGGGCCGGGAGTGCTCGATATGAAGGCCGGCATCGTGCAAATGATTTTTGCCCTGCGCGCACTTCGCGATGTGCACGGCGCTCCTCCGGGCAATGTCGAGGTACTGCTGGTGAGCGATGAAGAGGTTGGGAGCTTGTCGTCAAGAACGCTTACCGAGTCCGTGGCCAGGAACGCGCGCGCGGTTTTCGTGCTGGAGCCCTCGCAGGGACTTGAAGGAGCGCTCAAGACGGCGCGCAAAGGTGTGGGGGATTACACGGTCAAGGTCACGGGGAAGGCCTCGCATTCCGGCGTGGATTTTCGCGCCGGGGTCAGCGCCATCACCGAACTGGCCCACCAGATCAGCATTATTGAGAAGTTCACTGACCTAGAGCGTGGGCTTACCGTGAATCCCGGAGTGGTTCGTGGCGGCACCCGCAGCAACGTGGTCGCGGCAAAGGCTGAGGTCGAGGTGGATGTGCGCATCCAGAAGCTGGCCGACGCCAGGTTGATTGAAAAAAAATTCCGCAGTTTGAAGCCGCGCAATCGCCGCTCGAAACTGCATGTCAGCGGAGGGATCAACCGACCGCCCATGGAACGCAGCCCGGAAATCGCCGCCTGGTTTTCGACCGCTCGCAAGCTGGCGCAAGAAATGGGATGGAAGCTGCGTGAGGCTTCCACCGGCGGCGGCTCCGACGGCAACTTTACCGCCGCCCTCGGCATTCCTACGCTCGACGGACTCGGGGCCGTGGGCGAGGGACCGCATGCGCTCAACGAGTCTGTACTCATTCGTGAGCTGCCGCGCCGGGCCGCGCTGCTGGCCGGGTTGATCACCTCGGCTTGAACGCTCGTTTTCCCGCCATATTTGTAGTTGAGGCGGTGTTACAATACGGTCTAGTGGCGTAGTGTGTTCAGAAGAGACACACTTTTGGCGGCCCATGCGGAGGAGAAGTATGTTTGAAGGTCTTATGCAACCGATGCATCTTATCGTGGTACTGATAATTGCACTCTTGATATTCGGTCCAGGCAAGTTGGCGGATATCGGTAAGGGGTTGGGAGACGGAATTCGCAATTTCAAGAAAGGAATGCGCGAAGGCGAACAACCGAATACGAATGCGGGTGCGAGTACGAATACGGAAGAAAAGAAGCAGTCGTAAAGACGTAGCATGTTACGCTTCTACAGCGAAATTACCTCGGCACTTCACACGCCTGGTTTATTCACTACGTTCCTGCAACATCCGGTAGACCAACGGCACCGGTAACCCTACCACGTTGAAGTAACAACCCACAATTTTCCAGATCCAGCGCGAAGCGATTCCCTGGATCGCATATGCCCCGGCCTTATCCATAGGTTCGCCGCTGGCCACGTATTCCTGGATCTCCTCTTCGCTCAGATCACGCATCCATACTTCGGTCGTTGCAGCACGCACATCTTCAATACTTGAAACTGCCTTGATCACGCATACTCCGGTAATCACCCGATGCGATCGCCCCGAGAGCAGCCGCAACATGCGCGCCGCATCGGCCTGATCGCGCGGCTTTTCCAGTACCTCCGAATCCACCACTACAATCGTATCCGCGCCTAAAACTGTTTCCCCAGGCCTCTGCTGAGACACTGCCTGCGCTTTCTCCCGCGCCAGGCGCCTGGCATATTCCTCGGGTGCTTCGCCGGCAAGCATGCGCTCATCCACGTGCGCAGGTTGGACTGTAAACGCGATTCCCGCATTACGCAAAAGCTCACTGCGCCGTGGTGAAGCCGAAGCCAAAACTAGTGGTGATGTCGGTGAACTCATCGGGACTATAACTTTATATCAGGTGCAATCTGTCCCCGCTGTGTTAACAGGTGTAGACTTACTCTGATTCAGAAAGTCCTCCGCGCACCTCGACGTCCTCGGCGGTGAGTTCTTAAATCCGCGTGATCCGTGAAATCCGCGGTAAGCATTACCTACCAAACGTGTTTTGCGGCGAAGAAGTACGTCAGCACCACGTACGTCCAGAACAATGAAAACAATATATGCATTGAGGTATTGAATTTGTTGCCCCGCCACAGCGCCGAGTCATAAACAAAAAACTGGATGAACCATCTGCAAACCCAAAACACAACTGCGGCGGCCAGCACAACCCGGCTGAGAGGTGCGGGTTGGAGCAATGCCTGTGTGTAGAACAGAGAGATGCATCCCATCAACACCAGGGTGAGAGCGATAAAGAAGCAGTGGACAATAAATATCTGGCGGTTCAAGAGAGATAGCTTGGCCAAGTCTGTTTTCCACTCAAAGCGCTTGCCAAAAGTTCCATGCGCGACGCCGAGGATGATCAGCAGCACCCCAACGATTTTCAGATGAAGCTCAAGAGACATGTTCGTGGACCAGAATAAACACATGCACAAACGGAGTGACCGTCATTTCTTCCTGCAATCGAAAATTTGCGGAAGTGGCAGCATACAGCCACTCCCGGCGCGATTGGAAGTGAAGAAATCCTAGACCAAATGCCAGAAAATTTGCCACGTCACGTAAATGCTCAATCAAGATCACAGTACCGTCCCTGTTTAGCACCCGTGCTACTTCCCGGAAGAATTCTGCGCGCGATGTGCGCTGGCGTATCTCATGTGCCGCGAAAATTAGAAATACGGCATCGCAAGACGAATCTGCCAGTGGCAGCTTCCGAAAATCCGCCTGCACTGCCTTCGGCCCGTGCGAAGAAACCTCGCGCGCCCTGGCAATTGAGGGCTCGGTCATCTCCTTCGGGTCGTAGATGTCTAGTATCCGTCCGTTGCCATCCGGAAATACAGACTGCAATATCTCGCTGGTTTGATCGAGGCCGCTATGGATGTTCACCCAATTGCGCGGTGCTCGTGATAGCCGGTCGCGCATCCAGCGCAAATCGTATAACCCCGATCGGTCATAAACGTAGTGTGAGACCAGCAGCGAGACCACGATCCACCCGGCGGCCACTGCAATTGCCCCTCCCAGAAGCAGCGCCAGCATTTTTGGTAACAGTGTTGCAATTACAACTCCGGCTATAACTCCTAGCAGCGTGAGAACATAAAACCCGCGATTGTAATTAATAATTTCCAGCAGCCCATCGTATTTACCGCGTGCGCGCGTCGTCTTTGCGGGTTGGGTTGGGTTGGTCATTGTGCTTTGATCACGGTGCGGACTCCGCGCTCCCAACGGTAAGGCACATTTTGCAGATGAAAGGCATTGGCCAGTATGGGAGTTGCCCGGCAAAACGGTTCTTGATCGAAGAAGCTGCACCTGCTTACGTTGACCCGCACCGGCTGCGGGTGCCAGTTCTCCCGCACCCCGCGGATCATGATGATCGAGCCGGTTTCTTTCTCGTAATCGAATGTATAGGGCAGTGGCCCGGCAAACTTTCTTGCCTCTTTTTCATTTTCAAAGGGCGTCCCCTCGGGCAGCGGGGCGGGTTTGTGCGCGATATCGGCGCTGACCTCCAGATCGGCCCGCGCGTTGGGAGTTGTGATCTTCACTCGCAGCTCGCCTGAGCTTTCCTGAAATGAAACCTGGCAATACTGATAGGCGTAATGGGTCAGCAGATTTCCCGAGATTACCATCAGCTTTTTATCCGTGTCGGAGCGCAGGATTCTCAATCCTCGTATGGAATTTGACGCAGTGTCCAGGCGGGTGAAGATGCGGTATCCCGAGAGGAAGAAATTCTGCCCCAGGATTTTCGGCACCATCGCCGGGCGCAGATTTTCCGTCTGCACCATGGCAATCGCCAGGAACCCAAAATCTTTGTAGGTGTCGAGAACCAATCCTGGAGGCAGCAGCGGCCGCAGCAGCTCCTGGGGAAACGCGTAGGTGAGGACCAGCGAATGGCGGAAGAACGCCTTTACGGGCAGCGGATGTCTCTTCAAAACATGCAGCATGGTTTTACACCGAGTGCGTCTTCGCGGCGGTTACCGCGCCCCACAACATGGATTTGTCACGCGCCGCCCAGCTCAATTCGTCTTCATTGCTGGGCTCGGAGAAGCTTCTCAATACCATGATGGAATCCACCGTGCCTGCCTTGCTCACACTTCTGAGCAGCCGGGTGCGATAGTCGACTGGCGCGCCATCCAGGATATTGGAAAGCGAAAATCCATCAAACGTCCCAGGCGCGCACGATTCCAGAAAGCTGGCGGCATCGCTACAGATCAGCTCAATCGGATTCTCAAAGTTGATTGCCTTTACCGAAGTTTCAGCGGAAGTCCCAAGCAACAATCGCCATGCGTATGGATTAGAGCGATTAGGATACGCCTTCCAGCAGCGCTCCATCCGGGCCCGGATCTTGCTGCCAAAGTTTGGCGGCAGGGCGCGGACGAAAGGCGCCGTATAAACGGCTTGTAATAGCCGGGGATGAAGCAACTGGTCAACCGTAATCCTCCACCGCACCGTATCAAGCTGCGACTTCCAGAAGGCAGATTGCTCTTGTAAATCTTCCATCGCGAGAAATTGTCGTAGTAACGAGTTGCGCCAGCCCAACAGCCAAAACAGCTTTCGTCCGCGCGCCAGCAAGCGGTCGGCCGCGCCTTCCTGGATGCCGCCCCCTTCAAGCCGGGCCCGTACATAGGCAATTTGTGCAGGATTGATGTCAACCGCAGTGACGTTGTGGCCTGCAGCCGCCAGGGCGATGGCCATGCAACCAGCGGAAGCGATGCAGAAAATACGCTTCTTCAGCGCGGCTCCGAAAATTTGGACTTCAACACTCGGGTCTTCATACATTTGCCCGAACAGCAATTGTGCTTTGCGTGCGCCGCTGTCGAAGCGGCCCGTGCGCCATGGAGTCGAAGCCGCGTTATCTCGCTTCTCGTCCAATTCGGACCTCTCCTGTTGCAATCACAATCAGCGTGATGAACGCCAGGTTTTGAATCACCATGCCAGCCGGATCTGGAATGAACCTGCGTCCCCAAACGAAGCCGCCGCCATTCATGCTCACCAGCAGCAAAATCTGTGCGAACGCTGCCCATCGCGCCTGCCATCCGCTCAAGACCCATAGTGCCAGCCCGCACTCTGTCACGCCCAGGGCGATAAGAAAACGGTGCGCAGTGGTTGCATCCCAAAATGGAACAGACTGTACAATCGCCCCTTGGTGCGGCACAAAGCCCAGCACTTTGCACCATAATCCCTGATAAATCCACACCAGTGCGATGGGAATGCGGATTAATCGAAGAGTGTTCACAGATGGCTTGATTATAACCGTGATATTCCCGAAGGAAGTATGCTGCTGATGCTGTTCAAATACTGTTCAGTTCAAATGGTGTTCAAGATTTTTGTTTGGTTTTTGAACGGACGCGGTCGTACTTGACCGCGATCAGGCCTTTGGAGTAGCTCTTGTTCTCGATCAGTGAGAAATCCCGTTGTGGGAATCCGGCTGAAAAGAGCGGGATGCCTTCGCCCAGCAACACAGGAACAACGCCCAAGTAGAGCTCATCCACCAGGTCGGCTTTAAGGAAGCCGCGGGCAAGTTCACCGCCGCCCATGAGCCAGATGTTCTTGCCGGCGCGCTTGCGAAGTTCACCGACTAACTCGGTGGGGGATTGGTTGGTGAACATAACGCCATCACGTTCGCCCGGTGGCTGGGAATGAGAAAAGACGTAGCTCTTGATGGGACTCCGGAACGATCCGCCACCCATTTTGCGGGCAACGTCGTAGGTCTTGCGGCCCATGATGGCGGTATCAATCGTCGCGAAGAATGGGCCATCGAGTAGTCCTTGGGCATAAAGAGAAAATCAACTTCGCCATTTGGACGGGCGATGTATCCATCGAGGCTGATGCCGACGCCAAGGACAACTTTGCGCACGCGGGGAATTTTAACGAATTACACGGTCCGGTGGCTATCCCAGGTATTTCTGCAGCCTCTCCCAATAATGTTCTCTCCATCCTTCTTCGAGGTGTTCTTTTTTGCCTTCGGGGAAGCCCCTGTGGTCGAAGATAAGGTGGGTCGCTGGGCCCTGCGCCTTCAGTTCAAACTTGGCAATCGAGTATACCCCTTGATCCCAACCCGCCGAGCGCCATGCCTGAACGATTCGCTGGTTGGGCACCAGTTCGACGTTTCGTCCCAGGATCTGGCCGCCGAACAACGAGAAGGCGCCGCCGGCCTCGCGGTTGATCTCGGCCGGCGCGCCCGAGAACGCGCTGAACTGCTTGCTGTCGAGCAGCGCTTCATAGATGCGCGCGGGGGTCGCCTTAAAATCAACTTCGTGATGCAGCGCGATAGACTTGTCGCCTGAAGATGGCATTTCCTCCATGGTCTTCTGCGGCTCAGCCCAGACCACGGTGGAGCCCGTTGCCAGGCCTCCCAGCGCAACGATGCTGCCGGCAATCATTTGCCGTCGTGTGGATGCACTGGCGAAAGCCAGTAGGCTCAAATTGCTTTTCTCATTCATCATGTTCTCAGTCATCCTCGCCTCCCATTTTTTCG
>Ga0222749_10000052_pt1 | contig 61348 bp, 46 predicted proteins | sample IncBWH2Mmetat_FD_197234 | JGI IMG/M metagenome (GOLD analysis project Ga0222749, IMG submission 197234) | Metatranscriptome of lab incubated forest soil microbial communities from Barre Woods Harvard Forest LTER site, Petersham... | ecosystem: Environmental > Terrestrial > Soil > Temperate... | reverse complement strand
GAAAGTCGTTTTTGCGGCGGGCACCTGCTAAGTAGTCTGCGGTGTTTACTGGATAGATATCATCCGCGGATCGGTTCTGAGTTACTACCTTTGCGAATTTTCAAAGAGCTTTATTCTAAGGGCTGCGCCGCCAAAAACCAGGCTGCTGCGCCCTCACTCCATGATGAATGAAATCTTCCTGAAGGGCAAGGTTTTGATACCATTTTGATATCAAAAACAGTTCTCAAGTGCGTGAAGAGCTCACGATTTCTCTGGGCAGTGATACAGTTTGAGGCATCCACCCCACGGGAGGTGTGATCACTCCACGTACAAGAGCAGCAGCAGCCCAAGTGCCAGAATGAACAGGCTGTAGAGGTGTAATCGCAGCCAGTTGTGTATAGTCTTGCCGCTGTTTGCAGCCTGTGCGAGGCCAACCGCAACCCCCACCGATCCCATGGCCAGGTGCTGCAGGTGGACGATGTGTGCGTGCTCTCCCTGGTGGAAGAGCAGGAAGGTCCCGGCGCCGATCATGGTGACGGAAAAAACGTATCCCCAGGCTTTGTGGGTGAGCTTGCCCATCCGCCGCATCAGTTCAATTACGCCCAGGGAGATGGCAAAGAGGGCGAAAAATTTGTGCTGAATAGCTTCGGTGTCCTGGGCCAGCGGCTTGGGACCATCGGGCCAGGTACCGGGATCAGCCCAGCCAATAATCGCGATGCCCATGATAAACATCAGGCTCGGCCAGATGTAACGTATCCAGCCGGCCTTCTCGCCTTTCGACTCTTCAATAAACGAGACCAGGGCGAGTGCAATCACGGCAACTCCAGCGACGTGATGGTTGCGGATGGATTCCGGATCAGGCGGCTTGGTCAAATTGTGCTGGAATTGGCCACAAAAAATCTGCCAGCGGGTCTTGATGGGTTGCAAGGATTGGAATAGAGCGCTGGCCGCATAGCACATGCGCTGCAGCATCACAGCCACTGAAATTATGGCGGCTTGAAGTTGGATCATGCGTGGCCTACCTCACAAAAAGTGTAAATTTCCAGCTTGCAGGTATTAAATCGTGTGAGAGCGATTTTGTCCAGTTCTTAAGTGGTGCCGGCAGTAGTGGAAGTAATTGGTCCTTCCGCTCAAATCGTATGCAGGTACTTGACCAGATCCTCAATTTCCTTATCGCTGAGCTTTTGGTCGAATGCCGGCATAATGCCACGGCCTTCGACGATGGTCTTGCGCACCTGTTCATCGGTGGCTGCCTCGCCGCTGGGCAAGTTCTTTGCATGGAATAATCCATTCAATTTTGGCGGTTGCTTGCGCAAATTGAGATTGGCGCCCTCGTGGCACTCCTGGCAATGCAGTTGATAAAGTTCATGGCCGCCTTTGCCTGCGTCGCTGGCCGTAGCGCCGCTCTGGGAGCAGCCCGCGCTTAACAACAGAGCTGCGGTCAGCAGCGAAATCAACGTAAGTTTCAAGCCCGTCATCATTAGCTTAATTATTTCCTTTGGTGTGCTTGTCAACCACTACCTTTTCCAGGTAGGAGTTGTCTCCTTCAATCGTGAGCTCAGCATGAATTTGATCTCCGGGTGCGAGGGTGTCGAGCAGTTGGGTATCTTTCACTTTATAAGGCATGGTCATGGCGGGCATATATCCGGGAATAGCAGCGTGTTTGACCGTGATTTCCTGGCTTTTTTTATCAACTGCGTTGACCGAGCCTTTCAGCGTATAGTGCCTGGCGTCTGCTTTTTGAACGGCCTCCTGCAATGCAGCCAGAGCGTCGGTGGTCTTCCATTCGTTGCCCTCCCAGGCTTTCGCGACGTTTCCGTCCGGTCCCAGCAGGACCGTGCTCATGGTATGCACGATCTGATTGTCCTGTTGGAAGTACTCCAAGCCAAAGGCCTGGGCAAGCTTGCCAAGATCTGCCGGCGTAGTTGCGGCGAACTCCCAGTGATCGAAGCCCGAGGGATTGTTATCCATGTACGCGAGGCCGTATTTTTTGAGGACAGGCGCGGTATCGTAGCTGGGATCAAGGCTGATGCTCAGGAGATGAGTCTTTTGGTAATCCGCCGGGTTCTTGGCCAGTTCATCGTGAATGAACGCAAACTGGCTGCTGATGCGCGGACAGAATGTCGGCTGCGGACAACGCGTGTAGATAAAAGTCACTAAGACAGCTTTGCCCTTGAGTTGGTTGATGTGAATGGTTTTGCCATCCTGGTTGGTGAGGGGCACATCGGGGATGGTATCGCCCGGCATGAGCAGACGCGGCGCCAGAGCGGCTTTGATCGGACCCTGTGGCCCGTTGGTGATGACCACGTCATCCAGCCAATATGCGTCGCCGCTGGTGGGAACCACGACGTCGGCTTCTATCGTGTCGCCAGGCTGCAGGCCTTTGACGGCATCGGAGTCGGGAACTTTATAGGTCATGGTCATGGCCGGCATGAAGTTCGGTATGGCCTCATGCTTGACCTCGACTTCGTTGGTGGCGTTTTTCTTGCTGATGACCTGTCCGGTCAGGTGATAGCGCTTCCCGGATTTCTGGCAGCCGCCCAGCAAAATTGCTGCGGCAGCGATAGCAACCCAGAATATTTTTCCCATTCGATTTTGCATCTGCATATGACCCTTCTCCGCTGGTTAAATACCAGTCAGGTGGGAATCTGTATTCCCTGCAAGATTAATTTCTTCGATTGAAATGTTTAGATGAATAGACTAACAGACAGCCTTGGTGGGCCGCGTTTCTGGTCTGCGTGCCTGGGTGTGATAAAGGGAAGGGAATACGTGTAAGTCTGCGCCGGAGGAGTCTTGAGGCTATCGCTATGCGCTGCCGTTGCAACAACAATACCAACGGTGGGTATGATGCCTGTAAGAGCGTGTGTAAACGCGTAAGGGCACCGTTCAGAAACTTGCGGCCCTTTGGGAAAAGAATCCGTTGATTTTAGATTTCCCGATTTCAGATTTCCTGGGTTCAGCTCACCTGGTCCGATACAAAAATGCTTGCCAGTCCTTTTACAGCAGGCCGCCAGACCTGCCTGCACAACTTCGGCAGAGAGCAAGGGCGCCAGGAACATGCTGCTGAATATCAGCAGCAACACATAAGCAGCAAAATACTGTGCTCTGCCTGGGCCACTCGTGCCTATGCTAACGTGCTTTGGAGTGTTAGGAATATGCACCTGCATCTCTGAAATCATTTTGCGGCAGAAAGCTCCGCAACTTGCCCGGTTTGAGATTCTTTTGTCTTCCCGTCTCGCCAGGCTATCAGCAAGGCGATCCCGATCAGAAATGCATCTCTGAGCACGTCAAACCAACCCACGTGCGTATCGCCAAGACCACAACCGCAGGCAATATCTAATTTGCGAACAATTGCACTCACGATGACGCCGGTAAAGGCTGCCAGCAAAGCTGCCGCAACCAACGCCATTTGCCGAACGAAAAATCCAAAAACCAAAGTAACCCCAATTGCGGCCTCTAGAGCAATAAACAAAAAACCACTCCAGGAGACCAGTGGACCAGAGATGATCTGGTAGTCCTTGATCGACTGCAGAAACTCCTGAGCGTGCATCGAGTGCCAGACCGACGTATAGATAAACAATCCACCGAAGAGGATGCGAATCACCAGGATTATCCAGCCCGTTGCAGACAGTGGTTTCGATGACATTATGCTTGCTCTCCGAAAAAGTTAGTTACGGCGAATGCGGCATCACTTGGCATTATCTTGGGCAACTGAGCAACGGGCTGTCCATGGGAGAATTTTCCCAGGATATCGCGGAATGTGGGTTCATCCAGCTCGCCTTTTTTAATCAACCGTATTACGCCCTTTTCATCAATCAGCATGACAAACGGTACCCCGCTTACGCCCAGGCTTCGCGACAGGTCCATCGCTCCCGTATAAATATGGTCGCCTTCGCCGGTCATGTCGGCCAAGGGCGTCGTCTGATCGCGCTGGGCTACCGAAGCAAATACAGGTTCAATGGATGGGTAATCGTTCTCGATCTGGTGCAGCAGCTTGAGATCTCTTTGGCAGTGTGGACACGTCGGGCTGACGATAATGAATAATGTCTTGTGCCCGCGCAGCGCGCTTTCGTTCAACGTATTGCCATTCAGGCCGATAAGAAGGAAATCGGGGAGCCGTTCGCCAACATCCACCGCGCCGTTGCCCGCGACGGGAACAAATGACTGCTGGGAATGCGTATCTTTAGTAGTTTTTCCCGCCGGCGAAGGGGTGGTTGGCAAGCCCGTTTTTTCCTTGGGAGAGGTTTCTGCCTGTGCTACGAGCTGGGGTGTAGTCTCGGGCTGTGATTTCAAATCACTTTGTGCCCCAGGTGTCGAAGCAGGCTCTGGCGCAGCTTGCGCTGTTGCAGCCGAGGTAGAATTAGTCGGGGTTGCCGGCATACTTTTGCCAAACAACTGACCGCGCAGGTTATAGCCGGCCAGGCACACAATTACGAGATAACTCAACACCGCAGCCGCTGCTCTGATGTTTTTCATGGAAAAGGCCTCACGGGTGCTTTAAACACCCACCATGGAATATTAGCTGCTGTTCAACCCTGTGGGCAAGGTGGATAAGCCCAGCAGACAACAGCCTTTAGGTAAAATAACAGCACACGAAATGCGTATCGTCATCAAAATTGGCAGCAGCGTTATCGCGCCCAAGGGCCGCATTGATACTAACCAGCTTCGCAACCTGGTAGATCAATTCGACCTGTCGCGCCATGAGTATCTCATCGTAAGCTCGGGGGCCGTCGCCTCTGGAATGTCACGGCTCTCTCTTGGCGAGCGGCCCACCGGGGTCCCGCTCATGCAGGCCTGCGCCGCCGTTGGACAAAGCCTGTTGATGCACACCTACGAACAGGTGTTTTTTGGGAAGAAGACTGTCGCGCAACTGCTGCTTTCCAACGATGATTTCACCTCGCCGGTACGTTACAAAAATTTGCAGAATGCTCTGCAACGATTGCTCAAGCTGGGGGTGGTGCCGATCGTGAATGAAAATGACAGCGTCTCGGTCGGCGAAATCGAACTCTTAGCCGCATTTGGCGATAATGACCAACTCAGCGCCCTGCTGGCGACTGCCGTTCAAGCCGACTGGCTGCTCATGCTGACCAACGTGGATGGCTTCTATGTCCCCGACGGAAGCAAAACTCGGCGGCTGTTGCGCACCGTGCAAAAACTTACGCCCGAGATGGAAGCTTTATGCAACGGCCGCAGCGATCTGGGAACCGGTGGCATGCGCTCCAAATTGCGTGCCGCCAAACTGGCAAGCGAAAATGGAGTTCACGTGGCCATTGTGAATGGTGGAGATCCGCAGGTTTTGACAAAGGCAATTGCGCGTAAAATTGGGACATACTTTCCGCCTCGACGGAAAGCGGTGAAGTGATATGGCGACTTCCGTAAGTAACGCGCTCTCCACCCAGGAAAAGCTGATTCGCGCCCGGGAGGCTGCTCCTATTTTGGCCCAGCTTTCTACTGCGGAAAAGAATTCTCTGCTCGAGAAGATGGCTAAAGCGCTTGAGTCTGAGCACGAGAGCATACGAGGGGCGAACCAGGCCGACCTGGAGAGCAGCGGTCTCGAAGGCGCTATGCGCGACCGTCTTCTGCTGACGCCCAAGCGAATTGTGGAGATGAGCCAGGCGCTGCGTGATGTCGCGGGCCTTGCCGATCCTGTCGGCGAAACCATCAAAGAGTGGACCCGCCCTAACGGACTGCGCATCCGTAAAGTTCGCGTTCCCCTGGGTGTGGTCGGCATTATTTATGAATCGCGGCCTAACGTTACGGTAGAAACCGTAGCGCTCACGGTTAAGACGGGGAATGCGATTGTGTTGCGCGGTGGAAAAGAAGCGGCGCACAGCAATCGCAGGCTGGTGGAAGTTCTGAACAGCGTGCCTGGCGTTCCTGAAGGTGCCATCGAGTTGCTGGATTCCAGCACGCGCGTCTCGGTGCAGGAGCTGATTAAAGCCCGTGGTTTCGTGGATGTCCTGATTCCTCGTGGCGGCCAGCCACTGATTGACTTTGTCATCGAGAACGCCACAGTGCCGGTGATCGAGACCGGGGCAGGGAACTGCCACATCTTTGTGGATGAATCCGCCGACCTCGAAATGGCCGATCGCATCGTCATCAATGCCAAGACGCAGCGCCCCTCGGTGTGTAACGCTGCCGAGAAGCTCCTGGTGCATCGAGGCATCGCCGCCGAATATGTACCGCGCATTGTGAAGAAGCTGCTGGAGAGTGGAGTGGAAGTGCGCGGCGACGAGCAGACCCGTAAGCTGGCCGGGGAAAGCAATGTGCATCTCGCGGAAGCGAAAGACTGGACGGAAGAATATCTGCGCTTGTGCATCGCGATTAAAGTCGTGAAAGACCTGAGTGAAGCTATCGCTCACATCAATCGCTATTCCACCAAACACTCAGAAGCCATCGTGACAAAGAATCAGACCAACGCACAACAGTTTATGCGCCAGGTTGATTCTGCTGCCGTGCTCTGGAATGCTTCGACTCGCTTCGTGGATGGCGGCGAGTTCGGCTTCGGTGCCGAAATGGGAATCAGCAACCAGAAGCTGCACTGCCGTGGGCCATTTGCTCTGGAAGAACTCACCTCAAGCAAATATGAAGTAACAGGTAGCGGCCAAGTGCGGGGATGATGCTTGTGTGGCACAGCGCGGCAAGCCGCAACGGGGAGGAGCAGCGTTTCTGTAAAGCAGTCACGAGCCATGCTCCTCCCCTCTGTCATGTTGAGCGGAGCGCCACGACTCCATGGGCAAGCTTACAGAATCTCAAGCGCGCAGTCGAAACACCCCGAGAAGGTTTCGGTCTACATTCCGCATCAGGGAATTTTTCCGATGCCGCCGCCAGCGAAAACAGGCTGGGGGCGCGCAACCGATTCCCGCCCTACATTCCAGGATTATGTGCAACGATCGCCGCGATTGGAAGTCACTGGCTGACGTTGCGGGACACACTCTGGGGAGAATTCCTTACGGCTACATTTCTTCCGCAGGCTTTGTCGGGGTGTTTCGACTGCGCGCCCATCCGTCTCGAGGCTGCAGATTTTCTCCAGGCGCTCCGCTCAACATGACAGTAAGGAGACGGTTCGGCAGGTACCTGAAAATCGTCGCGAGAGAGAAAGAATTTAAGACATAGTAGTACAGCCGTCCCGGCTGCGTGAATATGGGCAGTAATTGGCAGATACAAATTCCGTTGCAATTTCCTCATTTACTGAGGACTGACGACTGAGGACTGGTTTTAAAATTCGCATCCACATACGCAATGTACTGGTCCCAATCGTAGGGCGCCAACTCATGCTTGCCGGTGCGGAGATGATAGGCAATCGTATGCTGAATAGGCTGGTTAACAGGTGGCCACTGGTCTGTGCCTAGATCATCTTTGCCCAGCAGGCGATAAACAGGGCCGGCGGCTACAGCAGAGAGGAATTCCCCTTTCGGGTCGGACCAGAGGTCCTGATCACCATCCGCCAGATAGACGAAGCGCGGCGCGATCAGTGCGATTAACTCGTGCTGATCCACCGGCATGTCATTTATGTGGTCACCCCACTTCTGATAGTTCTGACAGAACTGGTAGGCGAAGTTGACGTTCATGTGCTTAACGGTTTCACCGAAATCACGCCGCGCCAGGGCCGCGCCGCTTTCACCGGACCCGGCTGCCAGCACCATGGCAAAGCGCGTATCCGCAGCGCCGGCCCACAGGACGGTCTTGCCCAGCCGTGAATGTCCCAGAATGGCAACGTGCTTGGCGTCAATGTCTTTATCGGTCTCCACGTAATCCATGGCACGGCTCAGGCCCCAGCCCCACGCGCCAATCGCTCCCCAATCGTCTGGAGCCGGTTCGGTTTGTCCTGGTTTGAAGAATAGAGGACGAACTCCATATTCCATACCGCCAGCGAAATCCGGCTCAATGTCGCAATAATAGATGGTAGCCAGGCCAATGCCGTGCTCAAGCAACTTTTCAATCGGCCATTTTGAAGTGCCCCTGGTATCTTCCGTCGCCTGTGATTTTGTTTTGGTTTTGCGGTCCCAAATCGTGGCCAGCTTAATGCCTGGGTCATCCATGATCCGGTGGTTGCCTGAAAAATTCAGACTGAGGATTAAAGGCACCGGTTTTTTCGCATTTGCGGGCAGATAGATGAGCACATCCTCTTTCGGTCCATCTTTCTTTGCCGAAAAATAAACCGTTACCTGCTTGCGGATGGCCTTTCCACCCAGGGCGTGCTTATCAACATCGAAGACTTCGAAGTGCATGTCTTTAGGACGGCCAGGTCGGCGGCCGTAAACATTTTCCTCGAATAGGCGCAGGATCTCCGGTCTGCGCTTGTTGTTCCAGGTCTTGGCATCGCGAACGCGCTGGCCATTTTCCAGGACCAACGGATCCGGCAATGTATAAGTGCCAACTTTCGATTCGTCGTAATTGACCGGAATCTTCGAAGCTGGGTTTGGCGTAGGACTTGCCGTTGGACTCGGGGATGGATTCTGTGCGCGGATGCCGCAACAGATAAGCAGCGTCGCGAGAGCAAAAAGAGAACAGCGCAATTTCACTGGCACAATAAATGTCTCACCGGGCATTGTTTATCCTTCTATGTCCTGTCCAAAACATAGCCTGTATCCGTTGCAATCCTCGACGTCAAAGTCGCGGCAGCCGTAGGGTTGGTCGCAGAGGTCCCGTGCGATCTTTACGCGCCTGCTTTTGAACTCTTCATACAGCGCATCGGCATTCTCCACCCAGATATACGCATCCCAGGCTTCACCGTCGGGAGCCGCTTTGCTGTTGGGACGCATCAGGCCCGTCTTATCAAACTGGCTGAGCATAATGACAATCCCGCGGCGCTTCACCATGCAAAAGGCTGGCGGCTCACCCCAGAAGCGCTCGTAGTGGAATCCCAGCTTGTCGCGGTAAAAGTTGGCGGTTGCCACTACATCGTCAACAATGAGGTAGGGCGCGATACTCCAGCGCGCCGCTTGCGCAGGATTAACCATAAGATTCTCTGCCCTCCTTCCCAATTTTTGCTGGAGTGTCACTCCGTTAGGGAAAAGTTTTTAGTGTTTGATGCGGAGCAGCACCACACCATGTCCGGGCACAGTCGCTTCGTATTCCGGCTGCTTCTTTTCCAGAGTTATGTCTTTGTGTTCCCACAGGTCGCGCACGTGCTTTGGAGTGCCTTTGATCCCGATATCCGCCCACTTAACCTTGATCGGGACGTCTTTATCGGAGCGATTAAATAACGCAACCGCCCGTGCGCCATCGGCAAGCTGCTTCACGAATATCTCATGGTCTCCGGATTTAGACACTCGCGTGGCTTGTTTGCCGGCTTTATCTTGATCAATGGCGATGACCTCGCGATTTGTCAGAATGTCGTGAATAGCGGGCGTCATATCGCGCAGATCGTTGCCGGCAATCAGCGGCGCGGAGAGCATAGACCACAAACTCATATGGGTTTTGTATTCTGTGTCGTTCATGTGGCCATTACCGATCTCCAGCATGTCGGGATCGTTCCAGTGTCCAGGTTTGGCGTAGGGAGCGTGCTCGTCTTGCGCAAAGCCGATCCGGGTCATGGAATCCCACGCGTCACGGATGTCGCCGGTGGTGCGCCACAGATTGCCGCCAACATCAGCTCCCCATTTCCACACGTCCTGGCGACCGTATTGGCAAAGACTGTAGACAATCGGGCGGCCGGTAGCCAGCAGGGCATCACCCATTTTCTGGTAGACCGCCTGCATTTCTTCGTCCTTGTACAGAATGCGGGCCCCGCACCAGTCGTATTTCAGATAATCAATTCCCCAGGCGGCATAGGTGCGGGCATCCTGCTCCTCGTGTCCATAGCTGCCTTCGTAGCCGGCGCAAGTGTTGGGGCCGGGAGAAGAGTAGATTCCCAATTTGAGACCTTTACTGTGCACGTAATCAGAGAGCGCCTTCATATCGGGAAATTTCTTATTGCTCTGAATGTTGCCTTGCGTGTCGCGCATACCTTCCCAGGTGTCATCAATGTTGATATAGATGTAGCCGGCATCTTTCATTCCGCTGCTTACCATGGCATCAGCTACTCCACGAACGTCGGCGTCGTTAATCGAGTGCCCGAACTTGTTCCAACTGTTCCAGCCCATGGGCGGAGTCCTCACCAGGCCGTTATCTGGGACTTTGTGAAGCGCAGGCGGTTCAACCCGGGCCGGCATTGCACCCTCGCCTGCCGGGACGCGATGGGCAACATCTTCCACGGTGTCAGTACGGCGGTGGCTGATGATGTGTAACTCATCATCCCCAACTAACTTTCCTTCATAGCTGACCGTGCGAGAGCTCTTGCCATCCAGCATGCCGGCGGTCAACGTGAAGCCCTCAGGACCGCCGGTGCTTTCCGTAATCGTGTAATAAAACTGGGTCGTACGAATCGTACCGGTAATCTTGGAACCATCCTGCTTTAAATTGAAGTAGGCCCAATTGTAGGTACCGTCGATGAGAGGTTTTTTAACTGCCCAGTTCCCGGTGAGGTCTGCTGCAGAACAGGTTGCCGCTAACAAAAAAATGGAAAGGATACGAAGGAATTTCATATTTTGAAAAGCTCCAGAGCTGTTTAAGATACGTGCTGAGCGGGAGCATCATACACTATTCGATTGCGGGCGAGTGCCCTGGCCAGCAGGGGACGCAAGCCGAGATTAATGAGAATCATCGCGGCGGAAAAAACCGGCAGAATCAATAAGGCCATACGCAGATGAGTTCCGTCGTTGCCGGCAAGCAATCCAATCAGCCATGAACTGGTTACCACCCCGATCCATCCCGCAGTGATAACAATTCCCACGCAGGTAGCGGTCATCTGAGAGAACGCATCCCCGGCAACCGCGATAATACTGGGAAAGACCGGCCCCATCACCGCCCCTGCACAAAAGACACTCAACCACGCAATCACAGGATTCCCCGCATGCAAGGTCCAATAGGTGGTAATCACCATGAGCCCCGAGCATACAAAGCTGACGGAAACTGCGGAATACTTCAGCAGAAGGCGGGAGCTGATCAGACGGCCGGCCAGCATCCCGGAAGCGAAGCCGAGCGCGAGAATGTTCAACGCTACCGGCCGCGAAATTCCTTCGCCAACCAGATACTTTGTCAGCCAGTTCCAAAAGGCCACTTCACACGAGACATACAAGAAATTAAACAAAGACAATAAAAACAGTAAAGATTTATCTGGCAGCCGGAGAGCCTGCGAAAAAACAAAGCCCTGGTGAATGGCTGGTGGAGGCATGGGCGTGGTCACGTGCAAGATGAATGTCACGGTTGCCAGCACCGCGATGAGGTAACTCAGGCCGATAGCATTGCCATGAAGAAGATTAGCAGCGATGAAAGGGGTCAGCAGACCTCCCAGCCCGAAGAACACGTTCGCAAAACTCAGCATGGAAGCGCGCTTGTCTTCTCCAATATCGCTTACCAGAGTATTCGCCGCGGTCACGATGGTGCCGCCACCCACTCCCAAAACGAACATAGCGGCCATGATGGTTTTCCATCCTACCGAGTTGGGAAGGGCAAAGAGAGAGATGACGATAAGCGCCATCCCGCCCAGAAATCCAGTTTTCTTGCCTCGGCTATCAATCAGCGGCCCGGCCATGATGGAAGCCAGCACCAACCCCAGCGCCTGCATCGAGGCGATGCTGCCGTTTTGTTTTGCTGTCATGTGAAATTGCGCGGAAAGATCAGGCAGCAGCGTCCCCAGCATGGAAGCAATGGCCCCATAAAGAAAAAGGGCGGTAATAGCGGCTATCATGAGCCGGGTGTTCGAGGTCTTTGTCATAGGGAAGCAGCGCCGGCCTCTCGCCGGGTGTCGTGTGACATCCCAACCGCTATGAAACAGGATGCATCTGTGGCGTGCGCTCCCAGCGATGTTTTTTCGAGGCAGCCAGCAAATCCGGCGGAAGCGCTCCAGCATCACTCAAAGCCAGGTTCTGACGTACGTGCTCCGTACGCCGCATGCCGACAATGGTCGTACTCACCACCGGATGCGAGAGGATGTAGCGGATCGCCAGCTCGGGCAAGGTCATTGAACCCGGAAGCAGCTTCTTAAGCTGTTCGACGCGCTCGAGAGAAGCGCGCAGGTTTTCTGCGTTAAAGTACTTTGAACGCCAGTCGCTTTCTGGGAATTTTGTTTCTGCAGTGAACGTTCCGCTCAAGCTCCCCTCGTCCAGGGGAACTCGGGCAATGACGCCAATATTCAGCTCCTTGCAAACAGGGAAGAGCTCATCCTCAGGAGCTTGATCGAAGATGTTGTAAACCACCTGCACCGTATCCACGAGTCCGGTGCGAAGAGCGCGTATTCCGTTCTCCGGCTCCCAGCGATTGAGACTTATTCCAAAGGCGCGAACGATTCCGTCACGCTTGAGTTTAGAAACGGTTTCGTGAAACTCCTTTTCGTCTGTCCAACCGTCGTTCCACACATGGAACTGGAGCAAGTCAATGGAATCAGTCTGAAGTTTTTTGCGGATCAGGTCTGCGTATTCGAAAACATGGTCTGCAGGGAATACATCGCTATAGGGATCTTTCGGCGACGCCGGCCACTTGCGGTTTTTCGGCGGGACCTTGGAGGCAGCGTAGAGACGCTTACCCGGGTTCCGGCGCAGCGTTTCTCCCAGAAAGGCGTCGCTTTTACCGTCGCCATAGGCCCAGGCGGAATCGAAAAAATTGCAGCCTAAATCTGCTGCGAACTGCATAGAGTTTTGCGACTCCTGATCGTCAGAACCGCTCCAGCCGCTCATCCCCCAAAGTCCATAAGCGACATCACTCACCTCAAAACCCGTACGGCCCAGCTTGCGTAGTTTCATTGTTGGTTGACCTTTCTTGTCTCATCTCTAATTTACCTTGCCTCGGCGGGTTTAGTCGCGTCGGGTCGGTCCCTTGCCGCAGGCTTGAGGCTCCAAGGCATGACGAGTGTAATTGTGAATATCGAATCTCCTGCCAACGTAACCCAGTTTTTCTGACTTTATTATTGAGTTTTCCTGAGTTTAGACAACGGTTTCCTATTTGAGAATGATTAATGGCAAGGAAAAAACCCTCCGTCTGAAATACCACCAGCAAAGTACCGGCTAACCAGCTTTAAGCAGGGAAGACCCGAATGTCAGTTTTTACCTGAAGTCAAGCCTGTAAAGTTTGCTATCCGCCCCCAGCGTTTCAACATATGAAATCATAAGTTTTTCCTATTGAATTTATCCAAGTTTCTGTTGTACAGTTCGTCCGCAGAGGGTATGAAAACGATTACATATCAAGATAATCACGTACCGCTCTATACATCCAACTGAATAGTGCCAGCGAACTCTAAAGTCTAAAAACGGGCCTTATTCAGTGGATGACTAAACATTGTTTCTTCTTAGGGGGAGAGTTTTATGAAACGGCAGTTTCTCGCACTGACCGCTATTCTGGCGGTGTGTTTTTCACTTATCAATATTGCTGGGGCACAAAGTTCCAGCGGCGACATCTACGGACGAGTTTTGGATTCCAACGGCGATGTCATTCCTAATGCTGAGGTCACGCTGACCAACCAGCAAACGGGAGAGACCCGGTCGGCCAAAAGCGGAAACTTAGGCGACTTTATCTTTGCCACGCTCCAGCCTGGTGCCTATACAGTGCTGGTCAAGGCCCAGGGCTTCAAGGAGCTGGAAAAAAAGGACCTGAACTTGAGCGCGTCCGAGCGGCTCTCGACAGGGGATTTGCGTCTTGCGCTTGGTAGCGTCAAAGAAACGGTTACCGTAGAAGCCAACGCCACGCCGGTGCAGACCAATAGCGGCGAGCGCTCGGCGCTTCTGGATTCCACCCAGGTGACCAACCTCATGTCACGCGGCCGTGACATTATGGCACTGCTTGATGTTCTGCCTGGTGTCGTGGAAGACGGAGAGGGCAACGATTCCCTGGGAACCTTCAAGTCTCCCGCCGCCATGTCGGGCACTCGCGGCGACTACAACGGCATGAATATGGATGGCATCTCGGCCACCCCGCGCAGCGGCTCCAATCTGGATACACCCCTGAATATGGACGCGATCTCTGAGGTTAAGGTGCTGCAGAACAGCTACCAGGCGGAATACGGCAAGGGCGCGGGCTCCATTATCAATGTACTCTCCAAGAGCGGTGGGCGCAGCTTCCACGGCGCGGCTTACGATTACGTCCGCAACGAAGCTTTCAACGCCAGAAATTTCTTCGACTTTGAAAAACGCGATAAGATTACCGGAGCGCTGCCGCCGAAAAATAAGTATCGTTATGAGACCTTCGGCTACAACGTCGGTGGGCCGGTTTTCATCCCCAATCATTTCAATACTAATCACGACAAGATGTTCTTCTTCTTTTCGCAGGAAATTCTGAAGAACACCCAGCCTAACAGCACGCGCCAATTCCTGGTTCCTACTGCGCTAGAGCGCCAGGGCGATTTCTCGCACAGTTATAATGGCTCCAAGAATGGTGTTGCGCAACCACTGGTTCTCAGTGATCCTGTGCAGATTGCAGCTGGTAAGACTTGCAAGAAAGTTGGCGATCCCGGTTGTTTTCCTAACCCTGGCGGTACAGGAACTGGCGGAATCATTCCCACCAACCGGATTGATCCCAACACACAGGCGCTGCTGAACATTTTTCCTATGCCGTTACCTGGGATGGATCCAAACTTCGCGGCGATCAATGGTTACAACTATCAGATCACGGATACAAGCGACAGGCCGGTTCGGCAGGAGATTCTCCGCATTGACTACAACTTCACCAACAATCTGAAGGCCTTTATCCGTGGTATGAATTTGCATACCCATGATAACGGTACTGCTTCAACGGCCAATAAGAATACCTGGGGCCCGGGTCCTATGGATTACACCATCGTTGGTCCCAACGTGGGCGGAACCGTGACTTGGATCATCAATCCTACGCTGGTCAATGAGTTCACCTTCGGATGGGCCGACTGGCGTGAGCACCAAATTGTACCTGCCAGCACCATGAACAGTCTTTTGAGAGCGAACGTCGGCTTCAACGAATCGATGCTCTTTTCTGCCCCTGGGCAACTCACTTCCGCTACGAATCTGTTGGGCTTGATTCCTGCGGCAAAGTTCGGGAGCGGCAAGACAGCCAATATCGCGTACGATAATCGTTTCCCGCTGAATAATAATGCTTACACTTACAGCCTTACCGAAGGTATCAGCAAAATCTGGGGCAATCATCAGTTTAAGGTTGGCATTCAGGCCGAGCGTGCCACCTACTGGCAGCTTCATAGCGGTACCTCCAACGGCGAGGGCAACTTTGATTTCACCGGTGGTAATAACAACAGTGGAAACGGTTACGCCAATGGACTGCTGGGAAATTTCAACACCTACAGTGAGTCCAAGAATGTTGCCAATCAAGGTCCCGTAACCCGAATTCTGGAATGGTATGTGCAGGACACATGGAAGGCGCTGCCTCGCCTCACTCTGGACATCGGCGTACGCTTTACCGCCGGCCTGCCGCAGATTGTCCGGCAGCATATGGCGGCCACGTTGAACCAATCTCTCTATAATCCCGCCACGGCGCCGGTGCTTTACCAAGACATATCAATTGCTCCTGGGACCTGCAAGAACGCGAAGCAGGTACGTGCTGCCTTTAACCCGATTACTAAGTCGGCATGCGACGCCAATGGAAATCCATTGTCCACGTCAATCATCGGGCAATTTGTTGGAGCCGGATATGGAAGTTGGCCAAATGGACCCCTGCCTGATGGTATTGGTATATCCGGCATTAACGGTTATCCTCAGGGCCTGATTGATTTCGAAGGTGTTTACACTGCGCCCCGCTTCGGCTTTGCCTGGGACGTCTTTGGTGACGGCAAGACTGCCCTGCGCGGTGGGTTCGGCATCAACTACAATCCACGCCAGGGATCAGGGGTCTTAGGCGACACGGATAACACGCCGCCACTTGCCCTTAACGTACAGCAGTTTAACAACAGCACTCTCTCTAGCTCGCTTAACTATTACCTGAATCCGGCTTTGGCGGACTTCCAGAGCCCGGTTAACATCGCTCGCATGTTGCTGCGCAATAGCAGGCAGCCGGTAGCCTACAACGCCAGCATTGGCATTCAGCGTGAGATTGGTTTTGCGACCGTTGTGGATGTCGCCTATGTCGGCAGTTTCGGCCGGCACATGGGGCAGCTTACTGACCTTGGCCAGGTGCCCTTGGGGTCAAGATTTGGGTTCCTTGATACTGCCAATCTTGGCAGCAACCCCCTTACCGCCCCCAACTTCCAGAATGACAACTTCTTGCGCTATTCCTGCTGCTATGGCAGCTATTCCCAGGTGCCGGTGTTGACCTTTACCGGCAATTCTAGTTATCACTCTCTGCAGACCCAGGTAACCCATCGCTTCTCTCATGGTATGCAGGTTGGCGGTGTGTGGACGTGGTCAAAAGTCATGGACTACAACGACGCTGACAAGTCCAATATTGTGGGAGGCGGGCTCTCGCCAAAGGTCTATAACTACGGTCTGGCTACGTATGACCGCAGACATGTAGTCGCCATCAATTATCTGTTCAGCTTGCCCAAAGCCAGTCGGCTGTGGGACAACGGCTTTGTCAGAAACGCCCTCGATGGCTGGCAGGTTGCTGGCATCACCCGGTTCAACAGCGGAGCTCCTCTATTCCTTAACGGTGGCAACAACGGTGGCAGCTCCGATTACTTTGGAAGCTCGGGTAACCTGCAATTCCCAAGTGGTGTCAACACAGATATCACCGGCGGCGGTCCTGGCTGGCGTCCCCAGATCATTGCGGATCGGGTGCTGCCCAGAGGCGATCGCAATTACTTCCACTATTTCAACCCAGTGGCCTTCACTTTGCCGGCTAGCTTGGTGTGTAATCCAATATGCCAGTTGCCCCGGGACGCTAATGGCAACATGATCATTGGAAACGGACCCGCGGTCATCGCCACCGGCCCCGGAATCGCGAACTTCAACATGTCGCTCTTCAAGAACTTTGATGTGACCGAGCGAGTGAAGCTCCAGTTCCGTGTCGAGGCCTATAACGTGTTCAACCACACGCAATTCTCTGGAGTGAACACCAGTCCCAAGTTCGACCAATTTGGCAATGTGGCCAATCTCCAGGTGCCTGGAGCCACCGACTGGTTCGGACGCGTCACCAGCGCTCGTGACCCGCGCATCATGCAGTTCGCCCTGCGCATCACCTTCTGACGCTGGGGTTGATATAAACTATTTACCCTCTCCACTGGATGGCTTGCAAATCCAGTGGAGAGTTTCATTTGTACCCCGAAAACCGATGTCATGCTGCGCGCTGCCCGATTTCTACAGCTCCTATGAAACGATTGGTCCGGCCCCAATATTCAGCCTTTTTAAATGTTTCGTTTAGCAATATTGATTTGACACAATTCACGGAAGATGTAAACGTTTACCCGTTTGTTTCTTCGCTCTTTGTCGAAAGTCACACTTCAACCTTCCGCACAGGCAGAACAAGTGACGCAGCCGAATTCGTTGGGCAGCCTTTAGGCCTCTCGACGGGTTAATTTCAACTTGTTAATTCACAGTGCAATGAAATTGGCACCAAAACGTCAATTTTTGCTTGCTTCCAGCGTCCCAAACGCTGAAACGGTAAGGAGAAACCAGAATGCAACGTGTATTACCTTGCAGAACGATAATATTGTGCGTGCTGATCGTGGCGGCGCTTTCCGCTCAGTGCGCGGCACAATGTACAACGGCCACAGGAGGCGGTGGGTTCGTCAACTCGCCCTTCACGGCGCAAACCGGGACCTTCACGGCCACCTTTGATGCCACGTCTTCGTTGAGCCACATGAACAGCGTGGTCGCACTCTCGCACGGGGCAGGGACTGCCTATGCCGCATTTGCCAACCTGGTTGCATTTAACGGCACCATGGGTGTGATTCTGGCGCGTGACGGTGGAGGCTATTCCGGGCCCACACCGGCCATCCCGTACTCCGGCGGAAATACGTATCACTTCCGTTTGGTGGTCAACGTTCCCGTGCATACTTACGACATCTTTGTAACTCCGCCGGGAGGATCAGAGTTGACCGTCGGAACCGGTTTCCACTTCCGCACCGAGCAGAACACGGTGACCAGCCTCGATAATCTTGGAGTCTTTGTGGGCGCTACGTCGGGTACGCTCACGGTTTGCAACTTTTCAACTGGCATCCCGCAGCCCAACTTCGCGGTCTCTGTTTCGCCCACTTCGCAGACCACAGCCGCGGGCACTCCCACGAACTACACCGTTACCGTGACTCCTTCCAATAGCTTCACCGGCAATGTTGCTTTGAGCGTTAGCGGACTGCCCGCCAGCATAGGTGCCAGCTTCAGTCCGACGCCGGTCACCATCACGAGCGGTCCGGCATCTTCAACGCTGACAGTCTCCCCGGACGCCTCAACTGCGGCGAACACCTACAGCTTCACTATCACCGGTACAAGCGGCAGCACATCGCACAGCACAGGGGCTAGCGTGGTGGTTACGCAGGCTACGGTGCCCAGCTTCTCGCTCGCGGTTTCTCCGGCGTCGCAAAGTGTAACCGCAGGCAACAGCGCCAGCTACACCGTGACGGCAACCTCGCACAACAACTTCAACGGCTCTGTAGGACTGAGCGCCAGCGGTCTGCTCTCAGGCGAATCGGCCGGCTTCAGTCCCTCGGCGATTACGGTTCCGGCGAACGGTTCCAGCACTTCAACCATGACCGTTACCACTTCAACGTCCACCTCTGGAAGCTCGACGATAACCGTTACCGGCACGAGCGGCACACTTTCCGCCACGGCCAGCACACTGCTTACGGTAAACAGCAGCACTGGAAATGTATTCAATGTGAGGACCGCCTGCGGTGCAGCCGGTAATGGTTCTACCAATGATGCAGGCGCCATCAACCATTGCATTGCATTGGCCAGCGCGGCCAGTGGTGGAGGCACCGTCGAATTCCCCGCGGGCACTTATGCCTCAACTTCCATCCATATGATGAGTAACGTAACCCTGCAACTGGACGCCGGTTCGACCATCCGAGGCACCGGTGCCATGGATCCGGCTGAGCCAAATCCGTTTAGCGCCTTCCAGGACTTCGGCCACAGCCACTTCCATGCCGCGCTGATCTGGGGCGAGCATCTCAGTAACATCGGCTTTACCGGTACTGGCACCATCGATGGTGGTGGTCGCCTGGTTACCGGCAACCCAGGCAGTGGGCAGGGCGACAAGGCCATCTCGCTGCGGGAGTGCAACAATGTTACCGTTACCGGCATTACCATCAGGAATGGAGGCCATTTCGGCATCCTGGTCAACGGCATCGTTGGTATGACCGTGGATAACGTGCACATTCTTGAAGCCAACCAGAGAGACGGTTTCAATCTCATCAACAGCCAGCATGTTACCGTCAGCAACTCTGATATCCAGGGGAGTGACGATTCCATGTGTCTCAAGAGCGATTTCGCTCTAGGCAGGGATGTACTCAACACGGATATTCACATCTTCAATGACCACATCCTTTCGACCGGCAACAACGCTACGCAATTCGGCTCCGAGACGTGCGGTAGTTACTCGAATATCCACTTCGATCATCTCACCATCACAGCCGCCGGCAAGGCCGGAATCGGGATCACCTCGAATGACGGTGCTGTCATTGACGGCATAACCTACGACACCATCACCATGTCGGGCACAACCGTCCCGATTTGGATCAAGACGGGTGATCGTGCCCGTTGCGGCGGCCCGCGGCCACCCGTCGGTATCATCCGCAACATCAGCATCAGCAACGTGACCGCGGTTCACTCCCGCAGTGGCCGTGGGGAATTCACGAACACGATGAGCGGACGTGCGGGTGTTCCCATTCAGAACGTCACCATTGACAATGTAAACCTGACAGAACCGGGCGGGCATCCGGCATCGGATGTCAACATCAATCCTCCGGAGACTAATGATTGGCAGCCGGCGGGCCAGGGCACCAAGCCGTCGTATGGATGGTGGCTGCGGCATGTGAGCGGAATCACATTCCATAACAGCCAGGTCCACTTCGACGCCAATGACGGAAGACCAGCGTTCATCGTGGTTGACGGCCAGAACGTCACGCTCGATGGAGTCACCTTTGATCGCGGATCAGCAAGTCCTTACGATCTGGGCTTCAACGGCGTGAATGGCTTCCATGTGGTGAACACGCAGTCCTCCACCGGGCAAGCTCCAAGAATCAACGCTGTAAACTCAACCCCCTTCTAACCTCCATGCTGACGCCTCGATTGGCCATCTCCCAAAATGGGATGGCTGATCGAGGCCTTTTTCTTTGTGTGCTAGTGTGGCACAGCCGTCCCCGGCTGTGTGCCGTAGCGCTGGCGTCTCGCCCAAGCATGCTGAGCGAAGCTCGCTCTGAGCGACGCTTGAAAGGGAAGGATATTGCGGTTGTTTTTTTTCGACACGTTTCTTATTGCTATTTCTCTGCAAGAATCTGAAGACGACGCCAACAAAAAACCTTGGCTTCCTCGGCGTTCCTCAGTGTCCTCTGCGATAAAAATAAACTGCGGGAATTACGACCGTACCCCAGACGGCATCGTAATCACGCGCCGCTTGGTTTTCGCCTTGCCCGTTGATTCGCGGATGATGAGATGGGTCCCAATACCGAACTCGGCGCCCTTTGTATTTCCCCGGATAGATTGCAGCAGGGCATTGCAGGCCAGGCTGGCCAGTTCAGAGCGCAGCAGCCTGACGGTTGTCAGAGGAGGCTCGGTAAACTGCGCCATGTCAATATCGTCGAAGCCGACGACGGAAACGTCTTCTGGGATACTGAGCCCGGCTTGTCGGATACCGCGCAGCGCGCCGATAGCTGTCAGGTCATTGGAAGCGAGCACGGCCGTAGGTGGATTCTGGCGCTGCAGCAGGCGGGTGATAGCGCTCAGCCCTCCGTCTACTTTGTGGTTGCCTTCTTCTACCAGGTCACTGTGCTCGGTCACGCGCCGGCCCAGGCAGCGCAGAAATGCTTCCCGCCGTACGCGCGCCGATTTCAGCGTCCCCGGTCCGCTGATAAACGCGATACGAGAGTGCCCCAGTCCGCGCAGATGGTCTACCGCCTGCGTGATGCCTTGCGCGTAGTCCACTTTAATGTTGCAGACTCCTTTGCGGACTTTACCTACATCCAGGAAAACCAGAGGCACCTTTCGGCTGGCGAGCTGGTTGATCAGCGACCGGTCCATCTCTGAGGTCATGATGGCAACGCCGTCGGTCTTGCGCTCAATCATGCGTCCTACAGAATGCGCCATGCGGGCGCTCTCGTAGTTGGTGGACGTAATCAATACGTCATAGCCGTTTTCCAGCGACACATCTTGAAATCCACGGATCAATTCCGGGAAGAACGGATTGGTGATGTCAGAAACCACCAGGCCTAATATGTGGCTGCGGCCTGAGACCAGGGTTTGCGCATTGGTATCGGGACGGTAATCCAGTTGTTTGATGGCCCGTCGTACTCGCTTGGCAGTTTCTGGGGTTACAGATGCACTGTTGTGTAACGTTCGGGAAACCGTCGCGATGGATACCTTGGCCCGTTTTGCGACTTGTTTGATCGTCATCGTAAGGAATTTAGTTGGATTGTACACCATGTAGAGGTATAGATAAGGTCGCTGTACTTTCTATTCTGCAGTAAAGCATATGGAAGTAGTACTTTATAAATATCAGTTAAAACGTTGATTATTAAGTGATAATATACGCGACAAATAGATCATATCAAGGCCGTTAAAAGACGGCTAGGACGACGAGGTTCTTTGGCCGGGAGCTGACAGAAAAAAATTTCCTCTGCGCTCCTCCGCGTCCTCTGCGGTTAAGAATTAAGAGCAAAGTTGACGCCGTCAACCCGCCAACTCTGCTGCGCGTAACGCAATATCGTGATTCCGCCATAATCAACTTCAATCTTGTGCATCGCCTTTTCACTCATGCTAAGTATGCTGACCAGCGCCGCCCGGATAAACCCCGCATGAGTGACAACGCTCACGCAGCCATGTTCAGATTCTTTCAAGACCGCTTGAAGTTCAGCCTCAACCTGTGAACGATATTGCTGGAAAGACTCACCGCCCGGAGCAGGCTGCAGAGGATAATCGCCGAGCCATAAAGATGCGGCTGCCGGGTCCCTGGCTTCAATCTCAGTCCAGGAAAGGCCCTCCCACTCCCCGAAACTGATTTCGCGTAAACCCTCACGCACCCGAAGCGCGAGAGATTTCCGGGCGGCAATCGCTGCCGCGGTGTCATAAGCACGTTTTAAGTCACTGGTATAGACCTTGCTGATGGGCCAGCGCTCAAGACAATTGGCGATATCGCAAAGCTGCTTCTTGCCAATGTCACTCAAAGCAGTGTCAGTGTGCCCACAGAAACGTCCCGCCATCATCGAATGCGCATGACGAACCAGCAAGAGTGTAGTTTCTGAAGGCACTGCCATCACCCATTTTTTCTCTGTGTTTCCGTGGTGAATAGATCTACGTCCCCAGCACACCACAAAAATAAACCGCAATCTCCGTGAGCTGGTTCGTAGCACCAAGACAATCTCCGGTAACCCCGCCAATCTGGCTCTTATAATAAAGACCGCTGGCGAGTGTCACCGCTGTTGCCGTAGCAACAGGAACCCAACTTGCATTGCGAAGCGCCCAATAGCACACCGCCATCGTGAACAGGGTGCCCAAAACCAGTGTCGCCACGGAAATTTGCTTTGCCACATGGGCGCCTTGTCCTTCCTGCTCTCGCGCTGGCTGCAAAAAGAAGCTCAAAGGAAGTGTGCTCCAGCGGCAAAGAACATGCGCTGCGATGATATAGAGCGAAAACTTGTTCGGCGATAACTTGCTCAACAAAACATAGCGGGCGAGCAATGACAAGACCAGTGCAATCGCTCCGTAACTCCCGATCCTGCTGTCGTGCATGACGGTCAGGATTTGGTCTTTGTTCCAGCCGCTGCCAAAGCCATCCGCCGCATCAGCCAGACCATCTTCGTGAAAACCGCCTGTAATCACGACGAAGTACGTCAGCACCACAATTGCTATGACGTTCCGGTCTAAATGATTGCTCAGTATTTTGTTCAGACCAACCGCACCCGCCGCTACCAGCAACCCCACAAGAGGAAAGAATTTGGCGGCGCGTGCCAACGAGTCAGGAGTGTAGGGCACCGTTGGAGCCGGAAGCCGCGTCAGAAATCGTAACGCCAGAAGCAAGTCTCTCAAGATACCCATCATGCTTTCACTGTGCTCACATGCGCCGAACTGAACGTCGCCATCTGGTTGTAAATCTTCACTGCAGCTTCGACGACGCCAAAAGCGAGCACTGCTCCGGTTCCTTCTCCCAGCCGCATGTTCAACTGCAATATCGGTTGCAGGTCAAGATGTTCGAGCAGGATGCGATGTCCCGGCTCCTGTGATTGGTGGCCGGCCACCAGGCATTCGCGCAACTTGGGTTGTAGGGCACAGGCAACGGCTGCGGCAGAAGTGGCTATGAATCCATCAATGACCGTGACAATGCGATGACGTGCACAGCTTAAGAGCATGCCGGTGATCGCGGCAATCTCGAATCCACCCACACAGCGCAAAATATTGAGCGGATCAGAAGCCTTCAACCCATGCTTTGCCAGAACAGCCTCAATGACGGCCCGCTTTTGCTCCAGCGCTGTGCCTGTTACGCCGGTTCCCGCGCCGGTCACAAGTGAAGCAGACACTCCAGTCAAAGCGGCTGTGATCGCGCTGGCCGCGGTGGTATTGCCGATTCCCATCTCACCCACTGCCACTAGCTCTGTGCCCTGGCGGTTGGCTTCATCTGCGAGTTCAATCCCCACATGGATCGCCTGCAGCATCTCCGCTTCTTCCATGGCAGCGCCTCGCAGCATGTTGCGCGTTCCCCGGCCAATCTTCCTGTGTAACATTCCATGCACTGAAGAAAAGTCCGCATCCACGCCGACATCTACGATTACAACTTCGGCCCCCACATGTTGAGCAATAACATTGATGGCCGCGCCTCCGTTCAGAAAATTCAATACCATTTGGCAGGTTACTTCCCTTGGATACGCGCTCACGCCCTCCTCGGTGATTCCGTGGTCAGCAGCGAACACATAAACGGCCTTTCGTTCCACATGCGGCTGCGCCGTCTGTTGAATCGCAACGATCTTTGCGGCGATTTCTTCAAGTCGTCCCAGGCTGCCGATCGGCTTCGTCAGGCAGTCGAGGTGAGAGCGTGCGTGGGCCAGCCAACCGGAATCTGGCAGCGAGATGGCTTCAACGGTCTCCTGTAGCAGGCGATGATCTGCAGGCGCTATTTTTTCAGTGTGCGCGTTCAATGTGTTCCACCTCCGAAGAGAAGTAGTCAGCCTGTCGCAGGATCGGTAGCGCCGCGTGGCTATTTAGACCGAAAGCCTGCGCCAGCAGCTCAGGACGAAGCATGGTTGAAGCTGTGCCTTGTACAACCCTCTGCTCATGCACCAGGGCAACTTTCGGAAATGCCTGCTGGACCGCATGCAAATCATGGATTGCCGCCACAATCGTCACGCCTTCCCGATTGAGTTTCAGAAGCAACTCGAGGATTTCAGCCTGCCGCCCAATATCGAGATGCTGCGTGGGCTCATCGAGCAGGAGCAGCTTTGGTTGTTGTGCCAGTGCAATTGCAATCTTGACGCGCTGTTGCTCGCCGCCGCTGAGTTGATTGAAGATCCGTTTGCGCAGGTGTGTAATCTGCGTCCGTGACACGGCCTCATGGATCGCCGCATAATCTTCTGTACGCAAATTGTGCAGTGCGCGTAAGTAGGGCGTGCGCCCCTGTGAGACTAATTGTTCTACTGTGAACTCAAAAGGTACGAACAACTGTTGTGGAACAAAGGCAACGAACTGGGCAATGTTGCGCTTACGCATTTTCTTCAATGCGCATTCATCCAGAAAAACCATACCCTGTTGCGGATCCAGAAGTCCGGCAGCCATGCGCAACAATGTGGTTTTGCCTGATCCATTGCGTCCTATGATGGCCACCCGTTCGCCCTCTTTCACGCCCAAAGAAGCCTCGTGCAAGATGGACTGCGGTCCGTAAGAAAAAGTGATATCGCGTAATTCGAGCAGTGTCCTCATAGGGCATACTCCCGCTTGTTGCGGCGGAGCAGGAAAAGAAAGACCGGCCCGCCAACAAATGCCGTCAATATTCCGACTGGAAGCTCAGAGGGCGAAAGCACAGTGCGCGCCAGCGTGTCCGCCAGGATCAGAAAGATCGCGCCTGCAAGCCCAGCAATCGGCAGCAGCCGGACATGGTCGGGCCCGATGAGCAGGCGTACCAAATGGGGAATGACAAGACCGACAAATCCAATCAGCCCTCCAATCGCCACGGCGGCCGCAGTCAAAAGAGAACCAACAACAATGATCGAAGCTCTGAGCAACTCGACCCTGATGCCGAGCTGTTGCGCGTAGTCGTCGCCCAGGCAAAGTGCATTGAGTGAGCGGGTCAGGAGCAAAGACAAAAGAGCTCCGATGCCTACCATCACAGCCACGAGTGCTATTTGTGGCCACTCGGTGTTGGAAACCGCTCCGTGAAGCCAGGTCGTCAGCAGGCGGATGGCAACGTCGGACTCAGGATGAAGTAAAACTACGAACGTGGTGGAGTATGACAGCATTGTGCTCAAAGCAAGACCAGACAGGAGCAAAGTAACAATCGGAGTGCGTCCACCAACGCGTGCCAGCCAATACACAACCACCATGGTCAACAATGAGAAGCAAAACGCCAGGGAAGCAGTCGCTCCAAAGCCCAGGAGCGAGACATGCGGCATCAGCACAACTCCGATGGTTGCGCCCAAAGCAGCTCCACCCTGAGTGCCGATGACGTAAGGGTCTGCCATCGGGTTGCGAAACAGTCCTTGGAACAACACACCGGCAATGGAAAGAGCGCAGCCGACCAGCGCCGCAGCCAAAACGCGTGGAAGTCGAATTTGGAAAACGATGGTCTTTTCTGTCTGCAAGGTTTCTGCATGGCGGTTGAGAAACACAGACGCCACCGTAGCTGGTTTCATGCTTACTGCGCCAACGCAAGTCGCTAGAAATATTTCGACGACCAGCAGTAAGCAGAGCCCAATCACGATTGCCAAGAGGCTGCCGGTTCTGCTTTGGGGATTTACAGCGGCAGCCTCGCGCTCGTGCGTTTCCTGGACTTCGAGTTGTGATTCTCGCGACATTATTTATTTACTTAATTCTCCACGACTCGCCTCCAAGCGTAAGGCGAATGCCTGTGCGGAAGGCAAGAGGCGAAGACGGAAAACCAAACGCGGCATCGTAATGCTGATTTGCCAGATTTTCGACGCTTGCGTAGAAGCTTAAAAACTGGCTGACCCTGTAACTCCCGTTAAAATCAATTTTCTGATACGAGTCGGCAAGGTTTCGATTGGGCAACAACATAGTGTTACCGAAGAAGCCGTCACTGAGAAACGTGCTGTCATCGCGGCGGCTGGCAAGGTATCCACCTAATCCCACGGTAAATTTTCGTCTGTCGTATGAGATCAAGAAGCTCCCGGAATGGGGCGCACGCCGGAATGGCCGGCTGCCAACCAAGGGTGAGAATGCTCCGATTGGAATCATTCCTGGAAGTGTCGAATTCGTGACAGGTCCCAACGCACTGCTCGAAAACGAGCGCTGCACAACCGGATCAAGATAAGTGTAGCTCCCACGCGCACGCAGACCGTGTCCTAAATCAAACTCGATCTCGCTCTCTACGCCCTGGGCGCGAAAATCGGCTGAGTTGACGGTCGCTCCGAAAAGTGTTGCCTGTGCTATGTCGAGAGGAACTCCCAATGAGGGCAAGGCATTCTTGTCTACGAATTCCATCTGATCGGTGAACTGGTTATGAAAGAAGGTAATGCCAATTTTCGCTCGGGCATTCCATATCGTCTGCTCAATTCCCACGTCATAGCTGCGCGAACGTTCCGGCCCGATGGGCCGTACGTGGAATTGGGATATCAACTGTTGTCCGTTGCTGAGTCCTGAGAGCAGGTTAAACAGGGAAGTGCTTTCTGAAAAGATATCCGGTTCTTTGATCCCTTTGCCGAAGTTGAATCTCAACTTTGTGCCATTGAATACCCCACTAGAATTCGGACGAAAGACGTAATACGCAAGCGATAGCCGTGGGGTGACGTGCACTCCAAAAATCTGGTCGTTCTCTACCCCGAGTCCAACCGTAACGTAGAGCCGCGTCCAGAGATTGCCTTGTGCCTGCACGGTATAGCTGAAGTTGTCGCGGTTGGTCGGCGTATGGCTTCCCGAAAAGTTTGTAAACCCGCGTTCATTCTCATAACGGAACCCGACCAAGGCTGTCAGATGTGGATTGAAAACATAGTCAGATTGAGCTGAAACAAAATCGCGGTTCGTGAGCGTGTCGGACCGCATGGGATATGCGCCGCCGGAATCAAGAATCGCCTGCCCGCTGGTGCTGAAGCCATTTGCACCGCGAATCGTAATGGGCATTCCCAGGTAATTGAGGCCAAATCCAAGTGGATCGTCGGGCAACGGATCAAAGGGGATACCGGTCGGAGAGAGATTTTCAAACTGCGAGCGCAGTCTCGTAGCTCCGTAACGGACCTGATTGAGCCAATGCGACGTAGTTTGGTTCTGTAGCGATGCTCCTATGTAGGTGTCCTGTTCTTTCTGAAAAGAGTCATCGGCGATGCCGAAGAAATCCAGGGCATTGGGAAGACTGGAAGCAGTTACCGTACGCCGCGCCGTGAGGCGCAGTTGTGTGGAAGAAGTTGGCGCCCAGCCGAAATTTCCTGCAAATGTACCGTTGTGGAACGCGCTGTGCGGCTCACTGTTGCGAGTGTCAAAGCGAGAAAAGTCTGAAAAATAATCGAACTGGCGATAGGCTCCGCCGAGTGATGCTTCATGGCGCATCGTAGAAAAATTCCCGCCATCGCCTGAGTAAATGAATTCCGGCAACGGAGTAGTGCCACGCCGCGTGGTCAGGTTGATGACTCCTGAAAGTGCGTCAGCGCCATAGAGTACGCTGTTAGGCCCTCGCAATACTTCGACTTGGCTGATGCCGGTGTCGGCAAGATTCGCGAATCCAAAACCTCCGCCAATGTCGTTGATCGGAATTCCATCCAGTAACACTTTGTTTGTGTTTTCGTTTCCTCCGCGCAAAAACAAGGTAGTTTGTCCGCCTCTTTGTCCCACTTGGATTACCTGAAGGCCAGGCACGAGCCGCAGCGGTTCGAGCACGTCAAGCTTGTTCTGGAATTGGTCCTGGTTGATCACAGAAACCGAAGCGCCTACTTGGGAATCCGGTATTTCCGTTCCCGTCGCCGAGACCACGATTTCCTGGGTTGTGGTGCCGACCTTAAGCCTGAGGTTGATCTGGGTCGTCCCTCCGCCGAAATAAACATCAGGACTTGTTTCCGACGTAAATTGCGGGGCCCGTGCGCGGATATGGTAACGTCCAGAGCGCAAAGACGAAAACTGAAAATCTCCAAGCGTGTCAGTCGTAGTCGTGCCAGCTTGTTCCGTATCACGAAACAGCTCGACTTGAGCGTTAGGGATAACCGCGCCCAAGGGATCACTGATTGTGCCTCTGATCGTGCCCAATTCCGTGGCTGCTCCAAAGTCAGGTAGAAGCAACCAAATCAAAATTCCCAAAAAGAAAATGATACGGTTCAATATCCGGTGTTGCATAAGTCTCCTTTTCCTCGAAAGAGAAGTCGTATCGGCAACAGGACCGGTCTCCTGACTTGCGACTCAGCGCCAGCGCCTTCCCGCCTTCGACGGCAGTGGCTTTGCTGGTGATAGAAACGTCGCTCACAGTTGCGGGACAGTAGCGGAATCTCACCGCTTTCCCGAGCTTCCCATTACGATTCGGTTCGTACAGCGTTGATGTACAGGCGGCATGCAAACAGCTAATGTGCCGCCAACGGGTGAAACTGGTTTGCCAGGTCCTCCAGCGCATCGAATGCCACCGGACTTGGATGGATAATTCGGTCGTCGGTATAAAACACGTGGTTCGCTTTTACGGCTTCCAGGCTGTTCCAACCGGGCTTCTTTTTGAGATCGTCAATCACAAACTGCCCACGGACAAAAATCAAAAAATCCGGTTTTCTCGCTACCAATGCTTCAAGGCTGATTTGCGGCCAATCTTGAGGCAAGTCATCGGTAACGGATTTTCCCCCAGCAGTTTCAATCAGTTCTGTGACAAAGGCATCCTTGCCGGCAGTCATGACTGGGTCGGGCCACACCACAAAGAAGACGCGTGGGCCAGCTCTACCTTTCACCCGATTGCGCACTGCTTGTTCGCGGCTATGCAGACGGGCGAGAAGATCGTCCGCATCTCGCTTGCGATTGAGCACATCTCCCAAATTGGCAACCGAAGTGTAGATGCCTGTAATTCCGTGAGGATTGACCATGAAGACAGGAATGCCGAGTTTTTCAAGTTGTTCTACCGTTTCCGCCCGGTTCATGTCCTGAATTGCGAGCACGAGGTCAGGATGAAGGGCCACGATCGTCTCAATTGAAGGATTGAGCGGCTCTCCGACTTTTGGTTTTTTAGTCGCGTCTTCTGGATACTTTGTGTAATTGCTCACTCCCACTATGTCTGCACCGGCGCCGATCGCATACACGGTGTCGGTAATGCTGGGCGCCAATGTGATGATGCGATGCGGAGTCTCGGGAACAACTACCTTGCGTCCCAATTCATCCTGCACCGTCCGCTGAGCCAGGCAGTGGCCCGTAAGGAGCAATAACAACACAACTGTCGATAGATACTTTTTCATGACTGAGCTACTGCTGCCTCCCGCGCCGCGTACGCATGTGCCACCAGACTGGCTGCCAATGCAGGATTGGATTTGAAATGAAGATGGATATAACTCGCCAGCACGTTGTTCTTAACGAAACCCTCTGGTTCAGAGCGTCCACTCAACGTGTAGAAAACGCGATACACATGGTCCAACTTTCCCGATTCGGCAATCTTTGAGTAATGGAAGCTATGCCCGCGCGCGACACTACCAGATTCTCCAAGCAGGCACTCGCGTTCGAGAACTACTTCCGTGTAGCCAAAATTTACCGGCCCACGGGTCATTTCGATAACAAGCGGCAGTACCCCTGCCATTTTGAAGATGCATCCATCGAGCGTGCGCAGTTGATCGGAAAGGTAGATCAAGCCGCCGCACTCGGCGTAGATAAGTTTTCCTGAAGAAGCAAACTGGCGTATATCGCCAATGAGCGAATGGTTATGGCTGAGCTGTTCGGCAAAAAGCTCAGGGTAGCCGCCGCCGAAATATAAGGCGTCGAGTCCGGCAGGAAGATGATTACATTCGAGCGAGTCGAATTCAATAATTGCAGCGCCCGCATCTCGCAAGAGCTCAAGATTTTCTTCGTAATAAAAGCAGAACGCTCGATCCCGTGGCACGCCGATGCGAACCTTGGGTGCAGAACCATCCTGGTCAGTTTTGACCGGAGTGGCTGCTTTCGTAGAAATAAATTTTGCTTCGCCTCCCAAAGCCGGCTGAGTAGATTCGCAAGCACCAATTAAGACGTCCAGGTTAATATGACGTTCCGCCAAGTCTGCGAGAAGAGAAATTTGTTCGCTTGAAAGTGGCTGCTCCGCAGCGGTCACCAGCCCAAGGTGGCGTTCAGGAATATGTAACTTGGCTGCATGCGGCAGGGAACCGAGAACAGCGCTGCGGCATGAACCCTGTATTGCCTCTTGCAGAAGCCGCAAATGCCCCTCTCCGCCAACTTTGTTCAGCACCACTCCCACGACTCTCAGATTGGTATCAAAACTTTCAAACCCATGAATCACAGCGGCAATACTGCGTGCAGCGGTCGAAACGTCAACCACCAAAACGATGGGAATACTCAGTTGCTTGGCAATTTCCGCGCTGCTGCCTTGCTCGCTGCCTCCCGCGACTCCATCAAACAAGCCCATCATGGCTTCAACCACGGCAACGTCGGCGCCTTGACTGGCATGATCAAATATCGTTTGGTTGGCTTCTGCGTCGAGCATCCATGAATCCAGGTTGCGTGAGCCCCGGCCCGTGACGCAGGCATGATGTGCCGGGTCAATGAAATCAGGCCCGCACTTGAAGCTCTGCACAGTGAAACCACGTCTTCGCAGCGCTGCCATAAGCGCAAGCGTCACCGTGGTTTTGCCGCTGCCAGTTACCGGACTGGCCACCATGAACGCCTTCATAGTTCGATCTCAACCTTTCCTTTAAGCGCAAGCGGGAGTCCTGCAAACATGATCAGCACGTTATCGGCAATCGCTGCTACTCTCTGGTTAATTTCTCCGAGCAATTCCCGAAACAGGACTCCGGCAGGGAAGAAAGGCACCACTCCGCTGCCAACCTCGTTGGAAACAAGCACCACCGAGGGCGTAACAAAACGCAAGGCTTCACACAGGCGTTCCACGCGCTTGTGCACCAGGTCCATATTCTCCCTGTCATGGGTCATGATGTTCGCGGCATATAAAGTCAGGCAATCAACCAGCAACACTTCGGCAGAAGCGGCGTGTTCACGCATCGCGCTGTCCAGCTCGACCGGCTCTTCTACCGTCACCCATGAAGCCGGGCGGTCCTGGCGGTGGCGCTCAATTTTGCGGCGCATCTCATCATCAGAGGCCTCTGCAGTCGCAAAGAACGTGACCTTGCTTGCGCGAGCAGCCAGTTGCTGGGCGTAGCGGCTTTTGCCGCTGCGCGCGCCTCCGAGAACGAGAGTCACCGATTTTCGGTTTCTCGCTTGCATGAATTCGCCTTGCGCAATATGTTGCGCCGAGCGGGAAGAATCAGCTTGCGTGTTTGAGAACGTTCAACAGAAAGCTGTCCGGCTCTCCCATCGAAGCCGGAATCGCCCAATGATTGGGAGTCTGGCTGGTCTCCTGACTTACGCCTCAAGGATGAATTTAACCTTACCGAACGGCCTTCCCAGTTCGTAAATTCCCAGTGGCAATGTGTTCGGTTTCTTAGCGTTTACAGTTGCGGGGCAGTGGCGGAATCTCACCGCACTTCCCATAACCAGACTGTTCGGTTTATACCGTGTAAGCTGTCACGAGTCAAGTTGAACCGTTTTGCGGGCGTGAGCGAAGCGGGAGCCCGCAGGCGAAATCCTGAGCGAGCGTAGCGAGTCGAAGGATCTAGGTCTTGGGCCGTCTTGAGGGCGGAAGCAGTGTAGCCTGAGCGCGAACTGCTTGAAGGTATTCTCTGAAGAATCCGCGCAAATCAGCGTTCATCCACGGCGAAATCTTTCTTTTGGCCTTACAGCTTCGCCCAACTCTTCGCCGGAGTTTCAAATTTGCGCTCAGGATGGAAAAGTGTCGCCATAATCTCGAGTCCGGTAGCAAGCCGCGGCCCAGGACGAGAAAAATACGCATTGGCATGGACGGCGAAAACATTGCCGCTGCGCACAGCCTTCAGGTCGTTCCATCCCGATGGAAACTCGGTCTCGCGGTATTCGCGTATGGCTCGCTCCAAGTCGTAGCCACACGGCATAACCAGCACGATGTCTGGATCGCTTGCGATAATTTTCTCCCAACTGAATTCCAGGCTTGGTTCACTAATGTGGCCCAGCGGATCAATACCTCCGGCCAGCTCAACCATCTCCGGAACCCAATGGCCACCATTAAAAGGAGGACTCAACCACTCCAGCGACAGCACCCTCGGTCGATAAGGGTAGGAATATTGCTTTACTCGTTCAACCCGCCTTCGCAAATCAGCCACCAGGGCCGCTGCCTGTTGCTGCCTGCTTGTTGCCTCACCAACCGCTTCAATATCACGCCAAACATCTTCTAAAGTATGCGGAGTTAACGAGAGGATCTTCGGCGCCGAGGGCAGCTCATGCAGTGTCTTGGCCACATGGGACGCGCCCACCGCGCAGACGTCACAAAGCTCTTGCGTGACAATCAAGTCAGGCTTGATTTTTTTGAGCAACTCTGTGTGGACTCGGTACAGGCTCTCTCCATGCGAAGAGAACTCCTGCACTGTGCGGTCAACTTCGGCAGGTGACAGCGAATGCTCAAGGATCGTGTCCAGGACCACGGGTTTCTTACGGGCCTCCGGTGGAAAGTCGCATTCAAAGGTCACGCCTGCAATCGAATCTTCCAGTCCCAGGGCATAGAGTATTTCAGTGGCTGCTGGTATGAGTGAGCAAATTTGCATAACTCAATTTTTCCTATAAATTATGATATTCAACACGCGGTAGTATAGCTGATTGGCCTTCTAGGGCAAGTGCTGATGGAAAAGCCCATTTTCGACCAACATTTCCGAAGCCAGTTCGAAGACCTGCTTAAGTGGAGGCGCGATGTACGCCACTTTCGTACCGATCCCGTGGACCCTCAGCTCATCGAGCACCTCATTGCTTTGGCTTCGCTTGCTCCGTCTGTCGGTTACAGCCAGCCCTGGCGGTTCGTTCTGGTGGAGTCATCCGAGCCCCGTGAATCCATACGAGAGAATTTTGAACTCAGCAACCAGCAGGCTTTAAATGCATATTCGGGTGAGAAGGCCCAGCTCTATGCGAAATTAAAGCTGGCGGGTCTTCGTGATGCCCCGGTCCACTTGGCTGTCTTCTTGGATCAACATACCGAGTCCGGCAGCGGCCTGGGCAGAATGACCATGCCTGAAACCCTGGAATATTCCGCCGTTCTGGCAGTTTATACATTATGGTTGGCCGCACGGAGCCACGGATTAGGTGTGGGCTGGGTTTCTATTCTCGATCCTGCGAAGGTCAATGCCAGTTTGAATATTCCCGAGCACTGGAAGTTGATTGCATACCTATGTATTGGATACCCACAAGAAGACCACTCGGTTCCCGAACTCCTGCGCAATGGTTGGGAAGCCAAGTTGCCCACACCAGACATCCTCGTAAGACGTTGAACTATCACATTTGAGCGGGTGTATCATCCCGCAACGAGGGACTGACGTAAGCCCATTGGCGTTGCATCACTTTTACATGACTTTAATACTGTCCATGTCTCAATCAGGGAGAAAAGGCTGTAGTTTCAAAGCGGAACTTTTCCCACAACAGGAAGCAAAAAAATTAACTTGCACTGAAAAATATACAACGTAATATAGGCTATTAACGTTTTCCCATGCTAAGAAGGAAAACAGAACGGCGAATAACAATTCTTTATGCAGGTCGCGATCCTGTTTTGCTTTTAGATGTGCGCAAATTGCTCCTGGAGCATGTCGAGGATACCCGCTACATTTTGACCACTGCGGATACGTACAAAGCCTTTGTGAAAGAATTTCTCCAGGGCGATTTCGATATGGTTCTTCTTTGCAGCAGCGTTAAAAACGTGGAACGCAAGAAAATGGCCTCTTTGGTGGGCCAGCGCAGTCCCTCAACGCCTGTGATTGTGTTCTCCGAAAGCCCATTCTCTCTATATGATTTTGGCACCCTGACGGTTGATCCGCGGCCAGAGTCTTTGCTGAGCGCGCTTACTGAGACTTTGAAATCCCGGCCTCATTACCGTTCTGCCTGAATTCGCCTACCCGCGCCTCTGTTGAAAGAAAGCCTGCATCATCTGGGTGCATTTTCCTGCCAGCACTCCCCCAATAATCTCCATCTGGTGGTTCAGCTTCGGGTGGTTTATGACCTGCATGATGGATCGTACCGCTCCGGCTTTGGGATCATCTGCGCCGTAAACCAAACGCGCCAGGCGGGCATGCACCAGGGCGCCACAACACATGGCGCAGGGTTCAATGGTGACAAACATCTCGCACCCTTCGAGGCGATGATTACCGAGAAAGCCGCCGGCCTCGCGCAGCGCAACAATTTCAGCGTGCGCGCTGGGGTCAGAATCCACGCGGTTGCGATTGTATCCCCGGCCAATGATTTTTTTCTGATGCAAAATGACCGCGCCGACAGGGACTTCGTCGTTGGCCTGAGCGCGCAGGGCCTCGCGTAGGGCCTCTTCCATCCACAATTCGTCCGATATGCTCATGGCCAGTGGTTTTATCTTAAATTAAGCAGGTTCGAGCAAACCCAACCGGTTACTGGCCGCCGGCAACTGAAGCCTAACCTGCGCTCTTACGGCGTATTTACCAGATGGCCAGACATTACCAGGTTAAACGTGATGCCTGCTCCGTTTACCGTCTGAGCTCCCGTGAACTGGATCATGCTTCCCGGGTCGGCGTAGATTCGCACCATGTGCTCGTCGCTTGCGCTATCACTGGCAAGTTTAATGCCTGCGGGGTACAGATAGGTCAGGGCCTGCCCGCCCGCGGTGGTCAGAACTTCATAGTGCGGTATGCCATTGATAATATTCCCGGTTGAGGAGACTTGCAGGTACTCAATGACAAACTCTTTTCCGGCCGGGACATTGAAGCTTGCCGTGCACTTGCCCGCCAGTCCGGCGGGAGTGGCGCACGATACTGCTGTCTGAAACGGCTGTTGCGCAGGATTGTCGAGGCTTTTGACAAGAACTACGGTGGTATTCGCCGGTCCAGCAGTTCCCGTGGGCAGGTTGCTGACGGAAACGCTAGGCGTGCCGACTATCTGCACCTGGCCGGTCACCTGCACAGGGCCATTGACGTTCACGGTGGGTACATTGGTGATGGCCGCATTCACAGTACCGCCCACTTGCACAGGCACGGGGCCATTGATGTTCACGGTGGGTGTGTTGGTAATAGCCGCATTCACAGTACCGCCCACTTGCACAGGCACGGTGCCATTGATGCTCACCGTGGGTGTGTTGGTAATAGCAGTATTCACAGTATCGCCCACGTGCACGGGCACGGTGCCATTGACGTTCACGGTGGGTGTGTTGGTAATGGCCGCATTCACAGTACCGCCCACTTGCACAGGCACGGGTCCATTTACATTCACCGTGGGCGTGTTGGTTACAGTTGTAGCAATGGGACTATCGTTTTGAATAGTCATTGGAATAGGCCCACTGTTTTGAATAGTTGTTGGAACGGGATTGCCCGTGGCATTCTGCACCGTTACCGTGCGGAATTGAGCCAAAGCCAGAACAGAGGACAGAAGGATGACGAGCTTAACAGTCAGGATAGACCGAAGCATAGAGGTACTCCTCAGGACACAATTTGGGGGGACTATAAGACTATCAGAATAGGACATGTCCAGATAGACAAATATGTTTATTTTTATTGTCCTAATGGCCAATATTAGATATTGTCCTTTAGGACAACATCTAACCAACTGCCTATCTTTAAGGTTTTGGTGTCTTCCTGCAAAGAGCCAACTGCTACCGGGGTTGTTGCTGGGTCGCACAGTGGATCGCGCCAAAGCCCCATATAAAATCCCCGCAATAAATGGGGACAACTTTCCGAGTGGGCAGCAGAGCAGCGATGACATCGAGGGCAATTCGGTCGTTGGCGTCGTTAAAGACCGGTACCAGCACCAACCCGTTGGCTATGTAGAAATTGGCATAGCTGGCGGGCAGGCGTGTTCCTTCATAAAAGATCGGCTCGGGCATGGGGATCTCGACCACGCGCAGCGGCCGGCCGTCTTGGTCAGTAGCAGCGTGCAGGCGTGCCAGATTTTCAGCCAGCGGCGCAAAGTTGACGTCCTTGCGATCTTTTTCCACGGCCGCAACCACGGTGGAAGGGCCCACGAAGCGGGCGATATCATCCACGTGGCCGTGAGTGTCGTCCCCAGCAATGCCACTGTTGAGCCAGATGACCTTGCGAATTCCCAGGTAATCGGCAAAAACCGCCTCCAGGCAGCGGCGGTCCAAGCCGGGATTGCGGGCCTGCTCGGCGCTCAAGAGGCATTCTTCAGTGGTGAGTAGCGTGCCGTGCCCGTTGACATCAATGCTGCCGCCCTCGAGTACAACGCGATGCTGCTCTCCTTTAACTAGGATTGTTGGCTGCCAGGCCGGCAGCTCCAGAAGTGTGGCGATGTGGCCGGGAAGACGCGAATCCTTTTGCCAGTTGGAATATTTGGCCCAGGCATTGAAGTGCCAGTGCGTGATGGCGAACGGGCAGGAAAGGTCTCCAAATTCCGAGCGGCGGGCAGGACGTCCCAGGCGCTTGCCGGAAGAGTGATCATCGCGCCGGATGAAGATTGGCCCGGAATCGCGGGTCCAGACGCGGTCGGTCGGCCAGCGGTGAAATGACACTTGATGCAAGTCAACACCAACGGAAGAAAGAACCTTGCGGGCTTCGGCCTCCAGTTGTACGCTGTTGACCACGATTCGAACCTGCTCGACGCGGGCAAGCTGGCGAACAATTTCCGCATAAACCCACGGGATCGGCTCAAACCGCCCCGGCCAGTCATCGGCGTTGTGCGGCCATGCGATCCAGGTGGCGGCGTGGGGTTCCCACTCGGCGGGCATGCGGTAGCCGAGAGAAGTGGGCTTGAGTGCCTCAGTCAACGTCTTGGGGCGAGTCAATTTCAATTTTCGAGCTTCAAAATTGCTAGTTTTTACCACAGAGACACAGAGGCACAGAGAAAAGCAAAATGTTTGCCACAGATTAAGTGCAAAATCGAATCGTAATTCGCAAAGTTACTCAATTACCCGATTACGCAGTTACCCAATTCTTCAATGACCCAATGATCCGATGAATCAATGACTCAATTTTCTTGTGCCTCTGTGTCTCCGTGGTGAAAAAACTTCAATCCAGAAAACGCTGCGCAATGGGGCCGTAGCTGTCTATGCGGCGGTCGCGCAGAAAAGGCCAGTTACGGCGGATATCCTCCAGGGCATGCAAATCTATTTCACCCACCAGGATCTCTTCTTTATCGGGCGATGCCTCAGCCAACACTTTGCCAAAGGGATCGCAGATAAATGATCCGCCCCAAAACTCAAGTCCAGCACCCGAAGCAGCTTTGCCGCGGATGTCTCCGGTTTCGTGCCCAACGCGGTTAACCACGGCAACGTAGACCCCATTGGCGATAGCATGGGCGCGCTGGATGGTGCGCCAGGCATCGTGCTGCACCTCGCCATACTGCGCTTTTTCCGCAGGATGCCATCCAATGGCCGTCGGATAAAAGAGCACATGCGCTCCCTGCAGCGCAGTCAGGCGCGCACCCTCGGGGTACCATTGGTCCCAGCAAACCAGCGTGCCTACTCGCCCAAATTTTGTATCGAAGGCTTTGAAACCGAGGTCCCCGGGAGTGAAATAGTACTTTTCGTAATACAAAGGATCGTCGGGGATGTGCATCTTGCGATAGATGCCCAGCAGCTTGCCGTCAGCATCAATCATGGCCGCGGTGTTGTGATAAATGCCGGGCGCGCGTTTTTCAAAAATCGAAGCAATTACTGAAACACCCGCCTGGCGCGCGGCCAGAGAAAGTTTTTCTGTCGTCGGGCCGGGGATGGGCTCAGCAAGATCAAACAGGGAAGCATCTTCGCGCTGGCAGAAATACTGTGTAAGGAAGAGCTCAGGCAGGCAGACCACCTGCGCGCCCAGCTTGGCGGCTTCGTGCACCCGCCCGACCGCGCGAGCCAGATTCTCATCGGGATCGGGTGTGCAGCGAAGCTGTACCAATCCAATACGAAAATTTTGGGCGTTCGAAGTGGACATTGCGTTTGATTTTAGCATTCAGCATTCTGCCAAATCAGTTTTAACCACAGAGACACTGAGGCACCGAGGAGAACGATGCCAAAATGACAGCTAGAAAAAGGGAATCCCGGTTTCTTATGATGCAGGTAACCGCAAAACAGTTCTCAATGAAATGCAGCAGTTGTCATTTAGACCTTTTTAAGTCTTGCTGTATCTCATTTTGAGCCCCGAATGGGGCGGCATTTGGTAGCCCAGCACGTAAGTGCTGGGGAGCTGAAAAACAGAGCACGAGCCCCGTTAGGGCGGCACAAAGCATAGAACACAGTAGTCCTTAAAATGGACTAGCCTAATACTCAAGATGTTCAAAAAATCCGCGTGATCCGTGAAATCCGCGGTGAGTCTTTGCTTTGGCTTACTGGAAAATCAGTACCGCCGAGGCGATCACCGTTGTCCACAGGCCGCGCTTGTCACCAACAGCCGATTGCGTGACGTTGGCCGTGCGCACAATCTTGTTGGAGATTCGGTAGATCTCCTTCTTTTCATCCCAAGAGCGGTCGGGGTCAAAGTCAACGTTCAGGGTAGTGGCCAGCATCTCGGCAGCCAGTTCTTCGGCGTAGTCACCGGCTTGATCGTCGGTTTCACCAAAAGAATGGTGTTCGCTGAGATATCCGTAGGTGCTGCGGTCGGCAGGAAGAGCCACACCGATGCTGGAGGCGACCAGACGGTGGGGTTCGCGAGTGGAGTTTTCCGCAATCACGGCAAAGACAACCTCGCCGGGATCGAGATACTTTAATCCATCTTTGCGGGAGATCAGCTTACAATTGGGCGGAAAAATAGAAGACACGCGCACCAGGTTCTGCGCGGCGATACCGGCATCACGCAATGCCAGTTCGAATGATGAAAGACGCTCTTTATGTCTCCCCACCCCCTTGGTGAGAAAAAGCTTTTTGGGGACCATGTCTTTGCCCAATTCCTAAACCTCCGAAAAGGAAATTATCTGCAATGAGTGCGAAACTAAAAAACTAACACACAGAGGGGCTTCGTGCGGGAAAAATTTTGTTAAAGAGTTGTTAATGGGAGTGCTTCCTGAGTTTGTGCTGGATGGTGGCAGGGAACTGTGCCGCCGTCTTCAGCTCGACAGCGATATCAATGAAGGCAAGCGCAGAGCGGCTCAGGGCTTTGTCCTTGCGGTAGACAAGGGCCAGATCACGCTTGATCTGGGCATTGGCTATGGGCAGGAAGGCCAGGACCCCGGCTTTTACGTCCTCCAGGATATTGGAGCGCGCGATAAAGCCTACCCCAATATCGGCGGCCACAAAGCGCTTCAGGAGTTCGCTGGAATCGAGTTCCATCGAGATGTTGACCTTCAGGAAATGCTCGTGAAAAAGGTTCTCCAACACGTCGCGCGTGCGTCCAGCCTTGGGCAGCAGCAGGGGATAGTTCACCACGTCGGCCAGGTTAACCGACTTCGTTTTTGCCAGCGGATGTTGTGGCGGAACAATCACCACCAACTCATCGCGGTGGACTGGAATCAGGGTCATCCGGCTATCGTTTACAGGTAGCGAGACTACGCCGAAATCCACGGAATTATCAATGATGGATTCCAGGGTTTTCACCCGCTCGGTGCGGCGGACGTTCACCGCCACTCCGGCGTATCGTTTTTTAAATTCGGCGAAAACTTCAGGAAGGATATGCAGGCAGGTCGCCTCATTGGCCGCCACAATCAGCTCGCCGCGCGGGATGCGCTCCATTTCAGCCAGATTTACCATCATCTGCTTGCGGGAATCCACGGTCTGTTCGGCGTATTCGAGAAAAGCCTTGCCCGCGGCGGTAACGCTCACCTTTCCTCCGGTGCGGTCAAAGAGCTTGGCGCCCACTTCTTCTTCCAGGCCGCGAATCTGCGCGGAAATGGCCGGCTGCGTGCGAAAACGCTTCTCAGCGGCACGCGAGAAGCTGCAGTGCCGCGCAACTTCAAGAAACGTCTCTATTTGGTCGAAATCCATTTAGGGATAAAGGGTCTTTATTGCACAAATAAAAACAATCAATTTCATAATCTGATACGTGTAGCTATATGATAAATTGTTTTGCCGTATTAAGGAATTTTATCAAGCAATACACTGATTCTAACCCTGACAATTCATAACAAATTTGGCCGGGCCTGAGAGCCGGGCCTCAAGGAGAGCTTATGTCTGATCCCAAGACAGTTTTGGAGTTCGTGAAGAAGAGCGGGGTCAAAATGCTTGACCTGCGCTTCACCGATCTCCCCGGCCTGTGGCACCACGTTTCTTACCCGATTGACCAGGTGAGTGAAGCTTCATTTGAAGAAGGCTTCGGCATGGATGGCTCCTCGATTCGCGGATGGGCTGCGATCCACGAAAGTGACATGCTTCTCATCCCCGACCCAACCTGGTTCATCCTGGATCCGTTCACCGAGGTCCCCACGCTGGTGATGGTTGCCGATGTGATTGACCCGGTGACCAAGCAGCGCTACGACCGCGATCCCCGCTACATTGCCAAGAAGGCGGAGATGTATATCACTGCCACCGGCCTCGCCGATACGGCATACTTCGGCGCGGAAGCTGAATTTTTCATTTTTGATAACGTGCGCTTTGACCAGCGCGAGCAGCACGGATTCTACTACATTGACGCGGAAGAAGGCCGCTGGAACTCAGGACGCGCGGAGAACAACTTAGGCTATCGCCCGCGCTTCAAAGAAGGTTATTTCCCGGTGCCTCCGACCGACCACTATCAGGACTTGCGCACCGAGATGGCCATGACCATGAATCAGTGCGGCCTGGAAGTGGAGTGCCATCACCACGAAGTCGCCACTGGCGGGCAGACCGAAATTGACCTCAAGTACAACTCGCTGGTGCGCTCGGCCGACAACATGATGATCTACAAGTACGTCGCGAAAAATGTGGCCAACCAGTACGGCAAGACCGTGACCTTTATGCCCAAGCCGCTCTTCCAGGATAACGGTAGCGGCATGCACACCCACCAATCGCTATGGAAGAGCGGCAAACCGCTCTTTGCCGGTGACGGTTACGCCGGCCTCTCGCAGATGGCGCTGCACTACATCGGCGGATTAATCAAGCATGGCCCGGCGCTGGCGGCGATCATCGCTCCCACCACGAACTCCTATAAGCGCCTGGTCCCGGGCTTTGAAGCACCGGTGAATCTGGCGTACTCACGCCGTAATCGCTCGGCAGCGTGCCGCATCCCGATGTACTCGGCATCACCCAAGGCGAAACGCGTGGAGTTCCGTCCGCCAGACCCAAGCTGCAATCCTTATATGGCGTTTGCCGCCATGGTCATGGCCGGGCTGGATGGAATCGAGAACAAAATTGATCCCGGTCAACCGCTGGATAAAGACATCTACGATCTGGGACCGGAGGAACTCGCCAAGGTCCCCTCCATGCCCGGTGGCCTGGACGATGCTCTGGACGCTCTCGAAAGCGATCACCAGTTCCTGTTGAAGGGCGATGTGTTCACCGAAGAGGTCATCCAGACTTACATTGATTACAAGCGCGAGAAGGAAGTGAACGCGATGCGTTTGCGTCCGCATCCGTATGAGTTTGCGCTCTACTACGATATTTAGATTTACTTTAGAGATGTGATTTAAAGCCCCTGTTCTGGCAGGGGCTTTGTTTTTTTGGCCGACCTGAACCCGACCTTGCTACGATTTCTGAAGAACTAATGGGAGCAGCGGGAACAAGGGTTGCAAAAGCGGCGGTATAGCAAGTGGTAAGGTGGAGTTGTCCCCAGTATTGAGTTAGCATCGCTGGCGCGGTTGGTTCATCTAATTTGCCATGGGAAATGAGATTGTGGTCTCGGTGTTGGACCTGGTGAGTATGCGGGCCGGAGAGCCCGCGAGCAGCGCGATTGGGCGGTCTGTGGACCTGGCGCGGCATGTTGAGGAGTGGGGATACAAACGTTACTGGCTCGCAGAACATCATTCCATTGCCGGCTTGGCCTGCTCGGCCACGCCGGTGCTAATCGGGTATGTGGCCGGCGCGACGAAGACGATACGTGTAGGCAGCGGCGGAGTAATGCTGCCGAACCATTCCCCGCTTGTGGTGGCGGAGCAGTTCGGGACGCTGGAGGCGTTATATCCGGGACGAATCGATCTGGGGTTGGGGCGTGCTCCCGGCGCGGATATCCAGACGATGCGGGCCCTGCGACGAGACTTGAATCAAGACGGGGAAGATTTTCCGGCGCTTCTCGAAGAATTGCAGACATACCTCGGACCCGAGAAACCAGGCCAGGTGGTGAAGGCAATTCCCGGACAAGGAAGCAATGTGCCGATCACACTGCTTGGGTCAAGCGCCTTCAGCGCTGGGCTGGCAGGGAAGATGGGCTTGCCTTTTGCATTTGCGGCACATTTTTCTCCTGACTACCTGGATACAGCGGCTCAGTTGTATCGCGAGCAATTCCGGCCAAGAAGGGCACTGCAAGAACCGCATCTTATGATAGCGGTGCCGGTGATTGCAGCGGAGACGGATGCGGCGGCCCAGCGGTTGTTCACGACAGCACAGCAGCGCTTTCTGCGACTGATCCGAAACCAGCCAGTGGAATTGCTGCCCCCGGTCGACTCCATGGAGCCCCTATGGCAAGACCGTGAGCGTGCGGCAGTCGAGAGCAAATTGCGCGCAGCCATTGTGGGATCAGAGGCCACAGTCACGGCGGGGCTGCAAAAGTTGGTAGACGATACGAGAGCTGACGAGGTGATCGTAGTGGCTGATACCTTTGAGCATGCGGACCGGTTGCAGTCGTATCAGCGCGTGGCCCGCGTTGCTGCAAGCCTCGAGCGCAGGTCGGCCGCAGTGGATAGATCTCTTTTGCCACTGTGACGTGAACTCTCCCGGAAGCCGCTTTTCCGGCGGCCAACATCCGCATTGCCAGAGTTTCAATAACTTTAGCGGACCCACGAACACGGCTGGGTGCCCCAGATAAACCGGGGTGCCCCATTCGCGCGTAGCGCGTGTGGGGTTTGTCTGCGCTCATCCGCGTTCATTCGCGGCGGAAAAGAAGGTCTAAAATGATATCACTCTGGTATCAAACTGCTGCTTCCTTGGCAATTTTAGGTCATAATTGTGCTAGACGTGTGTCTCCGTTTACGCATTCAAGAATGCGGGGGGTGTCCTCTTTAGGTTCTTTGAAAACTTGTTGCGAGGGGCGCAGGCCCTGTTTTGGCTGCGGAGGACTTAGAACGAATCCACTCCCTGACTGACTACTCTATCCCTGCCATATGTCATTCGATCGTAAGGACTTAGCTCCCCTGAGACCCTGAGACTACTCCAAGTAATGGGGGTGGGGGAGTAATAATTCTGCTGCTGAGGACTGGTACTTGGGTATGCCCTTTGGAGCTTCCCAACTGGGGGAGCTGTTTTAACAGATCTGTTAGCTAGTCTCCTGCCCGAAAGCCAGTCTCCCCAGTAAATACGCGCATATCAGAGCGTTTTGGGAGGTCCACTGACTAGCTAGCAAGTACCACCCCACGACTTGGATGCCCTCGGACCACCAGGACATTGAAAACAAACCGCTTTACCCCAATCTTCATTCCAAAACATTCACCCTGATTCACAACTTCAGGAGATTCATTGGGTTACTAACAATACCGGGTTTCAAGGAAGCAGATCAGATCCATGTAAGAGAGACCTTTTGGCTGAACAGGGCGCTGACAAAAGTGGATATAAATCCTTTTTTCTCCATGCGAAGTTCGAGGTGTCAGTTCGCCGCAGGGTTTGTGTTTCTGCTCTCTACGGTGATGGCTGGGGCTTTTTGCTGGGGGCAGAAGGGGCCGGCCCGCCTTATGCTCAACCCGAAGAACGTTCTGCTGCAACCCACTCAAACGCAACCGCTCACGGTCAAACGCGCGTTCCTGGGTGGTGTCGCAAAAATGGGTGGTTTTCAAACCGTCGTGGCCCCGCTCAATTGGTCGTCATCAAATTCTGCTGTGGCCAGCGTGGATGCCACTACTGGATTGGTAACCGCTAACAATCCCGGCACAGCCATAATTACAGCCAGAGCTGGCCCTTTCAGCGGCAGCACGAATATCATCGTGACCAGTAACCCTCTGAGTGCCATTTGCATATCACCTTCCGGCGCGACCGTTTTTGCAGGATTGACGCAACAGTTTAGCGCTACGGGCTTATTTGGCAGCGGAAGTTGCCCAGGCAGCACAAATATCACGGCTTCAGTGACGTGGTCCTCGGCCAATATTGCCATCGCAACCGTAAGCAATGCGGCGGGAACTGAAGGATTGGCCAAGGGCATAAGTCCAGGAGGGCCGATCAATATTACGGCGGCTTACGGAGGCGTCAATGCAAGTGCCTCACTGACTGTGAACCCTGCCGTGCTGGTTTCCATTACAGTCACGCCGAATCCCGCCAATATTCCCAATCTGGGTAACACTTTGGCCTTCACGGCAACCGGCAGCTACAGCGATGGTGTCAACCGGGCGATTCCCAACTCTTTGACTCCCAGTGTCAATTGGCTTTCCAGCAATCCCAGCATCGCCACAATTTCTGCTGGCGGAGTAGCCACGGCAGTTGCACAGAATAAGACTATAATCACCGCGACCGATCCCATCACCTCGATCAGTGGTTCCGCCAACCTGAGCGTCGGCCCCATCAATGCCATCACTTTCTACGTTGCCCAGAATGGGAATGACAGTACCTTCAGCGGCATGCTGCCGGTTCCCAATGGCAGCGGCGACGGGCCCTTTGCTTCGCCGGCCCGGGCGCAGCTTGCAGTTGAAAGCACGGCGAAAGGCAATCCGATCTATGTCATGCTGCGAAACGGCACTTACTACCTTCCACTCAGCCCCACCAAGCCGGGAACGCTGACTTTCAGCGGCGCTGCTGATTCAGGGACCTCCAGCAGCGCTCTCATCACCTGGGAGAATTACCCGAGCGAGATCCCAATCCTCAGTGGAGGAGTGCTGGTAGGAGCCGGAGGCCTTGGGCTTACCTGGACGAATGTTTCAGGCAATCTCTGGCAGGCGCAGCTACCGGCAAACGTTCAAACCAACGTGCCCCTGCAACCGTTTGAATATCTGTTCTATAACGGAGAGCGCCGCTTGCGTTCGCGCCTGGAATCATCTTCGGGCGTCGGGTACTACATGAATGGCGGCACCTGTTTCTCCACGCAAACCGGGCAGCCAGTGAGCACGTCGTTGTGCAATCTCGGGACTTTTCTGAGAGTTGCCGCAGAGGTTCCTCCGGGGACCACCAGCTGCCCCAGTGTCACCAACAGCAACGATGCGACCCAGTCCAAGTGCCTCGATCGCTTTCAATATAATCCCAATGACCCGGTCACAACCTGGCTCAACCTGAGCGGTTCCTATACTGGGAATCCATCGAGTCCGTGCACTGTAAATGCTTCCAATCATTATCCTGGTGGAGACGTTGAACTTACGCTTTTCGATGCCTGGACAGTGGATATGATGAGGGTCAATTGCGTTGACCCAGTGAATCACATTATCTATTTCACTGCTCCGACCAAGGGCAATACAGGCGTCTATAACTTCTTTGGCCCAGGCATAGGGCATCGCTACATGGTCGAGAATACGAAAGATGCCTTTGACGCGGCCCAGGCCGCGGGACAAACCGGCCTGTGGTTCCTCGATCGCTCCAATTCGCAGTGGATTCTGAACTACGTCGCCAACGCAAGCGAGAACCCGAATACAGATACTGTTGTGATCCCGCAGCTTGGCGGCGTAATTCCGGGTGCGCCTGCAACCGATTACGTCGGAGCAAGCCTGATCTCAGCCAGCAACCTCAGCTTCGTAACTTTTCAGGGCATCACCTTCGAGACCGATAACTTCATACCTTCGTCCACAGGGTTCAACAATGACGTGAACGGAGAAATGCCGCTCCCACAAGCCATTGATTGTGAAAACTGCCAGAACGTGACCTTTGATACTGTGACCGTAAGGCATACCTCGGCCTCGGGTATTTTGTTTGGCGCGAATGTGGGGCCACCTTCCTCATGCGGGATCAATACACCATGCGCACTGTTACAAAACTCGACGCTTTACGACATCGGCGACAGCCCAGTCCGCATCGGGCATATGCCCACGGGCTCTGACACGGCTGCAAAGGTCGTGCAGTTTGTTACGGTGCAAAACAACCTTATCCAGGGATACTCACGCGTCTTTGCCGATGGCGAAGGCATCGCCCAGGGCAACGGCCACGATATCACCTATCTGCATAACGACATTCTCGATGGCTACCACGCGGGTATTTCTGTCTGTAATCTCGGATGTCCCGGCAATCCCGGTGCGAACGGTACCAATATCCTCAGCCAGTACAACCATATCCGGCAGATCATGCAGGGAATCACCTCCGACGGAGGAACGCTTTACTACAACATCGGCGGCGCGCAGAGAAGCGGGACTGGGAACAGGATTTACAACAACCTGGTGCACGATACCACCGACTCATCCATCATTGACAATCCCTTAAGCCTGCACGGAACCGGCTATGGCGGCGAGGGCATATACCTGGATGCGCAGTCCGCGAATGTTGATGTACAAAACAATGTTGTCTACAACATGTCAGCCAGCACCGCCTGGATGACCAACGGGCCAGCCGCCAGCCAGCAGCCTAATACCTTCAACAACAATATCTTTGCGTATGGGCGTTTCGCGATGTTCGCAGAGCAGACTCCATGGCCCCAGGGCTGCGACTCGAATCCAAGAGGCGTGCCCCTGGTCAATATCACCAACAACATCTTTTACTTTGACCTGAATGATCAATCCAACCTCAACAGTTCGAGGGGGTTCTACGTTGTGCAGGGCTGCGCTTACTCATGTGGTCTGCCCTACAACCAATTCCAGAATTTTACCGGCAACCTCTATTGGAGGACCGACGGCGCATTTGCCGGCTACAGCAAGGCCTTCCATGTCTTAACCAAGGCACCTGCGAATGCCAGCAGTTGTGGTGAACCTGGGAATCCAAACACCGCGTGGACTTCGCTTACCTTCAACTCACCGGCAGGAGGGAACACAACCTGGCAAAACGGAACGGCACCCCCGCTGCCTGTGGCAATGAATGAAGATGCAGGAGGAACGGTGGCAGTCAATCCCCAAACCATCAACCCCACGTTTGGAAATAGCAATAGCCCAAGCGACTATCTGCTCAACAGCGCTCCTCTTCCGGGCTTCAACAACACCGCAACCAATGACACGATCAACAATGCAGGGCAAACCAATCCCTCGCCCAGCCTCGGAACCGTGCCAGCGACTTTTCCAACCTACAATTACGCTACCTTCTAGTGCACAGCCTTCCCGAGCGGTATCACCCTGGTATCAAAACCTTGCTTTCTCGGAAACTGCGGGCCATCATGGAGAAGCAGTCCACGGCTCGAAAAGCAGTTAGCCTCTGAGGTCTTTGAAAATTCGACGGGATGCGGGATTCTGAGGACTGATGACTGAGGACTGATGACTGGACGAGCAGCAAGTCTCCCTCCCCGGATTGATTTTCGCCAGTAATGACGGGGGTCAGAAGCGATTTTGGGGGCTCCAACCCCTAGCGCGCAAGGGGGTGGGGGTCCCTGCGGTCGTCCAAAAATCCGCGTTGATCCGCGTTCATTTGCGGCGAAAAGCTTTTGCGGTTGTTTTTACTGAGGACTGGGGACTGAAGACAGAGGACTGCATGTAGACTGGTGGGCTTGTATCTTAGGCAGTTCCGAGGTGATCTGCATGTCATTGTCAGACCTGATATTCGGTAAGCCACTGCGAACGTCGGATGAACGCGCTGAGCAGATTGGTCCCATCACTGGTGTCCCCATCTTCGGGTTGGACGCACTCAGTTCAGCAGGCTACGGCCCGGAAGCCGCGCTTACCCTGCTGATTCCGCTGGGCGCGCTTGGGCTGCATTACATTCTTCCCATCAGTACAGCGATTATCATTTTGCTGATCATTGTGTACTTTTCATACATGCAGACCATCCCCGCGTATCCTCAGGGTGGTGGTTCGTATACCGTCGCACGGGAAAACCTGGGAGAAAATGCAGGGTTGCTGGCTGCGGCAGCTCTGATGATTGACTACATATTGACAGTAGCGGTGGGAATCTCTGCCGGGGTTGGCGCCCTCATCTCAGCCGTGCCCCGGCTTCAGCCGCACACGATGGGACTCTGCCTGGGTATCTTAATCTTCATTGCCATTGTTAATTTGCGCGGAATGCGTGAGGCAGGCGCAGTTTTCATGATTCCCACCTACATGTTTGTGGGGACATTGGGCATTGCAATCCTGATCGGGATTGCACGGGTGATTGCAAGCGGAGGCCATCCGGTGCCGGTCGTGGCTCCGCATCCACTTCTACCCATGACCAGCATGGTTGGAGCCTGGCTCCTGCTGCAAGCTTTTGCCAGTGGATGCACCGCCATGACAGGTGTTGAAGCTGTGAGCAACGGCGTGCGTGCATTCCGCGAGCCGAGGACGAAGAATGCGCGCATCACTCTCACCATCATCATCGGTATTTTGATCTTGCTGCTGGCGGGAATCGCCTATCTGGCCAAAATGTATCAGGTTGGCGCGACTGATCCGGGCCTGCCGGGATATGAAAGCGTGCTCTCGCAATTGCTGGGAGCGGTGGCCGGCAAGGGCATCTTTTATTTTGTCTCCATCGTGTCCATTCTCCTGGTGTTGGCATTCTCTGCCAATACTGCATTTGCCGACTTTCCCCGCCTCTGCCAGATTATTGCACTCAATAAATACCTGCCGTCCTCGTTCGCATCCCGCGGCCGCAGACTGGTTTTCTCACATGGGATTTACGTGCTGGCGATTCTCGCGGGAGTTTTGCTGATTATCTTTAAAGGTATTACCGACCGTCTGATTCCGCTGTATGCGATTGGTGCGTTTCTCGCCTTTACTCTCTCGCAAGCCGGCATGGTGATGCATTGGAGGCGCGTTGGCGGCAAAGGTGCGTTCCATAGCAAATTGTTGAATGGGCTCGGCGCGATGGTGACGCTGGTGACAGTGGTTGTGGTCCTGGTTGCAAAGTTCGTTGAGGGCGCATGGATCACGGTGCTTCTGATACCAATTTTGCTCATTACGATGAAGGCGGTCCGGCGGCACTATGCGCGAATCGCTAGGGAGCTGAAATCAGATACACCGCTTGAATTGAAGAAGCTCACTCCTCCCATCGCGATCGTGCCCATCACCGGCTGGAACAAAATTACAGAAAAAGCTCTGTGTTTTGCTTTAGAGCTGTCGCCGGAGGTTAAAGCAATCCATGTTGCGGTCGTCGAAGGCGATGGCGAGGACCTTAAGAAAAATTGGAAACACCTGGTTACTGAGCCTGCGGTGCAAGCAGGTTATCCTGCTCCAGTACTCGAGATCGCACCATGTCCTTATCGGCGGGTGCTGACCACAATCCTCGAAATCGTCCAAAAAGAGGCAAAGAAGCATCCGGAGAGACAAATTGCAGTCGTGATCCCGGAGCTGGTTGAGAACCGCTGGTATAACCACCTTCTCCACAATAAACGGGCCGCAGTGCTCAAAACCATGCTGTACTTTCTGGGGAACAGCCGCATTGTTGTCATCAACGTTCCCTGGTATCTGAAAACAAGGGATTGATTGCTAATCCAAATCTTCAGGCAGAGGTTTTTGCTCCTCGGGTTTGAGTGGGCCGTAGTCGAGCGGGGTATCACTGGCCAGAGGGACGCGGTCTTCGCTGGCCGCGTGAATGCCGCCCGATTCATCCGTATAAAAATTCTTTGATCCAGTTCGGTCATAACGCACTGGCCGGGCTATTAGGGAATAGCCGGCCATCAGAGGTTTTGAATTGCTTAAGCTATATGTGAAAACGTAGCCGTCTTTGATGCAGGAGGGATTGCTACAAAGCAGGCGTGGGTCAATTCTGTGTCCGTTGAAGGAAGAATAAGGTTGAAGAGACGTGAGACTCGCAGGATATCCCTGCCCAGAATGATCTTTGCGGTAAGCAGCCAAAGCCTCGTTAAGAACGCGCAAGGAATAGATGGCCCCAGCATCATTGCGATGAACCTTCGACCGGATGAATGTGGGAAGAGCGGCGAGTATGACCAAAAAGAGAACAGTAAGAATTACACCCCCGACGATGGCGCCATTGAGAATCTTGCCGTCTTTGATCTTGCGCTCCGGGCTCTCGTATTCTGGATCTTTGCGCTGCCGTGAGTAATACGTCCGAATGGCCCCCCAGACGAGTGCAACTTGGGCAACAGTGAGCAGGCCAACGTATTTGAAGACAAAAATCGTGGAAGACCTTTCATCGAAGAACCCGATAGCAGCGAGCAACAAAATCAGACCACAGATGACAAATGCAGTGCATCCCAGGACCACCGACCACGCCAAAGCTCTTTTTCGCGGCAAAGCCAGCAGATTGATAAGAAACAGGAAGCCGGGCAGAACTAAAATGACGCTGAAGCCGGTATCATCTATATAGAAGAGGCGTGCGATGACAAGCAGCGCTGTCAGCGCACCCAGGCGGGCCGTCCATACAAACGTAGTCATTAATCTAGTATCTATATCCTATCTACTCTAAGAACAAGAGATAATTGGCAATTGCGCAAAAGGCCCGCGCGGCCCAAGTCTTAACGCTCCTGAATAGCCGCGTGAAATCCGCTGTACGCGCTCCACTCACAACTCACACAAAATGCTTCAACTTCCGCTATAGATTTTGTTTGGTAGTTTTTGTTTGACACGGGGAAGTGAAAGCGATATTACAACCTGCGGAACCAGCGTTTCACAAGCTGAATTCGGCGTTGTAAATAGGTTGAACGTTTGCTATTCTCCCCAACCGAGCCTCGAGTTGTGGCCAGCCGAGGAGTTGTTTTCCCCATATGGGTTCTATCGCGAACCACCATACAATCGACAATAAAGTGACCGATTCTCATCGAACGCTGGTGGAGCGAGTTGCCTCGAGCCGCTACTTCAATAAGTCTGCCCGGTTGCATGACCTGTTGATGTATGTTTGCGGCCGCGTTCTTGACGATGATGTCCAGGAAATCGGTGAGCAGGAGATTGGGTGCAATGTTTTCGAGCGTCCCCGGGATTACGATACCGCGACCGACAATATTGCGCGTGTGCATGCTTCACTGCTGCGCAAACGCCTGGAACAGTATTTTGAAGAAGAAGGCCGCGACGAACCGATCATCATAGAAATTGTGAAAGGGAACTACGCGCCGGTTTTTCGCGCGCGGCCTGCTGCAGCCGTACCGATGCCGTCACCTGCAACTGCGCCTGGGGCGACGCCTGTTGCCCAGCCAACCATCCCACTGAGGTCCAACTGGAAGAGCTGGATTGCGGTGATACTGGCAGCAATGTTTGGGTGTTTTTCAACGCTCGCAGTGCTTCATTTCATTCGCCCGGCGCAACCTATACCTGTACCTAGTTCTGCTCCTGCTCCAAGACCGCCTCTACGCCCAAGCCTACAGGAGCGCATGCTGGCGCCTACGGTGAATCAATTCTGGTCGCAAATTCTGGTTCCAGAGGGAGCTGGCACGACAGATGTAGTTCTGGACGATTCGGCGCTGGAACTCTACCAACAGATGTTACATAAGCCGGTCAGTCTCGAAGATTATCTCGATGGAAATTACATGCACAAGGCAGATAAGATGCCGGCCGTCGCGAAAGTAGATCGGGATTTTGCGGAATCCATGGCGTTAAAAGGGTCTTCCAGCAATGCAACCATCCAATTTTTCTGGACACTTTCGCGCATGTCACAATTTTTCTCGGCGCACACCGTGGTACGTTTTCCCAAAGAATATTCCCGAAGACGGCTGCAGATGTTCAACGCAATCATGCTGGGCAATGGAAATTCAAATCCCTGGATACAGCTCTTTGACAAACAAGTAGGCCTGCGGTGGAAGTACGATGGCGCATCGGAAAGTTATTATCCTGTGGATACGTGGGCAACCGGAGCGGAGCAGGACCAATACCGGATCCCTAAACAAAATGGGAACGAAGAGGAGAGCTATGCGATCATCGCCCTTCTGCCGAGTCCTGGAAAGAAGGGAAACGTGGCCATCATCTCTTGTATGAGCCCGCAGGATTACTCCTCTACCGGCGATTTTCTGACTTTTGAAGACTACATGTGGAAATTTCGATGGCGCCTTCAACAGAACGGCGACATAGCGCGGAGCGCCGGGAAAAACAGCTTTCCATACTTCGAAGCATTGCTCAGAATTACGCGACGACCGATGGCGCCCGCTGATATTTCGGTCGTGACCTATCGCGCCCCCAGATTACAAGAAGAAATTCCTCCTAAATAGTGGTCTTTAACCTAAGTCTTGACATTCTTTTAACCTGGAACCCTAACCACGATATTTATCAAGCCCTTTAACGGGTTAAGCATCTGTCTATACCGTAAATTCACTTGCCGAAGCCATAGACGCGGGTATAAAAGTCAGCCCGCACCAGGGATTCTGTGGGATATCCGCGTTCAAGCCAGGCCCGCCAGCATCCGTTGAAGACATAAATAGAACAGTTTTAAGAGGTTTTGGAGTTATTGGTGTGCGGACCAATGGCCCAAAGTGAGGGATGCGGTCCTGCAGATAAGCTGGACCGCATCCTCTTAACCAGGGTGCGCAATGTCGACAGTTCATATCTGCTCGATATTTGTGGCACCAGTGAGCCCCCATGCAGATCCCGGCGATGAGGGGTGCTGAAGGCAATAGCGGATCTATTAATAGCGGGATCTATTGATCTATTAAAGATGCAACCACAACGGAGGATACATGATTTGGTCTCAGAGACAGTTGACAACGCGGCAAAAGATTCGCGCAACACGAAAATCCAAGAGCAATTTTTTTCACTGGATAGCAGTTGCAGTTTGCGTGTGCCTCTGGTTAGGGGCGGCAACACGCGTGCACGCCCAGTATGTAATTGACAGCCTGGATGGCGAGGTGACGCAGCACGAGGTTGATACCTTCATCAACAACGTGACGGCTCTTCCGATCCCAACCATTGAGGATCCGGGAACCAGCCACAACTATCTGGCGGACGGTCCTGGCGGAGTCACGCTCGAGGCCATGAACGACCTGTACGTGATTACCGGGGACATTCCCAGCTTGAGCGCAGAGCACACTCAATTGCTCAATCTGGCTATCCGGTGGAACGATACCTGGCTGATTCATCGTAACGATCTTCCTCTCGGCGAGCACCGGGTGATGTGGACGGGGAACGTAGAGCCCGTCTGGCCGCCGAACTGCTCCACCTGTTCCAACCCCACCTACTACGAAAGCGAGGTTGGGGATACGGTTGGACACATGGGCTATACCGCCTACAACATTTTGAAGACCCCCTCCATCTGGAACGATACCGTGCCTGACGGCGACCCGAATCATTTCGGCACGACCTATTTGGCGCGGGCAAAGACCTATGTCTCCATGCTGGAATTCACTATGAGTACTTCATTCACGAAGTACTTCATTGATCCCAATACGCTCTTGATCAGGCGCCCCAGCACATCACTTGGGTACCAGTCTGGCTTTCATAACGTCAATGCCTGGAATGTGATGATGATGCTGCTCAATGCCTATCAGCGGCTGGCGCAATGCCATGTGATCCTGGGCGACAATCCCGGTCAGGTCACAATGTATACGGCCATCGTCAAGAACACGACGAACCTGTTTGTGAATCATGGTCTGCCGTCTACCGCACCCGACGGCGCCGCCGTCTTCAACTGGGGATATTGCAACTTCGGCGACTGCACCGGCCGCACCACCGGCGAGGACGTCGGACACGGCCAGTACGATATGTGGGGACTCACGCGGGCCTACGCAGGCAGTTATACCAACGCCACGGCCCAACAGATGAAAACCTATGCCGATACGGTAGTCCATGCAATTGCAGACGGTCCGGATCTTTACTTTACGAAGGTTGATGGCTCGGGCGGCACAACCCAAAACTATCTTCTCCCCGGATGGTTTTTCCTGACGCCGTACAACACGGCCATTTACAAGCCGATAGCCAACGCTGCCATTGCTTCGGGAAGACAACAGGGTTCGACCATCATGACGTCGGGCATTCTCTGGATGAAACACTGGATCAGTGTTCATTCTTCTCCGCCGGATTTCACATTGTCGGCAGGGCCCGCATCGCAGACGGTGATCGCTGGCAGCGGGACTAGCTACACGGCTACTGTTGCACTGATCAATGGGTTTAGCGGGACGGTCAGTCTGGGTGTGAGTGGATTGCCCAGCGGAGCTACGTGCAGCGCACCCTCAATCAGCGGCGGTTCGGGTTCATCAACCGTGAGTTGCTCAACCACGGTGTCGACGCCTCCGGGAACCTATACTCTCACCATTACGGGAACGAGCGGCACTCTTAGTCATAGTGCGACGGTCAGTTTGACGGTCAACGCTCCGCCTCCGCCGGATTTCGCTTTGAGCGCATCACCGTCATCACAAACGGTGACGGCGGGCGGAAGCACCAGCTATACGGCAACCGTAACGCCCAGTAATGGTTTTGGCGGGACAGTGAATCTGGCGGTTAGCGGTGTGCCGAGTGCGGCCAGTTGCAGTGCGCCTTCGATTAGCGGCGGCTCCGGATCCTCGACGGTCAGTTGTTCCACGACCAGCACCACGACGCCGGCAACCTACACACTGACAATCACTGGAACCAGCGGCAGCCTCAGCCACAGCACGACCGTCAATCTCACCGTGAACTCGGCGATGGTTTGCACCACCGCAACCGCGAATGGCACCTGGAACAACACTGCCTTCTCCGCGCACAGTGGAAGCTTTACGGCAGTGTTTGATGCCACCCCATCCGTTTCGGGCCAGAGCTCAGCCGTAGGAATATCGAAAGGAGCGCAGACCGCATTCACCGGATTTGCCAACATTGTTGCCTTTGCCACCTCAGGAGTCATACAGGCACGCAACGGCGGCGGCTACTTCAACTCAACAATCCAATATTCGGGAGGAAGCAGCTATCACTTCCGGCTGGCAATCAATGTTACTGCTCATACCTATTCTGTGTTCGTGACGCCCGCAGGCGGTTCGGAGCAGACAGTGGGCACGAACTTTGCTTTTCGCACGGAGCAAAACGCGGTGACCAGTCTCGACCATTGGGGTGCTCTGGTGAGCAGCACGTCCAGCGGAACCCTGAAAGTGTGTAATTTCACGGCGCAGTAACGGCCTTGTGAGAGATCGGGTGAGTCTTTGGTTCGCGTGCTATGGCGCTCGAACTTGGGGCCACCCTTATTTTTGAACAGCATCGCAAAGAAAACACGATTCAACGGAGGCTCCACGATGAAGAGATTGTTATTGTTTTTACATTTAGCGGTCGCATTTTTAGTAGTCCCTTGTGTGCTCTTTGGGCAGGCGACTTCCACATGGGTCTTTACTGGCTCGGATGGCCATTTGCACTATAAGACGGATGCTAACGGCAACCGCATCCTGGATTATTCCTATGCGGGATACGAAGGCGGTGGCATGAAATTGCCGGTCGTGCCCGTGGTCCAAACCATTAGTCCAGTCAGTGGTGACAATACCGCACACATACAGGCTGCTATCAACGCGGTTTCAGCGCTTACGCCGGATGCCAATGGTTTTCGAGGCGCAGTGCTGTTACAGGCTGGGACTTACAATGTCTCCGGCACAATCAGCATCACGGCCGGTGGTGTCGTGCTGCGCGGCAGCGGCTCAGGAACAGGCGGCAGCAATCTGAATATGACCGGCTCGCCTCACCTGCTGCTCTCCATCAGCGGTTCTGGTTCGGCAACCACGGTGGGCAGCTCTGCTTCGATCACTGACTCGTTTGTCCCCTCGGGTGCGCTTTCTTTCAACGTCAACAGCACTTCGGGTTTCAACGTAGGCGACACGATCCTGGTTCAACGGCCGGTGACAGCGCCCTGGGTCCATTTCATGAACATGGATACCCTGACGCGCAACGGCGCGCACCAGACATGGATCTCGGTCGGTAGCATTATTCACACTGATCGCACCATCGCCGCCATCAACGGTAACCAGATCACCCTGGACGCTCCTATCACCGATTCCTTTGACTCCAGTCTTCTGAACCCGCCCGCCGGCTCCATCATCAAGTACACATTTGCTGGCCGCATCGCGCAGGTTGGCGTCGAACATCTCAGCGTCACGGCACCAGCCGCGGATGTTGATATCTCAATGCCACAATTTCAGGCTTTGTCGATGAACACTGTTATCAATGGATGGGTTCAGGACCTCATCGTGCACGACACCGACAACAGCATCAGCATCGGGGGTGGTACCAAGCAGATCACACTCGACAATGTCACCATCACTCATAGCCTGGCCTTCACCCATTCGGCAGGACCGGCCGACTTCGGCATCAGTGGTACGCGAATCCTGCTAAACAAGTGCTCTTCCAAGGGCAATACTGGCGTGTGGGCGTATGTGGTTCAGGCTGAGGTCACGGGCCCGGTTGTATTGCTCAATAGCAACTCTGATAGCCGGGGCTTTGCCCCCCACCAGCGTTGGGCGACCGGCATATTGGCGGATAGCAGCCAGTTCCCGGGGGGTACGTCCGGAACTCCAGGGATTGCCTTTTCCGATCGCGGCAACTTTGGCTCTGGCCAGGGTTGGGATGCAGGATGGGCCGTGGCCTGGAACGTTACCAGTCCAGATTTCCTGGTACAAGAGCCTCCGGGAGTAAACAACTGGTGCATCGGCTGCGTGGGAACAGAAGTTACCACTGGTGCTCCAGGTGGCCCTTCCACGTTGCCCAACGGTATTTACGAATCTCTGGGTACGCACGTCACTCCATCCAGCTTGTATCTGGCACAGTTGTGCGACCGGTTGGGTGCGGCGGCGGCGGCGAATATAGGCTACAGCGGCGCTTGTGGCTCAGTTATTCCGCCAGATTTTTCCCTGTCGGCGGCGCCGGCTTCGCAAACCGTGACCGCCGGCGGAAGCACAAGCTACACCGCCACCGTAACGCCCAGCAACGGATTTAACGGAACGGTAAGTCTGGGTGTGAGCGGTCTGCCTAGCGGGGCGAGTTGCAGTCCGGCTTCAATCAGTGGTGGATCGGGTTCGGCAGCGGTGAATTGTTCGACGGCCATCTCTACGGCGGCAGGGACTTACACACTGGGTATTACGGGCACCAGCGGCAGCCTCAGTCACAGCGCAACAGTGACTTTGGGCGTGAACGCTCCGCCTCCACCGGACTTTTCGCTCTCAGCATCACCATCATCGCAGACGGTAACCGCCGGTGGCGGTACCAGCTATACGGCAACCGTTGCGCCCAGCAATGGGTTTAGCGGTACAGTGAGTTTGGCGGTAGGCGGACTGCCGAGCGGTGTTACTTGCAGTGCGCCCTCCATCAGTGGCGGTTCAGGATCATCGACCGTGAGTTGTTCCACCACCAGCTCCACGACGCCGGCAACCTACACACTGACGATCACCGGCACCAGCGGCAGCCTCAGCCACAGCACCACGGTAACCCTGGTGGTGAGCGCTGCAGTCACAACCACCAAGTACGAAGCCGAGGCCAGCGGCAATACGCTTTCCGGAGCGGTTGCCGTGGCGGCCTGTGCGGGTTGCTCCGGGGGCCAGCGAGTGCGATTCATCGGGAGTAACACTTCGAATTTCCTCGTGATCAACAACATCACGGTCTCAACCGCCGGTACCTATACGCTGACCATCTTTCCGGTGGTGAGCGGTACGCGTACACTGTTTTACAGCGTGAACGGCGGGACGGGAAGTTCAGTGTCAGCGACAGGCACAAGCTGGACTGCGACCGCTCCCGGCATCGCGGTGAAGGTTACGCTGAACGCAGGGTCGAACAACGTGAAGTTCTACAACAACACCGCCTTCGGTCCGGACATGGACTACATCACGGTTGGGCCGTAAGACAATAGGAGAGCCTGCGTCTTAAAGCAATTTGGGCCGTTGGTGTGGGGACCAACGGCCCTGTTTGTACAGATTGCGCGTCCGGCATGGGGGGACTTGCTGCTAGTCAGTGGATCCCCCAAAAACACTCTGATATGCGCGTATTTACTGGGGAAACCTGCTTTTGAGCGGGTAACTTGCTGAGAGCTCCAAACTGATCGATCCTTTCGCTTTGCCTCAGAGTTTGGCCTCGCGGGTTCAGCATCCTCGTGCTCGTCCGACTTTGCGAAGCGGGTGGGGAGGGGGGTACCTTGCTAGGGTGATAATATACTTGACGAATCATCTAAGCAAGGGGATGATGGGTCAGGCGGTGGTGCGGTAATGGCACCTTCAGTGAAAGGGAGAACATTTGTGTTTATTGGCTATATTGACGATTCCGCAGATGAGAAACATGTAAAGTGTGAAGCTCTAGCCGCTGTATTTATTCATGACAAACAATTCCAAACAATCGAAGAAAGTTTGGCAATCACTATCTCAAATATCATTCCACCAGACCGTCTAGTACAGTTTCAAGAATTCAAGGGGTGGGAACTCTATCATGGAAGTGGCGTATTTGATGGGATTGATCAAGAAGTGCGGTTTTCAGCTATACGCTATTTGCTTGGTACTCTCAAGCAATTACAAATTCCAATCATTTATGGTGCCGTTGACACTAGCGCTATCGCAAAAAAAAGTTACGCATCCGCCAGTCCAACAGATATTGCGTTTCGTATCTGTATGCCTGTAATTCCGATTGTAATGACTGAGAAAACCGAAGAATTAGGAGCTGAGCATGGGTTGGAGTACGCACTCCTGATCTTAGATAGCACGGATAAAGGTAAGCGCAATCTTCTTAAGGAGACATATCGTCAATTGCGAACAAAAATGCGCCCTCCGCACTGGGGAACAGGTCTATGGTATCTCCATGACGAAATGTACTTTGGAGACTCCAAAGATTCTGTTGGGCTACAGCTCGCCGATTTAGCTTGTTATTTCATCCGCAAACACCTTGAAGGCGAAGACACAGTAGCAGAAACGTTCTACAGCATATTCGCTCAGCAGATTATGTATGGTGGCATTGAACCGGATGACAGTCCAAAATCTAAACATGCAATCAATAGACTTAAGGCTAGCCGTAGTTAGGAGACGAGATGAGCAACAAGGAATTTGAGAACTTCGACCAAACAATGCGCCAAATAATCAAAGTGAGCCACAAGGAACTAAAGGCCAAGCTAGATGCGGAGAAGAAAGCAAAAGGCCGGAAAACTAAGGCTTCCGGCCCCCGCGCATCTGACGCAAAGCGCCACGGTAATGCTTAGAAGGTTTCCGTTTGTCCCACCTTGTCGGTTAGCTCAGTATAGGTGAGACGCTTTCCGACTATGTTATTCATGGCGAGATTGAAACGGGCAAGATCGCTAAGAGGTTTACGGTTTGCATCCTTCCGGTTATTGAAACGGAAGCATTGCTCATCAAGGTAACGATAGAGATGAAATGGTTCAACACTAACGTAGGTTCCCCCGATGGAACGCTTCAACAGGCTCCAGAAGTTTTCCATGCTATTAGTGTGCACCCGGCCATTGACGTAAGCGATAGCGTGGTCAATCACCTGATGGGCATATTCGTTTTCCATTCCGCGATAGGAACCCAAGGCGTCAGTGTACAGAGCCGACTCAGCAGCAACATTTTCCTTAACTGCCTTTTGGATGGCGTGCCGTCTAGTAGTAGATATCACTTGGCAGCGAACATTGCCCCCGCGTTCCATAACTCCAAAGACGGTAGTCTTATCGTTGTGGCCACCTCTGGAAGTGATACGGCGCTTACGTTCTGCAAGGTGCATGAATTTCGCCTTGCCACCAATGAAGGTTTCATCGGCTTCTACTTCTCTTCCACCACCACCGAGTTTCACCATAGAGCCGTCCTGCATTGCCAGACGAATGCGATGCATCATGAACCATGCCGACTTCTGAGTGACACCAATAGCGCGTGCAATCTCGTAAGAGCTAACTCCGTTCTTACAATTGCAAATCATCCAGACAGCGGTGAGCCACTTGTCCAGACCGATAGGCGAGTCTTCAAAGATGGTTCCCACTTTGGCACTGAATTGGCGCTTGGGATGTACGCTCTTGCATTGCCACTTCCTTTGATTCTTGAGAAACACAACATCAGTGCGGCCACAGGTCGGGCAGCAGACGTTACCATCAGGCCACCGTATAGCCTTCATGTACTCAAGGCAGTTATCCGGGTTGGAGTAGAACAAGATAGCCTGCTGCAATGTCTTTGGAGAGGGCATAATCATTTTCCTAATAGGATCAGAACAAGCACAACAACAATGAAAGCTATGAACGCTAATGTTCCCCATGGGTCATCTCGAAAGGTGTTGCGTTCGTTAAAGCTTTTGTACTTAGGCTTGAATCTGAACATAAAAACAGCATACAGGAGGAAGTTTGATTCGTCAAGTATATTATCACCCTTGCTAGCTGGTCGGTGCAGCCCCCAAAACACTCCGATAGGCTTGTATTTACTGGGGAAACTTGTTTTCAGGCGGGGGACTAGCTGGACAGTCCTTAGTCGTTAGTCCTCAGTCCTCAGGATGCACAGCCCTCAGAACTACGGCACCACAAATGAGTTTTCAAAGACCACATGGGCCTAAGCCCCGCACTCTTGAATGCGTAACTTTGTGCTAAGGGCTCCGCAGCCCCCTCGGCTCCGCTCGGGGTGCTACGCCCTCGCCAACTGCTTGCGCTCATCCGGCGCTCGCATTGGGCTCACCCGTGTTCTAAGGGCTCCGCAGCCCCCTCGGCTCCGCTCGGGGTGCTGCGCCCTCGCCCACTGCTCGCGCTCATCCGGCGCTCGCATTTGGCTCACGCTAGACACACGTCCTGGCCCAATGATGACCTATAGTTTCTGAGGAAGCAAGATTTTGATATCAGAATGATATCAAGCATGGAGAACTCTTTGTTATTGGAGCTATTGGGATAAATTTTATGAGCATCCAGGTTAGTATAAAAGTTTCCCTTAACTTGTCAGGCTTTTGGATAAGAGAAGCTCAGACTTGGCCGTGCAGAACAGTGGTGGGTTTCTATCGTTTGCCGGCGGAGTAGCCGCTGCGTGTGCGGACCTGCAGATTTTGAAGGCGGGGAGCTTGGGCTTCCACTTTTACTTTGCGAT
>Ga0222749_10000051_pt1 | contig 61945 bp, 111 predicted proteins | sample IncBWH2Mmetat_FD_197234 | JGI IMG/M metagenome (GOLD analysis project Ga0222749, IMG submission 197234) | Metatranscriptome of lab incubated forest soil microbial communities from Barre Woods Harvard Forest LTER site, Petersham... | ecosystem: Environmental > Terrestrial > Soil > Temperate... | reverse complement strand
TATACGTTTACCCGCGTTTGAAGAAGCCCCGTTTGGTAGTTAGGCTCGGCAACACTGTTTTCTCGACCATGTAGAAGTGGCCGTCTGGTCCTCGTCTAGCGAACGCTGGTAGTGCGAGTGTTCGTCTGCGCTTAGGACCAAGACGATTGGCCAACGTCAACCATGCTTGGCTTAGTGGGATCGGGGCCGAGAGCGCTTCAACTACCGTGTCTTCGAGACTGGCTAGCGTGCGATGCGGACTCTGCACGAATGACATCCCATAAGATCCAGGATCATAGCGGCCAGCCTCAGCATCGAGAAGCCGATCTATGGTAGGCCGCTCCAAAGAGCCATCACAATCCAACGATATATCGCCGCGACAACCACAATCACAACCATAAATCAACTGGCGCTCGAACATATCCTTAGCCTTGGCTCGCAAAAGCTCATCTGGTAGTCCGAAAACGTCTTTTAGCTCAAAAAACGTAGTCCAGAGCGAGCCGAAACTCTCATCTGTGCGTTCCGGTGTCAGACGATCTATGGCTTCGAGAAAATCGCGGTCAGGGATTGACTCCCCAAAAGAAGGCTCGGGCATCTGTTCCAATCGGGCTCGCATTCGCCCTACCCCCGCATTGAAAGAGTCGGCCGAAAGATTAGTTCCAGCAGGCGGCATCATCTTATTGAAAATGACTATACGAGCCTCCAAAGCAGCATCCATTACTATGTCTCTTCGACGATAAGAACAACCTCGCGACCATCCAAATCCGCGAGCCTATTAATCAGGTCTATATCGCCGATTTCAATTACAGGAGATTCAGGAGGCGTAACGTCAGTACCGCCAAAACCATTATGAGCATACAATACGCCCGATGCGACAGATTCAATGCCTAGCCAAACATTTACGTTGATATCAGATCGTATGCCAAAGGTCCGCTCCAGTCCCTCAATGACGCTGGTGCCACCAATGCTGGCATCCGTGGCAGACCAAGATCCGCCGCCGTAAGCATCCACGATGCCGCTAAATTGGATCTTACGAGCCATCCACTGATTCTATTCGATCATGCTGCAAATCGCAAGGAAGGATTTCCGCTCAATCGGCTTTCCACACGACAAACACGACTCATCGTTCCTGATTGGTTTCGAGCATTCGCAACGCTTGGGAGCAGTCGATATCGACGGAATGTGCTGCTTTGTCTTCAACGGAGATGTCTTTGTGCTCTTTTTCATACAAACCTCGCAAACACAACCGTTTTGATACCCGTGACAGGGACTGTACTGAAAATCAAACAGTCGGAGTTCTCCGTTCAAGCCATAAGCAACGATCCCATTCGTAGACAGCATCGCTTTGACGCGCTCACCCTCCAAACGCAAAATAACCGACTTGAAAGGCATCTAGCCGCGTATTTCGGAGTCAGCAGGCGGAGGAGGCGGAGGAGGCTCAGGAGGCTCAGGAGGCTCAGGAGGCTCAGGAGGCTCAGCAACCACATGAGGCGGGACTGTGCGCGCAAGCAGATCGTATTCGCCGTTCTCACGCCGCACAAGCCTACATTCCACCGGAGGACTCCAATAGTCCGCCATCTGCTCGACAAGCTCCCTAGAGAAGCGCACAATGACCCAATCGTCGCTCATTCGTGCCTCCGTATATACGAATCCAGAGCTAGCTAGACCAACCTAGAGAGAACTTGCGGCAAAGTGTAGCAGGTCCAACCATGGAATGCGTGCTTGAGCGATCAACTTAGGGCGCGAAGCCTAATGCGATGCCACAGACGCACCCAAGGATACTCGAAAGCCTCCGCCCGACGAGCCAGATCCTCATATTGTTCAGGAGTTGGCGGTATGTACCAACCATCAGCATCCCGATTCTCGCGCTCAAAACGAGCACATTCTATCATCACGAAGGCAGCCTGTCTAGGATTCATACAGCCTCTCGATACTTCTTACGCACTTCACGAATATACTGAGATGATACACCATATTTAGCAGCCAGACTTTCCGACATTAGCTCGCTCTCAGCCACATAACGCTTCCAACCAGGATCCTCCTTTTTAGGCTCATTCTGCTTAGTCGGCGGAGGCTGCCGTCTCCAAGCGTTTAGACTATCATTAGCCTGTTCGAGAATGATTTCTAGCGTCCGATCATTATGAGCTTTAGCCAATCTACGCCTATAATGCTCGGCAGACCTAAGTATTCTAGGTTTAGCATCGGTCTTAGTTTGTGGCCCGAGATTATGTTTATCTTCCCTATAGTCCACCCCGCCGGGAGGACGTTTACCACCGGGATGCGCAGCACTTTTAGACGAATAGCCCAACTCAGCAGCGGGCATATGGCTACACAATTCAAGTTCGCTCAATGTTCTGCGTATTTCCAAAATAATGCTAGTCGTCATTTAGGCCCTCCCCCAATGCATCAGCAGCCTCCCTAAGCTTATTAGCCCACGAGTGCATTTCCACACTAGCCCTAGAAAAATCCCCTACTTGGACCCCTTTCTTTAGAGCTATCTCCAATTCCCATTGCAAAGCATCCATCCTTACCCTAATATATTTAAGACTCTCAGCAGTACTCCTCTGGGCTGAGAGGATTTTTGGGGAAGGAACGCTCATCGCTCCTGCTCAATGTCTCGCACGGCGAAACCAGAGCCACCACACGTCTCGCAGGGTTCCTCCGACTCAATCGGGACGGGCTCGCTACTATCGAGCTTTTGCTCCCACTTCACGCCGAGAATGCGGCCGTGATCGCAGTTCGGACACTCAAATCCTAGCTGCGCAAGTACCCGCTCCGCCTCGCAGATGAGGTCGGAAGAGGACGCGGTATAGACCAAACCGCCAGCGATCCTCTGGAGCAATCTGAGTGCCACATAGTTGTCCATCACTTACACCCCTTCTGAGCTTTCTTAGGGACAGGCAAAACCCCAGACTTAGACTCAGCAGAAGAACGAACCACGCCAGGTCTTAATATAATTTGAGGGAGATGCCCGAGAGTCTTTTGAGCCTCATATTGGGATGCAATTTCTTCTCTCATCGCATCAGCACCATCATCCTGCAATACATTCTGTCCTATGGAGGATTGACGCAGTAAAGCAGCTAGAATAGTGCTCTTGATAGGCTTACCCTTAGTTTCCCCATCGGAACCTACATGGATTCCGCTATTACATTCCTCCCACTGGTTAAATGGCTGGCCGCAAAGATCGCACACCCAAGTGTACATTGGACCGCCTGGGCCATCCTCCATCATATCTACCTTGTAAACCGGGAGGCCAGTATCCAGCGAGTATTCATGCGGTGTTTCCGTCTTTTTCAAGTCTCGCGCTATCTGCGCCAACACAGCACCTTCAATATAATCAGTACGAGACAAAGACCCACGAACCCTTTCCAACCGATCCCTAGTCTCATCCTTTATTCTTAGGCCGATTTGTTTACGCATTTTCAAGAGCACCTTTAGCCGCTTCTTGCATCTGGCTGGCTGCGAGACAACCCTCTTCTCTATTATCCCAAGAGAAACCATCGCTAATCTCGGTTAGTATTTCGCGTAGCTTCTTCTCGCGTTCTTCAGCCATATCAGCCCGTTGACGCTGCTCAACCGTACGCTTAATGGCAATCTCTTGCAACTCCCCCATACCTACATATTCACGACAAGCCAGCCAGACACCCTCATACAAAGCGTCCTCTTCCGCTTTCCCACCCGGGAAGACAAGATCAGGCACCTGGCGCGATATGCACTCAAATGCAGCCTCCATCGCCTCGCCCTCTGCTCCTGATATCTCATGCTCAATGCTCACGACTCAAAACCCTCTGGCAACAAACCCTGAATAGCATGTTTCCAACCTTGGTATCCATCAGCGAAGCCACAGGCACTTTGTAGAAGTCCGCGAGTGCCTTGATTGTCTTGGCGTTAGGACGCACAGGACCGCGCTCTAGCCGGATGATCGTGCGGGATGATAGACCGGAGCCCTCAGCGACTTCATCGACGGAGAGACCGTGTTCGTGGCGCAGTAGCTCATATGGGTTGATGCTCATACAGTTATTCTAGCATATCCTGACGGCTCGTGACACCGAACTTCCTAAAGATTTGCTAAAGGGCTTGACAAGTACTGCCAGATCATGTAAAGTTCTACGCATGATCCAAACCAAGACACCTTACGAGATCGGCCAGCAGGTAGAAGCCTATGTCTACGATATGCGCCCCGAGACTGACGACATACTGGCATGGCGGCCCTGCACCATAACCGCAATCGAAAATTTGGGGCGCCTGTTCGATGTCCAGATCCAAACTCCAGATGGTCGCCACAGGATCTATCGCACAAGTAAGCGTGGAAGCAAAGAGCTTCGCCGTGCCTAAACCTACCCCTAGCGAGATTCAAGCTGGCAACGCATATGCCGATCTAAGCCGTCCCCCCAGTCCGCAAAGAGGAAGGCCTGGGCCTCTTCGTGATAAGCGCGACTCCGAACACGCCCACCACCATCCCTGCGGTTATTTCAGGCAAGTGCGTCCACTAAAGATATACGCAATGACTTGGAATGCCTTCAAATCTCATGATGAGAGCGATACGACCACCACAGGAGTTCAAGCCGAACGCAATATCAAAGGACAACGACAGCGGGACCTAACGGCGATGGCCCGCGATCAACTCCTCCACGATGAAGCCCTTAAGCATGATCCACATGATCCAAACCAAGGAGACCCACAATGAGCACACAAGCTCGTTCGGTCATCGCCTTCCTAGATGACAACGAATACGCACCGCCCACCATCGACCCCTTCCGAGTCACAATGGCCGATGTCCAAGCAGCTAAGCGTCATCTCCGGTTCCTTTACCGTCTCGTGGCCGAAGAGCGTAAAGAGGTCGAAAACCTTGAGCATCTTCTCACGCTGCTAGAGCGTATATCGGAAGTCCACACCACCCAAACCGAGGAGAGCACAAATGACGATTGAGACCCCAGCAGGTCTTATCCCCGGAATTATCGATCTAGAGGGCCAAGACGGCAACGCAATGATGCTTATTGGGATCGTACGCCAAGCCCTAAAGCGGGCTGGAAACACATCGGATATCCTCAATTGCTTTTCCAGTGAGGCTATGAGCGGAGACTACGATCATGTTCTCCAGACCTGCATAGCTTATACGATTCCGGAGGAACGGTGTGATCCATACCACCCAAACCAAGGAGACGAAATGACCACCAGGCCGGCAGAGACCCAGCGCGAACAAAACGAAAGGGAAGCGAACGAAGCGCCGACAGGTTGCGCCCACTGTCTTGATCGGATCGCCGGGCGCACACGCGCGCTATGCCCTTCCCACGAAGAGGAGTGGGGAGTCGGTCGTGATCCAGCTCGCCGCCGATAAACCAAATCCAGTCAGAACAATCCAAGTTCCCAAACCAAGGAGAGCACAAATGGCAACGTGGAAAGAACTGGAAGATAAGCTAGATCAAGATATAAGCCGGTTTGGACTACGAAAGGCTGCGCTAAACGCACTCGGGCGCGAGGATAAGCTTCATGAAGTCCTTGAGGAAATAGCATCTTGTGAGTCTTACGTTCCTGCAGATGCTCTGGTACATATGGCCAAGATAGGACTAGCCGATGATCCTCAATAGTCTTACTCACGGCATCCTACGATGCCCACCAGAACAATCATTGAAGGAATTCGTAGAAGCATTGAAATTGCGTTGGAAGGATTACGGTATCACATGGTTTGCTTACAGGAATGAATGGGATTATCGCGACTCATTGGAAGAGATATGATCCTCGAAGAGGCTCTAATTCTCCTATGTCACTGGCATGAGCGGGCAGCACGAGCCGAGAGAGACTTGAATCAGATATCGTCCAAGCTACTAGTGGAACTAGTGGGAATAAAGGTTCGCTCGCTCAAAGGAGCCAAACCCTACGGACATATAGTTGGCTGGGACAAAGTGCTACGAATGATAGTTATACGATGGGACGGTACCGCCGATCATGGTCCAGAAGCCTGCGAACCACACGAATTCGAGATCATAACATGACATGTGACCATACCCAACTCCTATTCAACCAAGCAGGGCTAGCAGATTATGACACGGCAGTCATTCTTGAAATGCAAGCCGAAGGTCGTTGTCCCGCATGCGAAATCCACGATCTAAACATAACAAGGGAATATCATAAGCGTGTCGAAATAGCATCCTTGAACGAGGATATTGCCGTAGAGCAAGCGATCGACAAAATGTGGAGGTTAGCCTCATGATTTTCGCTGGAGCAGGAGCAATATGGGCCGCAATAGTCTTGCTAGCTATTTGTATGTGCAAGCTCGCCGCCGATAAACCAAATCCAGTCAGAACCGATATTTGTTTGGTATGCAAACGTCTGCCCGTTTATGCAGACGGTCTTTGTGAACCATGTTGGGAGATCGAAAAGAATGATGATTGGGGTTGGGATAAATAGCGCTCGTCACGCATCTCCTTGCTCTACGGGGCCCCTGTAGACAATGCGTCCCCTACGCTTAGTCATCTCAGCCTCTAGAGCCTCTATACGCGGATCCCAAGCATGCATGAATTTATGCTGCTTCTCGCAACCATCCTTTTCACGACGAGCCTCTTCCCAAGCAGCGAAAAGCTGATCATCCGTTGCTTCCGAAAAATCAAGAGTGATGTAATGGATCACGCTCTCGGCCTCCTACATCGCCTTGGCAATAGCTAGTCCGTGAAGCGCACAGTCCTTGTCTACGACGAATCGATTCTTGAGGGCGTCCGGTTGAGCCTCTGGACAGGAGCAGCCGTGGGCTATTGCCCGCTTTCCTCCCGGCTGATCGGTTAGGTAGAGCGACTCGATATTGCCCAATGGCACGACAGCGCAAAGCATCTTCCCGTGGCGAGTCAGCACAACCTTGTCGAGCTTGCCCTCAACAATGTCGTCCACGATCCGATTCAGCCCACGCATGGCGTCTCGGACTGTGAACAGTTCCTCGTTGCCGACAAGGATACGTGGGGCGCTCACGGCATCCACCCGGTGCCCGAGAGGGCAGATGTAGAGACATGATCCGTCCACGGTCCCCCGTCCTCTCGATCGGGCACGGATTGACTTTCTCCGGACACACTCCCCGCGATAGCGCTACGGGCTCTGTTGATCTCGACCAGTAGATACAGCTCGCTCCCGTCGATACGCTGGGCGCCGCTTCCGGTCGCATGGGAGTAGATCGCGCACCAGAGCGCCTGGAGCGCACGGTCGGCCTCTCTAATAGCCTCGCGCTCCCGATCAGTCATCATCGTCCCCTCCTATGCCCACATCGTGTGCTTTCCTTCGCTTCGCGCTCCGCTGGTATCAGATCGGCCATTCTCAGTGGTATCTCAGAAGTGCTCACGCTGGTCTCCTATGCGCTCAAACTCAACTCCCGCGACCATGGAGTCGCACCAACCCGTGTCCCACAACCGATAGGGGTTCAGCATTCGTCCACGCGGATAAGGATTCGCCCCGCGACCCAAGCCATTGCGCTCCGCCGCCTGTCCCTGCTCATACGCACCGCGACATAGACCAAGCTGGCATGGCAATTGGTCTCCGCAGCGCTCGCATCGCCTGACTTCGCTCATCCCTCGGTGCTCCCATGCCCGGAAGACTCGACTTTGGGAAAAGCTGGGATCGGCTTGGTGCAGGCAACCAGGGACGCCGTAGCCGCTCGACACCAGACGCATTCGGCGTCATGCCGACGATGTTTGACGCACGCGAGTAAGATCACCGTTCTCCCCTCCTATGCCCGTACACCCAGGTCATGCGGATGTCGATGTAGCACAACCAGGGCATAGTTCAGCCTTCGTAACATCCTTCCAAGAACACCAGTGATCCTCAGGACCCGCGTCTACGAAATCCATTCTAATCCGGAAGCCATCTTTGCCGACTTCGCCGATATGGCCCTCATAGGTATGGTTGAACCAACGAACGGTCACATGGCCACCGGACACATACGCCTCGTGAATAGCACGCCAGACCGTGACACGAGCACCGCAACGGCGAGCCGCCTTCGCCTCAGGGGTTCTTTGCGCGCTCACTTCTCATCTCCTGGGAAAAGGGCAGCCTCAATGACCAATCTTGCAATCTTCCGGTATTCCTGCTGTCCATACGCGGGCAGAGTCTCCCAGGTGCAAGCCGAATCGCTCTGCTCATCAGCCATGAAAGCAGCTAGCGCACACTTGTCGAGCATAGTGTCAGGCCGCCGCGCCAGGGCAGTACGCAGCCTGTTGGCCAATTCGTCTTGAATAGGAAAATCCCAAGGGTTATAATCCTCGTGCTCGCAAAGTTTGACGAGACGGTCGATCTCCTCGTCCGTCAGGACTACTACACGCTGATTAGCCCGCTCGCGCTCTGTCTCGGATAGCTCGCTCATGGACACAAGTTTCTTTCGTTCGCTTCTGCACGGCTCACAGAAAACCATTACAGCGCTCAGAACTTCGATCTCGTCTCCACAGTCAGGGCATCTCCACAACTTTTGCTCACCGCGCTCATAAGCCTCTATTTGCTTGACAGTGGGCTCAGTCATCCAAACTCACCCGCCGATACTTCCGGTTAGCAGTCTGCTCCAAAAATCCCATTGCTACGAGCGTAGACAAATAACGATGGCTTGTTCCCCGTGGCCCGTTCAGGGCTTCTGCCACTTCCTTATTACCCCATATAGGATTCTCATCCGAGAATAGGGAAAGGATTGCAATACCATATTCCAAAGAATGAGAATAACGAGGATCATGTTTGATATTCCTTCTTGGACCCTGAGCAACCCTAGGCACATTCCCATTCATACCATTCGTCACGGCAGAGGCAGACGCCAAAAGCTGCCGCACACTAGACCAACGCTTCAACCGAGCCTCAGCAATAGCATCCTGACACGCCTGGATAATCTTCTCTTGAGCGAGCTTTTGAGTCATTTTGAAGTCCTTGCTTTAAGATTATGGGACTTCAACTCAGCTTTCTCCGCATCAGTAAGACTACGCTGGTCCAGGGGAGCCACACCTTGCCGCTCACGAACAGCAGAAAACGCATGAGCCAACTGCTTAGGATCAATTTTTAGTTGCTTGGCGAACTTCTCAAGAGCTTCTAGCTGGGCCTTTATGCCCTCGAATTGTTCCGCCGATATTCGCTCCTTGGCACAATCACAAAACTTATCGCGAGCCCATTTCAAAACCCGCTCACGTTCATTCAGGGACATAGGCTCCAACGCCTCTGCCATCTGAGCTAGCGCTGTCAATTCGTCCATCTCGGACTCTCCTTGGTCTAGGCTTAGGGTCCAAGTATACTACAAGATCAAGAGAGATGCAAACGGCGCGGAGAACACATTGCCCGAAGGTGCATCACTTGGCTATCCATGCGATCTATTTGGTCCGCGCCAGAGATCGAGTGCTACCTCGCCATGTATTCTACCAGAAGATATACGCCCCGTCCAGTCGATCAGGGACTAAAACTTTCCAGCAGAGAAGTCCGAAATCACCTGTGGAACAGCCGAATCAAACCCGACAACATCCAGCATTCCAATATCATTCGGATCGGCGATAGTAAATCCGTTAGAAACCATACCCACAACCACGAGCTTAGCGTTTATACCAGCCCTGCGACGGTATATCTCTAGGGCTTGCGAGGGATGAGGGTGCCCAGCCCACGTCTCCGAGTCCGTATACACAATAAACGTGTCTACCTTGATATCGTTTTCCAAAGCATAGAGCATTGGTAGAGCACAATCGGTGCCGCCAGGAGGTAGGCTATTGATCGTACGCAAAGCATCATCTAGGCGTTGCCGTGGTCCGATATCTACCTGATGGATACCTTGCGAGAAAGCCGTAATATGATAGTTAGGCTCAACACGGGCCGTCACAAGAGCCATCGCCCCAGCACCCATCCGTGAGTCAACGCCCGGCATACCCGCAATATCGTCCCAGGTCATCGACTGCGAGACATCCAAAGCAAGCATCGTTCGCTTACCAGTCGGCTCAACATTCCCGAAAGCTAGATAAAACGCATTATCCAAAGCGTCTACGATCTCACGCAACGGCTCCCAAGAATTCGCTCCTCGCGCAGAATGACCCGACGCATACGTAGCCACAGCCCCCAACACCGACAAAGGATGCACACGAGCCTTACGGACCCTCTCCGGGTCTGCTAGCTGTTCGACCACGAGCTTAGTCTCATCGCCCATCGGCTTCAAAACACCGATACGGGTCATCGTCGCCAAATTACGGATCAACGCAGTCATCGGCATCCCGGCCTTCAGCAACGCCTTCCAAACCTCGCCGGAGTTCAAATGCTCAGTATTCAGGGCCTCTCGGGGCAGCTTAGGACCCCACTTATCAATCAAGGCCGAAGTATCTCGCGGGGTAGGAGCTTTTTGAGCGTCTTCATACGCTCCGATTGCACCAACTCGGCTCAGATCATTTATAGGCTCAAGCGGATCAATCCAGCTTTTGATATCCGGTAGCCGAACTCCCCGCCCGCAAACCCAATCATAAAGAACCCGATGATTGTCAGTCGCTGGCATGGGATGAGCAAGCCTCAACAAATCCCTATGTGTCCACCCATCCCTCTGCCTATACTTGACCAGTTGGTAGGCAAGCCGCTCGACATCCTCGCGTTCATACCATGCAGCTACACCCTTCTTTAGAGCAGGCCCCCAACCACGCTGAGACTGCACAAAGTCAGCGAAATGGAACAGATGCGTACCGGTCCTAGCAACCTGCGGAATCGATTTGGTGGCTAGTCTCCTGACTTCAAGATCGTTGTGCGCACAAGCAACCGCCAGCGCATACAGCGCCGGATCGTTCCTAGGAGCACGGCCAGCCTTCGAGATATCAACGATCTCACGGACCGCATCAAGCTTGTGCTCATCCAAGGCGAGCCTTACGCCGTCGATGTTCTCGCGCGTTAGATCACGCTCAGACGCATAATACGAGCCCCCCTCAGACCCAAGCACGAGAAAACGGCGCAAGCGGTCCATGCTCCCGATCTTCCAAGCATGACCACCAGCCGAGTTCGGGACCTGAGACGAACCGGGAATCCGTTCAGACTGAGGAGTCCATAGGGGCGAAGCTGCACGAGACAGATACGAAGACATGATGCTCTCCCGACGGTTGCGTTCCGAAAAGATGCGAGGGGCATGTTGTGCCAAACCGGGTTTACGCGCTCTAACCAGACTGAGCTACAACCACTAGGGGCTGGCAGGATTCGAACCTGCGACCTCGATCTCCCAAAGATAACCGGCGTTAGCTCCGGCTCCTCGCAACACGATTATAGCAGACTGCGGGCATGTTGGTGTCGGAAGGGATTCATTAGCAAGATAACCCTAGTGACTTCGGCTCGCAGCCTTAGTGCGGAACGCAATCCGCAAAACAAGTATAGCGAAGGGGCATGTTGTGCAGGTCGGAAGGCCCTACGGTTCCGGTGGCCCAAGCGCCCAAAGGAGGAGTCGAACCCCGCCGAAGATAACCGATGACTGCTCCGGCTCCTTCTCTATGCAGTCTACCAGATCGTTCCCAGAAAAGCAACGTCCCGCCAGCCCAAAGACCAGCGGGACGCGTACTCTCGGGACCGGAGAAAACCCCCAGACCTCCACCACCCAATCTGTCTTTGAACGGAGGATTTGGGACCCCGTTTACAGCGGCGAAACTGGCCCACCAAGCCTACCAGAACGACAATGGCCTGTCAAATCTGCCCCAAGCGGCGACGTAAAACCCCCAGCGGTCATGCTGCCCCGACCAGGGAAACCGCATGACCGCTGGGCCAGACCCTGCGCTGAAAGTCTACCAAAAAGACGAAGCCCCGTCAAGCAAAATGAGGACTTGACGGGGCAACGCCGATGCAGTAGACTGACCAAACTAGCTCCCAGCGACGTAGTAAGCGTCCCAGGAGATGACCGACTGAACGGAAGTCGATATCCCTAAGTATAGCTCATCTGACGGCGAGAGTAAACCCAGGACTGTAAGTCCACGCTTCGGCGACTGGTTTACCGGGGGCTATGCCAGCCTTCACAATCCTCGCAAGCACGGAATGTACGTCAAGACGATTCGGCGGCGCGGACGCATGAATCCTGGCATCTTCTACGAACTTACGGACGGCAAAGGCAACTTCTGGCTATCTCCAGTCGAGAATCTGACGTCTAGAACGACGACGGCCCGCCAAGTAGACGAGCCGAGGTCGAGCCGTTAAGCTATGCGCGAGTATGACGCGACCCAAGTATACCAAGTGAGCGGGCAGAAGCGCAAGGAGCAATCCCCCGCGTCCGTTCAAGCTATCCCGGAGTTCCCCTGAACGGCGGAACGGGTGTGGCCCCTCCGACCCACCGGCCCGCCGCCCGATATATGGCGAGAGGCGCAATGCAGCCGTCGGGGCCACAATCCCCTAGTCTCGTCGCAGAAACTAGGTCAGATTATAGCTTGCGAGTCAATGAGCGCGGTGACCGGGCACAGAGTAGGCCCGGAAGCACAAAATCCCCCCAGCCGGGATGTTCCATAGCGGAGCTATGGTCCCGAGCATGAGGTCTAGAGTGAAGCCGCTGGACGGAGCGCCAAAGATCGGATGATGAATCTGGTCTGACCTTGTTACTACTAGAGAAAGCTGAAGGGATACCTATACCCTAATGCTTATTCTGTCTCCTAACGCTTGTAAAAACGCATCAAAGTCCGCCGCCTCCACCCTTGATTTGCGCGCGGAGGAAGGTCTTGTGGCGTAGGTTGCCTCGGAGTCCTTGGTCTGATAGCCATGTTCGAGCTTCGAAGGTTAGGGAGAATAGTTTGCCCCCTTTGCTGGCGTACTCTCGGGGGAGATGGATAACCAGCTCGTACCATCGCCATCTACCTCTAGCGCTAACTCTGATTTGAAGGTGCGCTTCATACTTCTTATTATACTCTTCCCAAGGCATCCTGATACTGATAGCAATGCGCCGGGTTGACAAGACTGTGAACCGATGCTACACTGTAGGAATGGACCGAAGCGACTGGCAATGGCACGGAATGCCCGTGTGGACACTTAAACCCGACACGTGCAGCTTTCGCCTACATACAGTCGTAGGGGATTATAGGATCAGCTCTGTGGGCGCAGGTCGGCAATACTCGACATCGGTCTATGGCATTGAGGATGAGGATATATTGAATGAGATTGATTCGGAATCCTATACCGATCCAGCTGACGCCGAGACCGGCCATATTCGTATGTGCTTGAAGTATCAAGAAACCATGAACCGAAGTTGTGAATCTAAGGGATTGGTAGGTTGGGATAGGCATGGACAAGCGCAAACAGGCGGAGAGTTAGATGCGTCTAATCGATCGACCTAGACCACAGCGTTTCCTTCGATGGCTAGGTAAAGAGCTACAACCACATATTCCACCACGCCACAGCATCAATTTTGTTGATTCTAACCTCCAGGGAGTAGCTGGACAGATTGCTCCTCTCGTGCAGATTAACGAGCCGGATCATCGTGCCTAAGACTTCTTTGCATCCCGAAGATGCCCTAACGGCTCTAGAAATACATAGGGAAGAACGAGAAACTAATAAACTTGATGCTGACCATTTGAGTAAAGAGTTTGCGGCTATTGTTTGTCAGGCTCGTGATGCTCGGTTGAAGTGGCGTGAGATTGCTTTGGCTGCTGGTGTTAGCCGGTCTTATGTTATGCGGGTTTGGAAAGAATCGAACGGAGAGAAAACGTGAGCTATGCATCAGACATCGCTATTTCTTTTGCTATGCACGCGGATACATTACATCCCTGGAATAAGACATGAGAAAGAGCTTGAGGCATGACTAACCGTAATTTCATATTGGTCTTTCCAGAATGCGCATTGAGCGTTGGCGATATCTGGCCGGATAACGATGCTCCCGATAATCCTACTGCTCAAGATGTTATAGGCCAAATGCGGAAGTGTGGGAGCGTCGTAAGGGTGATTAGAGAATGGAACCTCATTGATTCCTTTGAGGTCATTGGGCCTCACGACAAAGAGATTTACCAATGACCGATATTTCAGCCCTTGCAGAGCAAGTCCGCTCACAAATGCCTAGGAAGACCATCTATACAGCCCTCCTAGCCTTCCAAGCAGATTGTCCAATACTAATCAAGCAGAAGACAGCTGAGATAGTCTCTAAACGTACTGGTGGAAAGTTCTCTTACAAGTTTATTCCTTTGCCGAATATCATAGAGACGATCCAGCCATTTCTGAGCAAGCATGGTTTGCTCTGGACGACAGCCCCTGGACAGGATAATAACGGTAAGCCAGTCCTTTACTACAGTCTTGTGTACGCTCCAAGCGCGGAGCATCTTGATGGCACGATGCCCTTGATCCTAGGTAATGATCCAGACGCGCGGGGTTACGGTTCGGCGCTCAGTTACGCCAGACGACAATCCCTTGAAGCAGTCCTGAACCTCGTAGCCCAAACAGACGATGACGGAGCACGAGCCAGCAGTCCGTCTAAGCAGCTTCAGGGCGATGCTAAGCCCATTTCTAAGGCTGAACAAGCGAAAATAAGAACAGAGATCATTTTGGCCAAAAAGGATGAACAGGGCTTGCTGACAGCGGTCGGGCTAGAAAAGATCGAGGATTTGACGGTCGGATCAGCAAAGGCCATTAGACAAATATTGGACCATCACAAAGATGCCTGAATCACTAAAGCCTAGTGAGTTTGAAGCAATGAAAAGAGCTTTCGCGAATACGCCCATTGGCATGGCACATGATATCGCTACTTTTGAGGAAGGATGGAAGGCGGCACGACGTTATCTCTTCGAGGAAGAGCAGGAGGTTTGGACCTGCATGTCTTGTGGAATTGTCGGAGAGAGTCAGTCATGTTTTGAGTGCGGTTCCGAGGCGCAACCTGGATATTGGTTGCGAGTCGAGAATGTCTGAGGAACTGGTCCGTCATATTGATGGTGTAGGCGATCTAGTCTATGAAAGCCACGAGGCCGGGGAGTGGGAAACCCTCAAAAAAGAACCCTCCAAGATTGCCCGACGCAGATATCTTTTGGATGGTAAAGAACTAGACTCTGTATCCTCAATAGTTTCTACTCTAGATAAGGGTGATGGTCTAAACTATTGGCATGAAGATCATGGTGCCCGTGGTGGGGTTTTGGCTGAGCGTATGGGCGAGTTGGACGGTGTACCCATGGAGGATATCGTAAAGCGCGTACGACTATTGAAATTGGGTGCTAAGGCTGCTCGTGATGAGGCGGCAGCACGGGGCCAAGCTATTCATGCCGCCTTTCACGATTTCGCTACCACAGGAGCCTATCCAGTTCTCTCGGACTATCCCTTGGAGTGGCAGGGTTGGGTTCGCGGGGTAGCCAGGGTCCTCCTAGAGCTTGAACCGGAACCCGTTGATGCTGAGTTTATGGTTTGTAATCCAAGGCTAGGATACGCCGGACGGCCCGATCTTATCTGCACCGTAGGAGACCATAGGCAGCTCTGGGATTACAAGACCTCACTAAACGGTAAAGTTTTCCCTCAGGCACACTATCAGACGCGTTTGTATGAATTGTGTTTCGGGCCTTGCAAAATATCACCCGTGGATGATATACTTATTATAGCCATACCGGAGGACGGTTCGTATCAAGAGCCCGTCCGGTGCTCCATAAGTCCCCACAAAGCAGAATTGTTGATTGAGGTTTTTCGTGACAAGAAGGCTATCAATGCTGCTATGGCCGCTCAACGCAAGGAAGCAAAGGCGATGGTATGACCCGTATCAAGCCTAATGAGATAGCCCAAGCACAACGGTTCGCACAAGAACCCGTCGAGGAATACACTCTCGTGCCGATGATTAGGAAAGCATCCCCAAATGTCCGCCAAGAAATAGACTTGAGTACAGTCATATGCATTGAGTTGGAGAAGGCTTTGGATCGTATCCTGGGAGAGACACCATGAGCAACAAATCCAGTGAGCAAGAATATAAACAACCATTAATGCACTTTAGGCTAGTTGTTGTTCAAAGCTCTAGCCCAGGCGCCCCTCCTAGATGGGTAGTTCATACAGCCGTTAAGCCTGAACCCGGGCTGGAAATTGAGTTTACTGCCGAGCCTATTAGTCGATGACCCTTTCGTCTCCTCAGCAAGTAACAGCTCGTCTAGAAGCAATAGACGCTGACCTGGCTGTCTTGCAAAACGAGATTGAGGCAGCGGCGTGGGATTGGTTTGTAGCGAAGCGCAAGCAGGAGAAGAACCGTGCTGAAGCCTACCTGAGGGCAGAGGGGCCGGTTGAGACACGCAAGGCCATAGCTTTGGTTCAAACGGCTACTCAGGCAATGGAGGCCGAGGCAGCCTGGGAGGGCAAGAAGGCTAAACTCAAAACTCTTGAAACCAGAGCCACGGTTGGTCAGAGTATCCTCAAGTCACAGGGGCGAACATGACCATTTATCTGTTGTCTGCTGGGGCTATCATACTAGGTGTCTTTGCTTTTGTAAAGCAGTCTATTCGCTGGTCCAAAGTAAAGAAATCCTTTTGTGATCGTCAGCGTCTACGTGAAGCTAACTGGAGAGCAGGAGACCGGAGGCGCTAATGACAACTAAAGAGTATGTTTTCAAGAGCGAATTGGTTGTTACGGCTAAGGATAAGTTACAAGCTAAGCGGCTTGCGGAGAAACAAAATGGATGGCTCGGTAAACATTATCTTAGCGTTTACCCACCAACTTGCAAAAAGATCCCCAGCTCAAAGAAGTACGCATGAAACGCTCTCCCCTCAAGCGCGACCCCGTTGCTATACGAGACTGGGTACAAGTCTCTCGTAAACCATTGAAGCGCACTAGAAAACGAAAATCCGTGGGGCCGGTGGGTCCGGGGCAATATCGGGATATGGTCTGGGAATTGTGCGAGGGTCGCTGTGTTGTTTCTGGACAAATCGTAGGTAAGTATGATAGCCATCATATTTGGGAAAGTCATCATCCCCTGCCAAAGCGTCATCTGGACCCACATATTAGATATAATCCCATGAACGGTATCGTTTTGCTGAAAAGAATCCACGAACGTCATGAATCCCGAATCGAGGTTATTCCGTTCGAGAAGCTGCCTCCTTATTGTATGGAGTTCGCTTCCGAACTAGGGTCTTGGGCTGTTGAGGCATTGTTGAGAGCGCACCCGAGGGAAACTAAATGAATTGGTTCGAGGATAGCACTGGCCTATATAGATGTAAAATATCAGTGAGTCAAAGAGAGGGACATTGGCCGTCGATGGTATGCCTGGCAGAAGTAGAGCTAGAAGGCTCACTATTGCCAGATGATGCCCGTTCTTTGGCTAGTTTTCTTTTGAGTGCCGCCGATAAAGCTGAAAACATCATATGAATCCCTCCAAGCAAGATGTTGAGAGCACACCCGAGGGAAAGATATGACCCTGATTGAAGAGTGCCCAGAATGCGGGAGCTACGTTTCGATACCCGATGGCTCCGACGATACCTTTGTTACGAGCACAGAGATATGCTCTAAATGTCGTAGTCGCGTACGAGATGAGATATTCGATAATGGTTTCGCGGAATATGAGCGCGACCTATTTGGCCACGAGCGATGAATCTATGAGCGAGTCTACTGCCATTATTACCCAACAGAACGCCGCACGAGAGGTACCGTCTCACCGTCGATGCGAAGAGGTAGCTGCCAAAGAGATGACAGTCGCTGTGCGGGCCTTGAACAACTCCCGCATGTTGGTAGAGAGCACGGATCGTCAGGCGTGGATGGGCGAGATCGACAAGCTATTCATTGAAGCTAAGCGTATTCGTGATGCGATGTATAGGGAACAAGGCCCCTTGGAGAACCTATGAGTCGGTCCAAGCAGGATGAAGCAGCCTTTTCGCCAACTAGTAGCAGCCGAGGGGTCCAGAATGAAGCAGGCTGACCGTGATCTCCTCTTGCAACGCCAGGTCGAGGTCATGGAAGATCAAGCCCGGGCTTCCTTGAATCTGTCCGAGGCACTAGCGGCTCCTGAGCGTCGTCTCCGCAAAGAAGAAATCGATGCGGCCTATCCTCCCCTCCGACTCCTCTTTGGTGGCCAGAAGGGTGCTGTAGAGCTTCTGCGGGGCATTCCCGGGTTCGCCGGTCTCTGGGCTAAGAAGGTCCCGGATGAGTTTCTAGAGGCAGTTCTGGATCGGACCGGTGAACAATGGCATCTTATTAGTTGTCCATGCAACGAACGGCCACTCGTACAGGCCGGTGGACTAGCCTACTGCATTTGTACGCGCTGGTATTTTTCGACGGGATCGAGTGTCAGAGTCAAGCGATTTAGTGTAGAATCAACGAATGAGTGATCCTATCGGCCATGTTGATTGTGTCAAAGGTGGTCGGGGCCTTCTCATCCCCGGACGACCAACCAAGGGCTATAAGCAGGGCACCCTTTGTGTTCTTGTCCGTAAACCCCGTTCTAAGTGGTGGACCCTAGTCTGTTTGGGACAAAAGGGCCATTATCATAAGGATGGTACTTGTGAGCATACGGATGAGATCATAGCCAGATTGAACCCCGAAAAGCTACCCATTGAGAGGCTAAAAGTTATTGGGTGGGGACAACAATGAAACGTGGGGGATCGGAGGAGCAAAAGCTCATGAGTGGTTTGGAGTGGGCTCTCGACTGGATTCAACGTTGCGGAGAGATTCCCCTTCCCGAGGAGACTGAGGATCATACAATGTGGGAGTGGGCTCTCAATCTTCTAAGAGAGCTAAATGTCAGCTAGTCCAGCCTCACATCTCAAGCTTATTGATGTTTCCACAGGAGAGATCACTGAGCATGCATGTGCAGGGTGCGCGAAGAAGGAGGATGAGCTAGATGAGCTTTTCAAAAAGATGCGAGGGCTAGCTCACGAATTGGCAGTCTTGCGCCGAGATAAGCTACAGGATGCTAGGGATCATCAAGCATGGCCAACCCTTTACGGTCTCTTCCAGTATTGGCAAGAATTGAGTGGTCATACTCGCGTGAAGTGGACGACAAAGAATTCTGGTGCTTCTAAGTTTTGGATTGCCCTCCCACTTTGGGAAGAGTGGGGTACAGGTAATTTTGCTGCATCGATCGCCGGCCTAATCTACCAGCCTTATGAAGAATCGCTAAAGAATAAGAAGAAACAACGCTATGATGATTGGGAGACCCTCTGTAAAGACAGTGCTAGTATTCGTAGATATATACAAAGGAGACCAGCAGATTGGACGCTCCCATCCCAATTTGAGGATAAACAATGAATCTAAACGGTCATCGTCCCACAACCGATCCCGTGAATGCTATTCCTCCCCCCGAGCCATTGGCTCTCCGAAGAATACGAGAAGCCCAAGCCCTAGCTGAACGTTTGGATCGAGAACGAAAGATTGAACGGGATGGCGGTCCGAAAGCAAGTAGATGGTGAGCTCGCGGGGACGCATAGTGCATTGTAGGCGAGAGCCCTACGATATTTATATAGGCCGTCCATCAAAGTGGGGGAATCCATGGAAGATCGGGGTGGATGGTACTCGCGAGGAAGTTATTCGGATGTACGAACGCTATATTCTTGATAGCGAACTAATACACGATATTTCAGAACTGCGAGGCAAGACGCTCGGGTGTTATTGTGCCCCAAAGCCTTGTCATGGTGATATTTTGGTTAGATTGGCTAATGCATGAGCGAGATTGTAGCCCGTGCAGAGAGAGCCGTAGAAGCCTCAGATTTAGATGACGAGTGGAGCCGATATCTCCCACCAACCAATCCAGCTTTCATCCGTGTAAACAAGTGTCAGAGATGCCTACAATGCCCTTGTCGTGGACATTGGGTTCATGTTTGGGGAGAAGTAGGGCCTTGATATTTTTCAATGAAACCCATGTTGATATCACGGTATCAAGGGGGTGATGCCCATGCCCCGCGTGAGCCGGGGCTCTAACCTATCTCGCAAAAGAACTAGCCCCGAATCATTAGTTCTATTATTCCAATGCAGCCAGCCGAGCTTCAAGCCTAGGGATCGCGGTGGCCCGATCCCTAGCATACTCTAGCTGACGACTAACAATACAATGCTCGCACCACGGATCTCCCAATTCTCCATGAGCTATACTCATCGCGCTAGCATGCTCCGAGAAGCGTTGTGTTGCTAGTCGTTCTCCGCATTTTGAGCACAGAGTACCCTTGGGTATTCTCCACTCGTTCATGCGACAAGCTCTAGCTGCGTATCAAGCACTTCCTGCCCTACCGCCTGCCGCTCCAAAGGGACTATTTCGATCTCAACACGCGCTGGCTCCCCATAATGCTTCGAGGCATGCATATCGACCACCTGAGCATCATTCCGGTAAAGCTGACCCTGCAAACCGTCGAGCACCCCGCGAGCATTCTTGTCCACGTCAGGAGCTGTGACAGGTCGTAGTGGCGCAGAGTCTTTCAGAAGACCAGCGTGTTTCCCCGTCCGAAAATGATTCTGAGGTCTAGGCTTATAGAATCGTATCGTCATCGCTAGCGCCCCTTCAAGAAAAGGTCCCCCATATTGTTCGGCGCAGGCACGACCAATCTGCTTCTTCCAGCCAGCAGCCTTCGGGTTCGCGTCAACAACCACAGGATAGCGAGCACCAGGAGGCATGTAAGCCTTCTTGGAGCCAGCTGGCTGAGTATCTCCAAACACGATGAGGGATATCAAAGGACTCATGCTAACCCTTATACCATACTCAGCGGACAGCTATCGGGGGCGTCCCTCTCCGATCCGCATATCATATGAGAAGCCTATCTTAGCGCACGGAGACCCAGATTGTGCCAACCCCGACGGACAGGAACCCAATCTGCCTAGCCGTCGCTTCAGTAAGATCAAATTCGCGGCCAGTTATATACGGTCCACGATCGACCACCGAAACGTTAACGCAGGGACCCTTAGGACTCCCACAGACACGCACTCGCGTATTGCAGGGGAGCGTCTTGTTAGCAACACCAAGAGTCGAGCTAGTCAACGCTCCTCCACCACAAGCCAGATTTCCACCGCTGTCAGCTGGACCATACCAGCTAGCTATCGCTTCTCGGAGGGGAGCATGGTAATGGCGCCTATGGGCTATATGAGCCCTAAAACGACTTGCAGTCAGGGAAGACCGCCGAGAACCCCTTCCGCCGCGCAGACGCACTGATCTTGCATCGAGCATTGAATCCATACCAGCCCCGGTAAACCTTGGGAGGCAGACATTGGTACTCCGGCTCATAAAAGGTCGGCATACGTCTGATTCTACACTATGAACGCCCGAAAAGACAAGAGCGAATGGCAGCAGAATACCCAGAATCTTTCATGGTCCTCCTTATCAGGATAGCCAAAGCGCTAAGGCTAAGGCAGAACATGCTCGTTTGGAATACGACGGCGAGCATCATCAGCAAAGAATGCTGGAGGGGCATATCCTATCACAGGATCAAGACAGAAAAAAGCGCCCCCCTCCGTCCGAAAACGAAGAGAGGCGCCAAACCAAGGGAAAAGGCAGTACTCGACCAATACTACATCATCGGAGAGTGTTCTGCAACCGGCTGCTCGGCAGGGGCCGGATCAGCAGCCGGAGCGGGAGCGGGCTGTACTGGCTCAAGCTTCCCGAGAGCCTGCACGGCCGCGTCAAGGGGCTGTATAGCCGTCCTGAGACTCGACAGGTCTACTCCAGGGTTCTGGGTTGCGAGATTGTTGATCTCGGTCTGAAGGGTCGTCTCCACGCTCGCGATATCAGTCGCGACTTTGTTCAGTTCGGCCGTTAGACCGTTGATTTCATCCTGTAGACTCATTTGATTATTCCTCAGTTCTTTTATTGCGTCCCAAAGCTTACGGTGCCAGGACTCCATTATCTCATCCATCACTAACTCTCCAACCGTACAGTCCACAAGTCAGAAGCCTCAGACTCGAAATAACCATAAGGTATCCAACAACGCCCTTTATCTCCCCATTCCTCACCCCACGAATTATCTATCAGATAGAGCTGCCGGGTATCATCATACCCAATAATCACCATACTATGACCCCCAACGGGAGACTCTTCGGATGACGGTACAGGAACAAGACCGCTCATAGCGGTAGCTTCGGACTCAAAACTTTCATAGACAGGAATACCAAACGCGACCGGGTAATCATTATTGATACACCACTTGATATTCCACCGCGTCTTAGGCATCGTATAATATCGTATTGCCCGTTGGTTCAGAGCTTTTCGATAAGCCTCCTGGGAGGGTAGAACCGTAAACTCCGCAATATTATATGGCCAATCAGTCTCGGGAGGACATCCAAGGGTAGCAGCAACCTTCAACCCGTCCCTCACTTGCAACCCAGAATCACTCATGACAGTATGCTCAATAGCCCTACCACCATAATAAATGAATAGACGGGATGGCGTATCGGCTAGAGTAGCCTTACCCTGCTTCACTAGTCTATGCAAGACGATACGAGCTGTAGCATTAGCCACACAACTCCCGAGTTCAAGCTGATTCCAGATAGGGGGCATCTCCGCAGCCAATGATCTAGCCGGGGGAAAAGCCGCATCATCCCCAGCGGGAGGAATAGCAGCCTGAAAATCACGTCGGTCAGGGCGGCTAGGACCACTCCATCCATAGAATCTAGACATCTTTACTCCTAACAGGTGTGGGGTGTTCACCGGATTCACGACGAGCAAGCACACGAGGATGTTCCTTACCAGTGTGCATAAACGTATGCATCTCCTCTGTCATCAGAATAAGATGCTTATGATGCGAAAGGGCTTCATCAAGCTTGCTATGGACTAGGTTCAGAGGCCAAAACTCACTCTTAGCCCACAAGTATCCGCAAGGAGCAAGGATCGTAACAGCTACAATATTGCCCCATACCGCCGCATGATACCATGGTTGTCCAGGTTCCCAATAAAAATAGTGAACGAAATGCGTGAGGAACGTCGCCAACATTAGCGGCCCCCCAAAGACCTGATCTGCCGGTTCACAAGACGACCCTCACGAGCCCATCTCGGACACAACTTGTACGCGCGCCTACCATGGATCACCCTGCACCGCCGATGCGTGAGATCGCGCCTAAGCTCACTACGCTGCGCATAGAGACGCCTCAACTCGCATCTACGACTACAGGGATGCGGATGAGGCTTGAACCCTGCTAGAGCCCTCAACTGGGCGTAGGAGCCACGGAACACGTCTCCATCGACACGACTGACCCCATCCCACGCTGAGAAACTGTACTGGTGGAAGACCGTCGGGAGTTTGCAGAGCGGCTGATACGCGCCAAGATCAGCTACCCAACCATAATCAGCCTGTGTAAAACATCCAGCCTGAGGAATATAATAACCCGGATCGGAATAAACCATATCCCGGCTCAAACGGTGCACAGTATTAGACCATTCTTTTAGCCAAGTATTAGCATTACATCCTGAGCCATACTCAAAATCTGCTGTCGGAGGCAATATTCCAACACCCTTCAGCAATTCGAAGTTTTCAGCAGCACCAATAAAATAGATTGCCTCAGCCCTAGGATTAGTCCCGCACACATGCAAGAAATCGTAAGCTCCGACAAAAAGACCAGCATGGCGCGCTTCCACTCCCATCCTACGCGCAGTCTGATCTATAAATCTCGTACCCTCAGAAACCTTTAGATATACAAACGAAGCATGGTGGCGTATCGTCTGCCAATTATTAGCTCCATAAACAGGATCGTTATTGCTAAGATCTATACCCGTCTGGCCAGGAGGAGCCGCTCGGTTCAACCGAAACAAAGCAGGACGACACTTCTGACTCACGCCCATACTGCCGTGCCCAAGAGGGGAATAGCAAGCAGTCGAAGAACGCGGCTCCTGGCCACCGCAAGCAGCCAAACAGACCCCTAGGCCCACGACCAATACACAAACTCCAAAACTTTGGAGCAATCTGGACCAATTTGGAGTTCGCATCATTGGACAGGAGGAGCCTGCGTGGACTGGACAACGACAGGAGGAGCAGGGACCGTCCTCGTGATCACTTCAGCACCCTTAGGGAGCTTCGCCTCCAACTTCCCAACCTCAGCTTTGACGATAGCCTCCAAAGCCTTCACAAGCCCAGGATCAACCGTCTCAGCAACATTCACGACCTGCTCAGCCTCATGCTCGACCGTTTTGACACGAGCTTCCCATAGCTGATGACCCCTAAGCCAATGAAGTGCGGCAGCAGTAGCACTCGTGAAGCCTGCGACCTCGATAGCCGTCAACTCGGCTGAAGATGGAGTGGGTAGCCCTGGGAAATGCTTAGCGAGCCATGTAGAGCCTATAGCGGCAGCAGCACCGAATACCGGGGTCAGTACTGCGACACACCTGTTCAAAGGGGGCATTGTACTCTCCTATCTTGAGATATGATATAGTGGTCCTGAACGAAGTCTAAACGAAAAGGAGTAGTTATGGAGAGCGCAGAAGAGGCTGGCAAAGTGGGACGCCCTAAGGGGCCGATCGACACAGAGTACCATGTGCTTCGGCTGGAAGGACGTACGTCTTTTGAGCATCTCACCCACGAAAATCCGATCAAAGCCAAAAGCAAAAAGCAGGCTTTGGAAGAGGCCGGGGCAGCCTGTGACGGAACCGAAAGCTTCCTCATTATCAAGGGGAAAGACTTCGAGGTTGTGACTCCACGCACCGAAGAGGAGACGATCACGCGAAAGAAATTCGTCCTCTAACACTGGGGATCGTAGGGCACCGGCAGCCCAGGAGAGCGCGGCAGACTGCCGGTGCGCCTACGTTTTAGCTAGGCGAACTTGACTAGAACGCCTACAAGAACAGATAGGAAGACGGCCCCTACAGCAGCCCAGGCGACAACGGAAGCGCTGATACGATGGGCTTGGCGTTCGGCACCAACGGACTGGTCAGCGATGCCTTGGAGGGTCTTTAGTCCAGCGGGACCAACCGCAACATTCTTCTCAAGCTCACCAATACGTCTACCATAATCGCTCAATTGACCTATCAAATTTTGATATAGGGATTGGCGTTCAGCCTTTAGAGTCTCCACGGCGCTTTCAAGGTCTCTGCGGGTAGCCATTAGCTTTCCGAGATCGCTCAAAGCTCCCCGCAACTCATTCATCTTCTTGAGCTGTTGTTTAATGTCCTTTTCAAAGCGACGTAGTTCCCGGCGACCATTCTTATGCTCATTATCGGAATGATCAAACCGACGGTCCATTTGCTGCTGATAAAGCAATAGCATCTCATCTAGACGCTTAACCTGCTCATCTACAGCATGCCGGTAAGATTTTAGCTCTGGACTATAAGCCCGCATTAGAATCCGGCTTTATGCAAGACTTCCTGACAATTATGGTATGGCGCAAGATCATTGATGAGAGATATGACGATATGCTTATCGCCGGGTATTTTGTTAGCTTCCGCTAGCGTATTGCGGTTTCTAGCATTCTGTTCTTCGCAGGTTTCCGATATCAGTTTGCGTCTCTGCGCTTCCGTATGTTTGATAACATGGATACCAGTAGCAAGCCCGATAACGACAGCTATAATAGCCATCAAATAAAATGCATACATTTGACCCTTACTCACAGGCTCTACAAGTCGATCCGCGATATCCGCCAGCAAACGACGGAACCTGTCCCCCCGTCGTTCCTGACGGTCTTCCTCATCCATTAGAATCCTTTCGCGATCAATGGCACAAGCCACAAGCCTCCACTCGTCATAATGCTCAATCCCAACCAGTAGAAACCATACCGGTGTTTACGCAAAAGACGACGCAACCTACTCATCCTTCGCTGGCGGCCGGAGCGTCGTAACCCACTCAATGAGTCGCTGGACGCTTTCGCCGAACCCGAGCCCGGCGATACCAGCACCAAGGATCGCGAACTCGATATTGTCCCCCCATCTGACCTCATATCCGAAGGTGGCGAGACCAAGGAAAGCCGCCGCTGCTCGGACGATCCGACTGAGCCATAAATCGTACCGGTCTCCTGAGTAATGCTCATCCACTGATCCTCCTGGCCAAACACAGCACCATTTATGATTGCTTCATTTGCAGAACCATCCCAAACGCCATACTAGAATTCGCAGCAGCATTTGAGGCCACCGCAATCCCTACAGCATAATATCCCGCAGCGGGGGCAGGGAAGAACCCACTCACCGCCTGATTGCGAGAAGACGTCGCCGGACTGGCAAAGTTGACCGCAGAACCCCCCACAGGCGTCCCTAGCGTCACGCCAATGGATGCAGCGCCCCCTGCTACTGCCGTCACGGGATAGAACGCAGGCGTGAATGTAGTTGCTGGAGCAGTCGCGTTCACGAGCAGGCTTATGGCAAGCTGATAGTATGTCGTTCGTTCATTGACGGGCGACACATTGAACCATTTGGGGTCCAAATAGAAGACGGCCATGCCAGCAGTGGCACCAGAGGCTGGAACCCCCGACCCAGCGCTCCCGCCAACCATGAGATAGGTCCCTGTCGTCGGAGCATCCAACCGGATCGAACTGGACTTGATGAGCTTCAAATAACCGAAGGCTGAACCATAGTCTTCCTGCAACCGATCTAGGTCACTGGGCAAGATCGAGCTACCATTTCCATAGGTCTTGAGCAAACTCATTAGACCCTCTTGACTTTCGTCCCAAACATGATATCATTCTTTCATGATCATTATAAAGCATCTACTCATCTGGGCTATATGCCTATTCGCACTAGGAGAAACAGGAGTACACGCATCGCATACGGTCGCAATCGGAGTCTGGTTGATCGGCGGCATGATCACAGGAGCCTATGCCCAAGTCCGGCTAGAAAAACGTGGAGCAGCTATACACGCCCATCGTGTATATCAAGACGAGCAGATCAGGATGGAGGCCCACGATGACTAACCATCTACCCGATGCAACCTACGCTTTTGCTCCACATAACAAACCAGTCATGACCGAGCGGCAAGCATCCGAAACCATAGCCAAAACCGGAGGATGGATCATGGCTAATGGCGAAATATATGATCTGCAAGCGGTTGACCTTGGAGCGCACATGTGCCGAATAGATTTGCAGAGTCGATACTAATGCAAGACAACCCCTAACGATTTTAGTCTATACAGGCTAGACCCTGGAAGCATCGAGGCACGAACCCAAGGATGTATCTGCGATCCACAAAACCCCGAAGACCGAGACATATTCAGCGTGGAGAAGATGTGTCCAGTCCACGGTCTAACTGTCCTCAAGGACTTGCTCGATTCTGTCGATAAGACTGTATGAACTCTACATACCCCCCTGGCTGCCTAGCCTGCTAGACGGTCGTACAAGGCCTTCTCGTCGCGAAGACGCTGTTCTAGACGAGCTTTGAACTGCTCATCCTGACGGCGATCCTCAACTTCTTTGAGGATGCGTAGCGTCTTGTCGGAGGGCTTCTCGACCATGACCACAGGATACCATATTCCGCTTGACAACACACCCAAGATCCGATAGGCTGATATACAAAGCGCGCCCGCACGGTTTGGGCCGCTCAGGACTCGCCCTCTTGCACTTGAAACACAATAATGCCAAAACAGCCAATATAGATGTTACCCTCGGCACTTGCGAAAGCCTCGAAACCTGGAAACCTACATGGTGAGATAGGAGCTTTGGAGACTGGCCGTTTCGCCACCTTTTTGTTCAGCCTTCCACTTTACTTTAGGCGGACACAGCATGCCGATATCGAGCGTATCGCCTTCTTTTGCAGTAATGATAAAAGATTCGCCCATAGCAACACCGCCAACAAAGACCTCCAAACCGAGCTTTCCCGCTCCGCCTATCTTTTCAGCTATGACTTTGACAAACGTCATACGGGCCGCGCCCGCTTCATATTCCGTCCCATATGCGCGGCCCGTACGTGCTCCTTGAGCATTTTCGTTTGCGGGCTCTCCACCTATAACCAGATAACGCGTACCATCATATGTGACGATAATATATTGGTATAGGAGAAGTTTGACACTAGTTTTTACTTCCGTATGGAAATAATTGTAAATATCTTCCCCAGCAGTAGTTTTGACAACTATAGGGCTAGCGGTAGCAAATATACCGATCGTAGTATTTGCAGCAGGAGCTTTAGGTAGGTTCACCGTACCCGCTGCTGTCATCTCTACTAGTTCCCCGGCTTTAGCGGTAATTTCAACAGCACTCGTTTTGACAACCAAGAACTTTTCGTTGAATATCGTATTCAACTTGGTAGCCAATTCGTTGAAATCAGTAGCTCCCAAATTAACTCTGCCTACGCCAGATGGAAACGGGAGGCCCCATGGGCTAGTGGTGTTTTCCGGAGGCATTGAAGTCCTTCCACTTTCATGCTAGGGTATTGAAATGGGCAACTATGTATTCAGAGCACGTACGAACATATGTTCGGCGTAGGGTTGGACGTTATACGCGCCGATCTACCAATACGATCTTGGGTCAGGCATTAGTATTCTCCTTCTACCACAGTACCCCACTGGACACCTTCAGCTACTTCATTCCACGCTAAAGTACCCGCCAGCCAACTTCCTTCAACTTCAACAACTGCGAATAGTAGTCCGGCAGGCTTAACTGATTCGATAGCTTCGTTTAGAGCTTTACTCGCATGGCCTGGTGACACGATAACGATGAACCAATAAGCCTTTTCTTCGCCACCGAGGTTCGTCCTCTCCTCAATCGTAAAAGTAACGGATGGACCCAACACTCTTTCTATCGCGGCTTCAATAGACTGTCGAGTGCCACGTTCAAACCCACCCTCAGCCCGGATCAACGCTCGGGCTTCTTCGGTAGTGACCGTTGTAGGCAATGAGACTCCCACGAACTGGGCGAGATATCCAAGGGCTTGGGGTGGACACAGGTTGACGTCCAGGATCTTCCCCCACGCAGGCTCGTAACCGGCTTCTCCGTCCTGTCCCGTTTCTTCGGCTAGGTCGAGGATAGGCTGGAACATAGCTCCAAGAGCCCGTATATAGCGAGACAAATCCGGGGTCAGCCAAGGTTCTAGACGCGCTTCAAGACGCTGGGCAAAGGTAGTCATCATGCACTCGTAACGATCACATGAGCACTAATGGTCTTTGGAAGGGGCGCGGGGCCAGTCAACGTAAAATCTGCCGTGTTGGTAGGTGTTTCTGTTGCTCCGAACTTCATTTCTGCGGGGAAAACGTAATCGACACCCTGCACCGCCTCGACGATACCGATAAGCTTATTTGCTCTTACGATATTCCAACCCTGGACTAGGTTGAGCCATTCTCCTTTTGCCTGGGTAGGATTAGCCCAAGACGCAGGGTTTAGATAAGCGAGAATCGCGGACTTGACTGTTTCCACGACGGTCGCAGCTACATAATTTGGAAGAATATGGACCTTTGTAGTTACGAATAGTTCAGTATAATTAGCACTGCGCACATAAACCAAAAAGTTTAGCTCGCGGTAGGTCTTCAACCAAGCTTCAATAGCTTCACGAGCAGCGAGAGTAAGTTCCAGCCCTTCCGGATTAGTAACAAATACGGTTACTGTACGTTCGTGTTCAAGACTACCGATAGATTTGATGCTGACCGTTTCGGCTGTAGCTGTCGCTTCGCGGCTCATCACGAGCGTTTTCGCACCCGTGTTCACGCTTACGACGGTTGTTCCGGCGGGTATCCCTGCCCCTTCTAGGATCGATCCTGCCGTGACCCCCGTAAAGCTCGATACGACCGCGAGATTGACCGATTTGTTGGTCGTGTTCGCCGTGAAAGTCGTCGTGCCGGGATTGTAACCGTCGATTGCTGTTGCTCGACCGACCTTCAAACCGGATGGGAGGACAGTACTGGGGATATCTAGCGTGAATTCAGCAAAGTTTGCAGCAGTGATCGGACGAGGGGCCTGAAGTCGTAGAGCGCCCGCTAGACGTTCCTCATATTCTTCATCATTTTCCTGATTAACGCCGCCTGTGCTTTCCCCGATAATCGTAACTTCCTGAACCCAAGCTATCGCATCGACCAGTTCGACAGTCCCCGTGAGTTTATTGTATTCGGTTCCACGTTCGGAAGCAATGAGGACCACAGTAGCCGTGTTATGGCCAGCTTCGACAACCACATTAGATTCAACATAGAAAGCCAGTTCACCCAAAGTGAGTTGTGTTCCAGCTTCAATCGTATGTCCCGCCGTATCAGTCAGCGTCCATGTCGTTGACACTGTCGCGGCAGCTCCTTCATTATACAAGAGTTTGATTAGTTCTGTACCGAACTTGCGGAAAATGGCAGCAGGTACAACAGCAGCTATCTGAGCTACAGATACCACCATTGACGCTATCGTGTTCAGGAGGATGATCTCTAGATCAGCCTCGTTAGGGACCCAGCCGATGACACCCTTAGCCGCTAGTTCTTGTTCAAGCTTTTCTAGAGCTTCATCCGCTATTTCACTTTCAGAGGTCTGGATGGCGACTTCAATAAAGCTCATGGCACTTCAACCGTGACCTTCCTATCGGCAGACTGGAAGATTTCTTCAGCTTCAGACGCAGACACTTTTTCGATTTCAGCCCAACGTTCAATAGCGGTCTTCAATGATTCGACATCTAGCGGAACTCGTGAGAACAACAGTTCAGGTATCCCATATTCGGGAAGATCATCCCTGAACCCAATAGGACAGACAACCACATTATATGCGCGAGTACGATGCTCTTCTGGACTATCTTGTATTTGCACAGAAGCAATACCACGATTATTAAAAGTAAAAGGGGATGTTAGGTGCACTGGTTCACTCATTATGCCAATTCCCCTGTGACTGCCCAAATATTTTCTGCTACCTTACGCAAATTCACCATCGAAAACTGTTCTAGGGTCTTTAGTTCCTTAGCTGGCGGCGTACGCAAAGTCACCCCGGCTTTGGCAGCGATTAGAACTTTTCCTGTACCCAGCTGATATATATTTACTTGCGCCCCGATCGCGAATGGAACTTCTGTATTTGTAGGAACCGTCAGAGTCTTTTCTTCCGCTGAGTTCATTTCATACGTACGCCCCGCATCATAGATTACGAGCGTATGGTTTTCTGCGCTTTGCTCAGCAACATTGTCGATACCAAAGCAATCACGTACCCAAATAGTTTGAGGTATGGTAGCAGCCGAAGGATAGGTGACACTTTTGCTTATCACGATCCCGTGCCACAGCATGGGTTCATTGTTCATCGTGACACCCGTGCCGGTGATCCCATATTCCATATTGGAGATGACTCCCCCAGAGACTGAGATCCCTTCACCCGAATAAGATGCAGCCATATGAATGCCCTTGGATCCCGCTTCGGCTGTACCGTTTATGATATTGTCCGAGAGGGTAATGTTCTTTCCTCCAGCGCTACCAGAAACTTCAATCCCGATTTCAATACCACTCCCACCACCATCAATATGATTTCCCGATACTTGGATATGACTGGAGGGATGCACCCCATCATCAGTTACAATGATACCCTTTGCTTTAGTGGCCGTGCTGACCTGAAGACCTGAAATTTGACATTCAAAACATGACAGAAGTTCTACGGACTGGCTTATTCCCCCCGCAACCCAACCTCCAGCGAGCTGAATACGAGACGAACGCTCAAACTGAACACTCTTTTCCGGTTTTTCCGCCGCGTCAAAACAATAAGTATTGTGGAATTGAATATCGTTGCTCTTAAAGACATACAGTTGCTTGCCGACGGCTCCATTTAGCTCTATATCATAGAACTTATTGTCGTTACATTCCGATATGTAGAGCCCGTAATATGGCTTGTTATTGACCTCACTACCAAACTGGATGATCGTTCCGCCGCCCTGGATATAGATGCCGTAAGTCCATTCACCAAGTGTGCCTTTACCATTCGGGGCGCTATTACAATAGATTAGATAGATTATGGAGCATGTGATGAGCTTGAAACCTGCTTCACTATTCCATCCCTGCATGACCACATCTTCCCACTTACTGCGAGTTAGTTCTTTAGCTACTATACCGCCGAGCTTAGTCGAATAGACATGAGTCAGATTGACAGATTCGCCTTTAGCTATATTGATCGTTGGTATAGAACGTTCCGCAGTCTTTGGCTTGAAACTCAAGCCGGTAATCGAACTATGGCTGCCGGTGATAGAAACCACTTCTCCCGTGACGCTTTCGCCAACAAGGATTTCGCACGGTCCAGGAGTCCAAAAACCATTCTGCCCTTCCAAATGGATAAAACTACCAATGATCAGCTTAGCTGTAATATAATATTTGCCAGCGGGGAACCATAGCGTACCCCCTCCCGCCGCTTCGATAAAAGCAATAGCTCTTTGTATCGCCGCCGTATCATCAGCTATACCATTACCGATCGCACCAAAACTCTTAACGCTAAAGAATTCTGGTTCACCATCCCACCATGCAACCGTCGGATGGTTCTGTTCATCAAACACGACTACACAAGCAGCACCAGCCGCCGGGAGAGCAGACCCATGGATCTCTCCCCACTCACAAGGCCCGTAGGGGCGTTCTGTGGACCCCTCGGGCAAGATCACCCACACAGGTTCATCGAACGTGAGGGGAGCCTTCAGGATGTATCCACGGGCCGCTGGAGGGAGCCCTATCGGATCGCCAGCACTGCGTAGGAGGGCCGTCGTGTCCATTCCTATGTTCCCTGCCAATGCCTTGGAATGAACCCTTCGTGTTCAGGATCAGGGTTAAAAGTCATCGTTTCTGACAATGTATAGAGCCTAGGCCCATTCGAAGGACCATTAGTATTCATTTGAGACCTGCCATGTCCAGGAATATTGAATTCAATGAATACATGGGTAGCATTCGCCCATACTGTCATTTCCTTACCCTTCCCGGCTTCCCCGAACTTCTCCAGTTCACCCGATACGATAGCCGAACTACCCGGGAACATTCCAGCCTGCTTCAACACCCAGCAGGTCGAACCGGAACAATCCAATCCAGGACCACCCTTTTTGACATTCGACAATCCGTTTGTGCCGTGACCGCCACCCCACAGGTAGGGCAGTTCCATATTGCTCAAAGTGCTAGAAGCATTGAAAGCCGCGAGGGCACTACCTGATCCTCCCTGTGATGCTGTACTCGTTTCCAAAGAGGCTGATGCCCTGGGCTCGGGCAACGGTTCCTGTGGTGGCACAAGAATAAACTGAGTATAAGGATACTTCAGGGTTTGGCGTGTCGCATCGGACACTATCCACCGGCCACCACAATCCGATATAGGACCAGAATGTTTGAATACGAACACGTCACCCGCCTGAAACTCTTCAGGTTCGCAAACCATTAGCATGCGTATCTCTGATGGTGTTTGGGGCTTACCGATCCTTGACTTGCGTTGTATCCGCCCTTTGACCTTATGTGTAGACCGGTAAATCTGGGTAGTGTTATCGTAATTAAAGGTTAGCGGCCTTATTAGTGCGCCATACTCGTTGACCCTTTTGCCATTTGAGCTTTCCTTGATAACATGATTTTTGGGCACATCGATATATAGTGAAGGCTTCTGTTTTACTAGATCGGGACCATCCATATAAAACAGGGTATCCCGGCCATGCCTCCACTCCGTAAAAAGAAACCAATCGACCTGTTGAGCCAGTCTTGTCCCGCAATCCCACGAGTCCTCATCGGGATTCTGTGGTGTGCCTCTCGTCAACTGTCCGACATCAGATTCAGCCGTCGCCCCACTACCTATCGTTGCGCCCCCATAGGCATGAATGATTTCCTGAGCTTCTAGCTGAAATTTACCGTAGTTCGCAGCACCTTTCGACGCAGCGCCAGCACCCGATGCCTGCACAGCCTGAGCCACTTCATGAGCAGGCGCATTCGGATGAGCTTTTGCATAAGCTATCGCTCCCCCCAGACCACCAAAACCCTTTAGCAGGAATGCTTCGACGCACTGCTTGACGTTTAGCGAACTGATCCCAAGACTAGCCGCCGTAGAGGGAATAACCTGAAGAATCCCTTCGCCCGTGTTCGTGAAATCATTCTCGTCTATACATGCCTCAATCAAAGCTTCGGAAGCCAACTGTCCCGATTTGAGACTGTTTGCAATCCCCATGACTTCGTTAGCAAGAGCGCGTTGAGTAGGACTAGGGTCAGCACCCTTGATCTTGAAGCTAGCACCAGCATGGATACCTTGACCACGATGAGCCTTAGTCGTAGCGTTTTCAGAAGCTATCGCAGTCTGCGTCTTTTCTTCGGTTGACGGTTCAAGAGGTTCGATGCGAGTAAGGCCGGGACATACAAACTTGATCGGGGGTTTCAAATGCTCCTTAGCATTAACTTCATCACAGAGCGCCTTGACTACCTCAGCCCTCGTCTTTAGCCCCGCAGGAAAGGTTTTATGACCCCACTGTTCACGGAAGCGGGCAACGATAATATCCTCGAACGTAAGAACTAGATTCGCTTGAGATACTTCAGTTGATCCCTCTATCGCTGCTAGCTGCCAGAAATGTTTAGACTTTTCCGGATATTCCACCTGGATCGGAGTAAGCAGCCCATCTTCTTCCACTTCGATTAGCCCTGAGCTAATGATATTCCACTCTGGGTCCTCAATATGGACTTTCAAGAAAGAAGCCCCGAGAATCTGAGTCTGGACTTCGACCTCCTGAATAGCCGGAGCTAGATCAAAAGTTATCGCAGGACGTTTCTTTTCCTTAGCCCACTTCGCGACCTGTCCAGCAAAGAAATGAGGGATCGTGAGATTACCAAGGCGAGCATTCGTCATGGGATCAAAAACGTCTTAGGGATAAGCACCTTCGTCCCATTTTTCAAAGGCTTCTCAGGATTCGATCCTAGTTTGTTCGCTTTCAACGTCGGACCGATCGCTTCGCCAACCCTAGACGGCGGATGCACATGCTTCGCCAAAAGCTTCCTGACCGTATTCACAGTCGAAGTAGTCTTGAACGGCGTATACTGTCCTTCCAACCCCTTACGAAGCCTTGCACGCGTCGTAGACGAGTCCGTAGATGGACCCGCAGATGACACGTGCTCCAAGAGCTTCACGACAGCGGCTTGGCGTATCCTCGCCCCAGCACGATCGCGGATCGGGTGTTCATCCCAAGTGATATCATCGATCACCCACCGCAAATCCTTTGTTTGGAAGGGCTTCGGGACTAGCGGGCTTTCGTTGCCTTCGCCATCGCTCGCATACACGATCACGAGCGGCGAATCGCCTTCAGCCGGATGGTATGGCATGCCCCCAAACTTGATGCCCCTGCCACCCATCCATTCCAACCATTGGATAGCCGTCTCAACGTCTTCGCGACGACTTACCAATCTTACCGCGTCAAAGAGGATCGGGACCGTCAGCACAAAAGGTTCATAACCTTCGAGAATCGTCAGAGCCTTGCGTTGTGGACGTGGGATATGGGCCCATTTCGCATAACCACCAGAAGGAGTCGGAGCACCTTCACCAGCCAAAACTTCAATCGGAGGACTGGTATTTTCTCCAAGCACACCTTGAAACACAATGAACTGGCGACGGCTGGTATAGCTCGGAGCCGTATATCCAGCTTTCCCCGAAGTGATCGGTTGAGCCCACTGGGCGATAACGACAGGTTCTTCCATCTGATATGCTCCGGTAGTGGGTCAGTTTGAGACAAAAGGCTTCTTCGGGTCACGGTTCTTCAAAGATTACGGGCTAGTCGTCGCCTGCTCGACCTCCGGGCAGCCCATCCGCTTCGTCTATATGGCGGGCGATCCGCCTGAGAGCGTTCGCGTTGCCTGCGAGGCACAAAAGGATCATCTCGAAACGCTGATCGGCGTCTCTAGATTCGGAAAGATGGATTAGAGTGGGTTAGTTTGGATCAGGCGTCCCGATAATGCTGTTCTGGATCGTCCTATGCTCCGTGAGCGCAGCTTGGGTTGCGTCTATAGCCTTCGCTATCTATGCCCTCTGGGGACCATTGCCACCACCCGACAAGGACGAGCAAGACCCTTCCGCTCATCCTCTATGGGATCGCGACGGTTCTTCAGCTCGGCGGTGCCGCACTGATCGTCATGGAGATTCGAGATGATCGTCGCGAGGCACTGCGAATAGCCGAAAGCTCACTGCCTGTCGAGTGGGCAACAGCCGACGCTATAGGCGAAGCGTTCGTGGCCTATCTGTCGGGTCGTAGATGGAGGAGGGGTTTGGGCGTCCTACTACTTTTTCTTGGAGCGCTCATGGGCTTCGCGGCGAATCTAGCTGCTCTAGGCTGAGAAGCTATGCCAGGTCACGGCCCTTCCCGCTGCTTGAGCGGCGTACGAGACCGCATAGCCAGATACGCCGGGAAGAAAATGATCCAGAGCACGAGACAGCCAAACACCCAGCCGAGCGGGCTTTGGGCCAGAACCCAACGTTTGGTCGTGCTGAAGTCACGACCAGCAGAATCAAAGGCAACCCAGATAGTGGACCCGGCGACAACAATGAGAAGCAGTCCTATCATCGCGAACGCCCAGCTTTCGACTCGCCTAGGATCACGAGAGGAATGAAGGCGAACATGCTAATACAGACCGCCAGAAAACCCCATAGGGCCGGGTTACGGTGCCGCTCTCGGGCTGCCTTTATCGTGAACCAGATCACGCCGAAATAGAGGACCAAGCTCAACAGGGAGACAAAGATCGCTAGAGATGGCATTCGACTTCCTGTTTGAGCGCTTCTCGAACCTTGCTCAGAGGCTGGGCCGATTCTTCGGTTAGCTTGCCCGCGCCTGTCACGGTCGCTTCAACGATCATGCAGTTGGTGTCCTTGGACGGGAACGGACTGTTTTCCTCTGGGATCACGCCTCGACATTGCCAGTCATTTCCCTTTGCTTCGCAGTGCTGTTCCACGCCGTTGGTTTTCATGGTCTGACCTTCCCCCGCAACCAGGAAGCCCTTGAACACATGCAACCACAGCGCCTCGGCATGAGCGCGAGAGACGCGTTCCGATGATGTTGGGGTACTGGAGCTTGAGGTCTGTTCTTCGGTCGAAGTGCAACCACTGATTGCAAGCATGAACAAGACAGCCGTGAAAGCCAGAATCAACAGTCTGGAACTTAGGTGCAGGAACGCGCTAGTCTTGGGCGGCATCGAAGCTCCTACTTCGGTGACAAGCCCCCGGAGTGCTCTGTGCTCGCGGGGGCGCTCTACGTCGAACTATCGGCAGCCTACCAGATGTTTGAGGTTTTGGCCCTAGAGCTTTTGGCCTGGTCCCGCAAGCATCGCGGCCATGACGGACCGCGACACCTTCGCAGCGAACCTCCGAACCGAACGCAAGCGCCTCAAGCTCTCCCAAGAAGCCCTCGGCTTCCGTTGCGAGCTGAACATGAGCGAGATCAGCCGACTAGAGCGTTCACGCCGCGATCCCCGTCTCGCCACGATCATCAAGCTAGCCCGAGCACTCGGTGTCCCCCCGGCCAAGCTGCTCGACGGCATCCCCTAACCATCCGCAGCGTCATCTACCGTTTTGCGCGCGCGGAGGGTGCTCCAGAGTGGCGTGCTGGGCCGGGCCTTCATCCCGGTGACCCGTTGAGAGACGGCGATTGGTTCGATTCCAAAGCCCTCCGCAGCATGTATATACATGATTCCCCAGTGGAATCCTTCTTATGCTCGACGGGTAAGCACGCTACGATCCCTGCTGATGGCCGATCTCAACCAGATGGCTTACCGGATCGTCAAACAATCCACCGAACCTCAAGAGCCAGAGACCCCCGCACAGGTCAGTGGACGCAAGGGCGGCAAGAAGGGCGGGAAGGCCACGGCAGCCAAGCTCACGCCCCAAGAACGGTCTGAGAACGCTCGCAAAGCCGCTCAGGCACGCTGGGCAGCTCGCTAAACCCTATGGCGGACCCAATGGACTATCACACCGTGGAGGTCGGAGCACCCAACGTCTACCACGACAACTTAGACTGCCCCGACGGCGAAAAAATCAAGCCTGAGCACTACCGGGAGGGCAGAGGCGTTGATCGGCGTCTATGCCAAGAGTGCGAAATCCTGTAGGACAAGCCTCCCGGAAGGTCATTTCCCAGTCAGGCCCGCAAGGCTCGCCGTCTCGAACAACCCAGTAGCGACGGATAGCCCAGACCGGGAAGTCGCGCCGAAGCGCCACTGCGAGTGCTCGAAAGCCCTCTTCAGGACCACCAGCGAATCGAATCGTTGGCTGAGGGTAGGCGTGCCCGTCGCCGCCTTCGCAGGACTCGAATGTCTCGATATCTGCTGCTCGTAGTGCGTCCACGTAGGGGCTGATCCCGATGTCCAGTCTTGGGAGCCATCGCTTGCGCCATGCCTCGTGTTCGGCGGTCCTGTCCATGCGTGGATTCCTTTCCGTCCGATGCCTTGCGCATAATGGTCAGTATGAACAGATTGAGCACAGACAAACGAGCCCAAATCATCGGCTGTCTAGTCGAGGGCAACAGCATCCGAGCAACAGTCCGCATAACCGGAGCCGCCAAGAACACCGTCACAAAGCTCCTGACGGACCTAGGGGGAGCCTGCGCGATCTACCAAAACCAGGTTCTGCGGGACCTGCCATGCAAAACGGTCGAGTGCGACGAGATGTGGGGATTCTGCTACTCCAAGCAGAAGAACGTTCCGACGGAATACCAGGGGACCTTTGGCTACGGCGACGTGTGGACGTGGATCGCGATATGCGCCGATACCACCGAGGACTGCATGATCTTCTTGCGCGACCTCAAGAGTCGCATGAGCAACCGAATCCAATTGAGCACCGACGGTCATCAGACCTACATGGCGAGCATCCCGTATATCTTCGATGAGGTCGATTGGGCTCAAATCCACAAGATATACAAGGCTCAGAACATCAGTCCCGGCCGATATAGCCCTCCGGTCTGCACGGGCACGAAAGTCAAGGTCCGCCTCGGTGATCCCGACCCGGCGAAGGTCTCAACGAGCTACGTTGAGCGCCAGAACCTCACGATGCGGATGGGGATGCGCCGGTTCACGCGCCTCACAAACGGGTTCTCGAAGAAGGTGGAGAACCTTGCGCATGCCGTCAGCCTGCACTACATGCACTACAACTTCGGACGCATCCACCAAACCCTAGGCGTAACACCAGCAGTGGCCGCAGGTGTCGCCGATCACAAGTGGAGCCTCAAGGAGATCGCAGCCCTGTTGGATTAGCCGCCGGACCGACGCTTACCATTGAGCACGTTTCTCGGCAAGTCCGAGAGGCTGGCGCGCCCCGCCCCGATCAGGTGGTTTGCTCGACTGTCCTGATCGGGGCGAAAGCGCTACATGCGCCCGTAGCTCAGTGGTCAACGGTAACCTGTCAGGGAAACCAAAGAGCAGCGGACTCCTAATCCGAAGGGCGAGGGTTCGATTCCCTCCGGGCGCACATATTGTTTCTTCAACTTAGAATATAGACCGTTCGGACAGAATGATATACGCCCTTTGGATTTCAACCGATCCACGCTAGAACCGCCGGTCAACGGTCTATTGTTCATCGGCTCGAAACTACGGACAGGATCGAGCTGGTCGGGGCGCCCCCGAGGCCGTGGAACACGACGGCACGAATGCCGGAGAGCCGCAGACCACAGTCTCGGGGGACGATACTGGCACCGGGATATAGAGCCAAATCCGGTTCCGATAGTCCGAAAGGAAAATGACCCATTGCCCTAGGATATCATATTTCTACCGCCTCGCTTGATATTCAGCCACTCATCCGCGGGCCTGCATATAGGCAACATGCTTGGCGGTAGATTCAGCAATAACGCGCGAGGAGCGAGGATTATGTATAATCGCCTCAGCTACGGGAGCCGAATCAAGGTTTAGATGAACATGAATCGCGGGTTCCGGCTTAGGATGTTCAGCCCGTTCCTGCGCAGCGAACTTTCTTTCATTGGCATGCAGGGCGGACAGTTGCTTTGGGCTTGCGACACCGACATGCAATGCCGCTCTTTCCCAATGCAGGATATTAGCACGCTCTTCCTTTGGAGTAAGACCAGCTTCGGAAATCGTTCCCTTAGCACCAGCGGGATTAAGGGAACTGGCCATTTCAAGATAGCTCCTGCCTTTAGTACCAGGCTTGCTTCTGCCCGATTGTCCCTTCCCTTCGCCCCCCAGCACTTTGGGAGCACTGAAATGTTCGATCGCCCAGAGCGCGGCAGCAAGAACAGCTATAGGCCCAAGTATCGGCGCAAGCGAAGCGTCCATCAAGGCAAACCCACCAGCCGCCGCACTAGCATCACCCGCTAGAAGGCTTAGGACAGTAAGTCCCCTAATGGCAGAGAGAAAATCTAGAACCTTTGACGTAGCCCAAAGACCAGCCAAAACCCCGAGTGATACTCCGAGCGCATCCGTCGCCACCTTATCCTTCCTAAACCAGTTATACACTCCTTCGAAAAGCTGTATCGCAATTCCAATTGTTTTCTCTAGCGATCCCCAAATCCCCTTACCATGCTCAATAGACACAGCCAACTTACTGAACAAACCCATTGCAGCAGTCATAGCCGGGACCAGCTTGACACCTATCGTAAACTCTAGTCCTTCCCACGCCATTTTCGATTCGGCTTGCTTTTCGAGAAGTTCATTAAGATTCCCAGCACCATCCTTGAGCGTAGGAAAGAACTTCTTAGCCATTTCCATCTGCTTCGAAAGACCCAAAGTACCTTTTTCAAGGACTGGCAGAAGAGCCGTACCACCACGACCAAACAATTGAAGAGCTAGCCTAGTCTTTTCCATACCAGGCTTCATCGCTTCAAACTTCTTAGTGATCAGTTCAAACTTGGCCGATTCGGAGAGCTTTGAGAACGATCCTAGATTCACCCCTAGCTTCTGAAATGCAGTAGCTTGAAGTCCCAAAAGACCAGTAGCTATCTTTCCCTTCTTAGACGCCTTTTCCTGGGCAATACTAAAAGTATGTTCTTGACGTTCAGCCAGCTGCACATTCTTAGCTAGAAACCGGAAAGCCTTACCGCCAGCATCAGCACCAATACCCCTCGCCTTCAATGCAGCCGTATAACGCAAAGAAGTATTAGCCCCAATCCCTGAGATGGAGTGGAACTTCTCCGTTTCGGTAGCTATTTCCCCAGTCTTAGAAGCAATATCCTTGAGGCCAAATGCTAGACCACCGATTCCAAGGGAACCAAGTCCGAGGCCGACCATCGACTTAAGACCGCCGAAGCTCTTACCTAGTTCCTTGACTTTCTTATCAAGCCCGCTCAGACCATGCTCAGTCTTTGAAGACTGATCGACAGTCGAACGCATGGCGCGCACAGCACCGTGCTCGTCAATGACCAACGATATTCGGACCTCACGAGCCATTACTGTACCTCAAGGTCCACTTCTTTGAAAGCCTTAGCAACCGCCTGACCCTCTAGCGCTTCTATTTTGCGAATGTTCTTCTCGGCGGCAGGCAACAAATAAGAATGGGTCGGCTGATTAACCCAAACAGAGCGATCGCCAAAGACGGGGTGACGGAAAGATCCCCTACGCGAAGCGGCCTGTGATTTCCCGCGACCCTTGTTTCCAAGCTCTAGCAACCCTGCCATCGGCACATTCTCTCCACCAGCCACCACAGATATCTTTGTTTTCGATACGCGGACTCGGATCGAGGGTCCAACCGTCTTTGAATGAGGCTCGATTAGGGCCTTAGCATCATCGGCTATCAACTGACCTGCAACTCTGAGGGCCTTGTGCATCTCCTTCGAGGGCTTAAAATCTCGCAAGGATCGTGTTAGGGCGCGTAGTTCTTTAGTATCGACGCCCTCTTTACCACGGGAGAGCACATTGATGGTTTCTCGTGCCATTATGCTCCCTCCTGAGCCCTCTCAAGAATATCAAGCGTACGATCCAACACTGTTTCTATCCAAATACGATAGTTGGGATCGGCCTCATCGAAAAGTCTCGACAGGTCTATGGGCACTCCTGAAACACAACAAGCGGCAGCTAGATCAACTAGACTGCCGCCACGGAGTTTTTTACTATTTGATCGTCACTAGTCTCATTCGACAAGCCCTCGACTTCGACAGCCTGATTCATGATCGCCATTTCAGACGGGAAAATGAGCATAATCGCTTGCTTATCATTCTCCGAACCCTCAAGCCCCAAAAAGTCCGCCAGGGCCTTCCCGAGCTTCATCCCGAGATCATGAGTCTCCCCATCAATATGCGCCTCGACGCCCTGACAGGCCGTGAGAAGGGTCTGTACGGCCGCTTCCAGGTCCCGTGTGGCCGGATCGGGGATATCTATACAGTCTTCAACGATCTTCCGGGCAGGCCGGTATCCGAGCGGCAAATAGCGCGCATATAGCTCATCGAACCCCGGCACCTTCAACGTCGTCTCTTTCGGTGCGGTCCGCTGTTCACGCTGCGACCTTAGCCGCTCGGCTAGCGACTCAGGCAAATCAACTTTCGGGACTTCCATTAGCTCTCCTTAGAAAAATACTAGCTTACTTGACCATTAACATCACATTTGACCTGAAGGAACGCCTCCTTAGATTCAGACGCCTTATATCCCGGACGCATAACACTTTTCAGGACACCCGTATACGTAATCGTCGTTCCAGACGGTGTTTTATTCGCTTCAAGAACCACATAAGAGGCTGTAATCGGAGCGAAACCCGCTACTGACGAAAGAGCCTTGAATTGAGCGATCAATACATCAGACCATAGACGCTCTATCGTCAATTCAGACCACTTCGGTAGACCACCCAAAGCAACCTGAGGAGCCATACCCCCAGGATATACGTCTACGCTCTCCGCGACGGGCTCACCGCCTTCCATCGAGTCCCATGAAGCAGTATCGAGGGTAATCCCCGAGACCGTCAGATTAATTACAGCTTGGTCACTTCTATAGAACTTGGCCACAGAAAGCTCCTTTAGACAGCCGACGTTATCGGCGTAGAGACGATAAGGATGTTGACTGCCTGAGCAAACGGACTAATACGAACTATCATTTCAGCGTTCAATTCGCCCGCTTGCATAGTCGCAAGAGTATTCACGGGTTCGGAAACATTGACTAGGCATGCTTCAGCAGCATTTTCGCCGAACAAAGCATTAGCCGCATAATGCCTAGCACCAAGTCCCTGTAGTTCGCCCTGGAACTTCGACAAAAGCTGCTTGCGGCCGTCTATCGTCTTGAACTGGAAACGTTCCCCGATGATTTCAGCAGCAGCAACCAAAGACATACGCTCCCGGGAAGCTGAAGCCTGCCAGAAGATCACGTCCGTAGTCGAAGGCAACGCCGTCGAGAAACCATACAAACAGAGCGTTCCTCCGCGTTCTGCCCACGAATTTATGCCCGCTTCGTTCAACGTCTTCATGTTTTCCAAGCTGAACGTATTCGTGAACCCCAGTACGAACGGCGGGAGAGGCCATTCGCGGCCCGCTGGAGCCTGATTATCGTTCCCCGTCTTAGAAACCTGGGCGAGAAGCCCTGCGACGACAGCAGAGCCCTTCACGGTCCTCGTCGTCCCGAGCGTCAAGCCCTGGATCGTGACCGACGATCCCGTATACATGCCATAGCCTGCGAGGCCCGCTGTCTGTGACCCCTTGTTTGCGATCAACGTAGCGACTACCGATGAATCTGCGATATCGCACAATGCGAACCTGTTGTTTTCCTTGCAATGCGTCAACATCGCATTATGCGCCGTCGTGCTAGTACGTTCCGGCATCATCACTTGGCCGGGACCAAATGTCTTGACGAAGAGGGGGAGAGCCGAATCGAAGTTAGCGTCAGCCAAACCTGTCGGGTTTTCCCCACCCGTTAGCGCAGTAGCAGCTAGAGTCTTGGGAATGTTTTTCGTGAATTCAGCTTCAGCCGACTGCGTATATTCAACATAAGCCGATTTGAACAGGAGGAGATTAGCCTGGGTTAGCCTACCACTGTTCTCCAAGACTTCATTTTCGCTATTCAGAATGATAGCTTCAGTTTCCGTACCGGACGTGACCGTTTCGATCTTATAATTGTTACCTGCCGTACCAGCAGTCTTGAACGTTACGACGACCGTAGGCTTATTCCCCGCATCAAGCAGAGCCTTCTTAGCGGGTTTAGCGGATTCGTTAGAAACCCTCAACACATAGCATTGTGCTTCACCAATCTGAAAGAACGTTTCAACCTCATCATAAAGGATTGAAGACGTAACCGTCCTAGGACCATACTGAGCTATATACTGAGACATGCTGCGAACAAGAACAGGGGTCGTAACCCCCTGATCCGCGATACCAACAATAAAGGCTGTGCCTGTAGACGTTGAAGTCCCCGCTGATTGCGAAGTCTCCGCAGTAGTCACAGTCACGCCGAACGGGAGAGACATAGGGCCTCCTAGACTTTAGAAGTAATAGGAACACCCTGGACGGTAGTTCCGGTTTTAGATACTGTAGGATCTTCCTTGAAAGGCGCTTCCAGTTCCCCACCATACTCAGGAGATTCCTGCGGAGTAGGACCAACAGGACCAGAATTAGGATCAATCACCGAACTAACCCAAACATGGAAAGTAGTAATAGCCGCCTGCTCACGACGCTTTTCCGGTTCAGGACACTCAACCCTCGGAAGCCCCACCATCTTTAGCCATTGCAAACTAGGCAAGTTTTCAAGCTGGGACTGTTGAACGATCAACATTGTCGCGGTCCCATAATGCGAAGCCTGCAATCGAGCAGAATCTTCCGGAATGGCCTGTTGCGCACCATCATCCCCACGCACAACACACCACACTTCGACCTGATAGCACTGTGTATATCCCGCCGAAGCAGACAGCTCGGGTTCCCCAACAGCCTCAACCACCGTAATGACCGCCGGGAGTTCATCCTGGGTCCATGCGATCATGTCGCCCGTGTTCCCGTGATAGCTCTCAGGAGTCGGGGGACGCTCAAGGCTCTGGGGTTGGAGTCCCTGTTCTTTCTCGATTTCAGCCAAATACGCAGGCAACCATGTTTTCAAGGTCCCCAAGACGGCCTGCTCGACGTCCCAGGGGGACACTATTGGGGATGTCCCTAGAAGGGTCATGCTATTGCTGGAGCCCTAGCTGTCGGGGCAAGAAGCTCGCGACACCGTCTGGGAAGGTAGAAGCCCATTGGGATTACAGGTTCCTGCTCATCAGCTACGGTTTCCCTACCTCGACCAACTGCCATCGTTGTTTGATAGTTCACTCGGACCGCCTCTAGCACGGCCTGTTCAACATTAGGCGGCGTATATTCCTGTCCGGCTTCATAAACTAGGTGTACGCTCTGTTCACCGTGTTCTGGATCATTCCAAAACTGTTCTACCCCACCGCCAGAAGTACGGCGTGTCACAGTCCCCATTTCAGCATTCAACATGCACGAGTAAACGCCTGCCTGTGTAGGCACGGTCACTATTGCAAGGTTGTACTCGATAGGTCCTCGATACTCACTAACGGCTAGGAGGCGCAGGATTGGTTTAGTCCCATAACCGTAATTAGGATTATGGCGTAGATGGATCGTGGAATGGCCTCCCCCATACCACTCATCATAAATCGTGGGAATGATTGGGCCTGTAATATTTTCTATCAGGGGGCCTACTCCAGCTAGAACCCTAAGCAGCTTAGTATCATGCACCCGATCATTAGACGGTAGACTAAGATAATCCTTGACGACAGGCAATCCAACTAGCTGTTGACCACCGAATACTGTCAGGTTCTCCTCGACAGATACCCATATATACCCCTCTGTCGGCCAGGTCATTTTCTGACCACCGGGGAAATCTATATGCCAGTTAGCCATGTACTCGCCAACCGTTGCAGTATCAGCAGCAGTAGGCGTGTAAGATACCTTTCCTTCCAAAGGTTTAGTAATAATCATTTCGCCCGTCAAATTCATTGGTCTAGGAGAAGTCAAAGACCGCATGATGAACCTAAGCGTCGCACCCGTCAAATTGACGGGCAACCCGTTACTATAAGTCAAAATATCCGTGAGCAATGGAGCAGTATCGCCCTGCTTAATCGACCAATCCGCAGGCATTTCAAACCCTCCCAGATACCTCGACAGGAGTCACCAATCCAGCAAGCTCACGTGGTTCCACAAGACCGGGATGAACCAAAATACTCAATGCCGTGATCCGAAGACTCCCCGTGCTTGAACAAACCGCAGGAGCAAGTTCCATTCGGGTCGGAGCAGTATCCTGCAAACTAGCTGAACTAACACTCGAAGCTACACCCAAACCCATAATAGAGTTCGCGGTAAAACTAAGATTATCCCCACTCTGCCCAGTCGCAGAACCCAAGATCAACGGAGCAATCGTCCTGACAACCAATGATCCAGTAGAAGAACCAATAGCAGGGAAAAGATCCAAATGAGCATCCAAAAAGACCGTTCCGCCAGACATACCTTCCGCCGTACTCAAAATCAACGGTGCGATAGTCGTCACAGTTAGATTGCCGGACGATTTCCCTTCGGCACTCAAACTAAGGAATGCAGGAGCAGTAAAGCTTATGGTTGAACTGCTAGTTCCTGTGGCTGTTCCAAGGGACAGCAATGCAGGAGCGGTAGCTGAAAAGGCCCCTGAGGATGATGCAACACTCGCATTTAGGGAGATTTGGGTTGGCGCAGTATCCGCCAAACTACCCGTCGAAGTTCCCGCAGCCGTCAAGGTGATAGCAGCCGGAGCCGTGATACCCATACTGCTCGTACTCGAAGATGCTCCAGCAATAAGTTGAACATATGTAGGGGCAGTGAGCGGAAGATCTTCCTGTCCAGGATAGAGCAATTCGCTAGGTTCAAGTTCTTCACTCGGTTCAATCCCAGGAGCACCAGCTTCAGACTGGCCAGCAGAAGCCCTTAGACCGATTCGCGTTGGGGCTGAAATAGCAAAAGCGCTACTACTAGATCCCGCAGCAGCCGACTGCACTGATTGCGTCGGGGCCGTAAACGCTAGACTCGCACCACTCGTAGCTGCACCTGCCGCAAAATCTAGATGAGAGTCTAGAAATAGTTCTCCGCCACTCGTTGCCGCACTAGCATTCAGAGCAATCTTAGTAGGAGCACTCGCAGCTAGAGATCCACCGCTAGACCCTCCTGAAGCATTCAATGCGATCGTCGCAGCAACCGGAGCGGCCTGATAAGCGACTACCAATCCGGCCCAAGTGCCCGAGACCGAGAAAGACCCCGTAGCGCTCGCTTTAGCCCCCCCCGTCGGACTCAAATTGTACTCGGCACCCAATGAGCCGCCAGTCTGATCAGCACCCGTACCGGCCGTATAACCTTCCCCAGACGAGAAGACTCCCAAGGTTGCAGTACTGCCAAATGCTCCGAACGCCACATCACCCGAGGCCGCAAGGTTGGCTGTCGTTGGTCCAGCAGTCGTCGAAGATCCTACCCCAGTACCAGTCCCAGTCGTATCTAGCCAACTCGAAGTCTTGAACCCAGAGAACTCATAAGCCGCAGCCTCAACGATCATTACTGTGCCTAGACCATTCACACTGATCGATGTGACAGCCCCTGACGTGATCTTTGCAGACCACATTTGCACAGTTACGGTTATTCCGCTTTTGACTTCAGCGTCAAGCTGGTAGGTAGTCCCTGCGGAATCAGAAAGAGTAGTAGCCCCAGCCGAACCAGAGACAACAACCACAATCACCCAATTGTTATTGACGGCCCCAGCCGTAATAGGAAGACTAATTGCCCCACCACCAATAGGAGCACTAGTCGCTACCTGACCGGAATTACGCACAAATGCTATAGCCACCCTATGCTCCTATCAAGCCGCTAGCTCGGCTGCCATACGCTTACGAGCCCTCATGATCATCGCATCCGCCGACTGAGGCTTCCTGTCCGGCATGATGTCCTTGTGAGGCTTCCCGTTCAAATGGCCGCTCAGATAGGCTCTCTGGCGCTTAGGGAGCCGTTTGAAGGCGATCACAGCCCTCTGTAGCTCATCGCGTGCGAGAACGGTCGCCAAGGTCATATCAGTGCCCCCTCGCTCGGCCACAACAGGGAGAATGTCCCGCTCCAACCTTCGCTGACGGTCTCGCGAACGAATCTGTACGAAGTCGATCACTCGGAGCCTCATCCGACGCGATATGAACCTCGGCTCAATATTGGGTTCCTTGCGGATAGTATCCCAAGCCGCGATCATTGCCACCTGATATACGTCCTGCTCATCCGCACCACTACCATAAAACGGGTACTCGAAGGCTAGTTTGGTCGCGATAGGCGCATAATCCCCTACTTTTGTTGGTGCGATCACGCGATATAATCCACTTCAAACCATGAAGCAACATTACCTTCTACCACATTTTCCTCAGTTAGCTTCAGGGACCATTGAGGAGTTGCACCAGTCATATGCAGGTTCAATTTTTCTTCAAAATTCCAACCCGTCTTCCATTCGACAGTGCCGTTGCCCTTTACTTCCGCTATTACCGCTCCACCATTAGATTCATCAAGGAGCTTGTATACCCAAGTCTTAGACGTATTAGTCCCTACGGCTCCCTTTCGGCTGCGCACAGCAACAATCACAGCCTCCTTGTGAATGAAACGTTCAAGATTGGTTACGGTTGCCGTACTGGGTAGTTGTCCCTCTCGGGTCTTGAACTCTACAGTATGCAGTTCTCTATTCGTACCCGTTGCTGTATTACCATTGACGGTTCCGTTTATCTTTCGCTTCCACCCACCGGCCCCTACGGAATCTGTGCAATCTCGAAACTTTACAGGGGGCTTATTGCCCCCATTTTCAGACCCATCATTACTCCGTGATTGAATAAATTCTCCTGTATATTCCCAATCCAGTAGGCGGCAGGTATCATAGATAAATGTACGCCTAAATTCATAATAAGCATTTGAATACCAGTACCTATGTTGTCCCGGCAACTCGCAAGTATCAAACTTTACCTTTAGCGTACGCGGAAACTTGATATCTACAGCAGTTAGATACTTTCTCGTAGCCTGTTCTACCTTAGCGGCATTGAGATGGATATTTGCCGTAGCAGCTACGAGTTCGATATGAGTTCCATCCGGTACAGCCTTCACCACTCCAGCCTCACCAGAAAGCAATACTCCTGGATCGAGATAAACCTGCATACCTACCGTGAAAGGATGAGCACCACCAGATGCCGTAACAGGGATCAGACTTGTCCCAGCAGCTATTTCGGCAGTTAGCGTAGTTTTCACTTCAGTAGTCGGCGGAAAGCCCGATACCGTATTATCTGCGCCGCCATCTACCGACTCAAACCTTATATCTCCATTTTCCCACTCGCAATAGACGAGCTTTGACCTAGCGTGCCTATGCTCTATTCTTGCACCAGATACATTCAACCTAGTAGTAGCACCACTGTGAGATTCTCCCCTCAGCGCAAAGAATATTTGTTCTTCTTCGCCATTGCCCTTATGGATTAGGGACCCACCCAAGAAATCAATTGACCCACCTGTGCTCATGTCGATGAGATTGCCCTTTGGATACTCTGCCTGACAACTATAAAAACGGAAGTTCAGGTACTGATCCGAACCCCCACCACCAACCGTAGGGGAATATAGCATTGATTCCCATGCTCCATAAAACCCGCAATGATTGAACTCAAACTCACTATTATTATTCGATCCAGATAGCGCTATAACGTGCTTCCAAGTTCCACGCCAATCTTGCCTGTCAAACACATAATTTTGAGAGAATGGCCCTATGCTGTTGAGCCATTGCGCGGTAGAGTCCGAAGATTGCCAAGTTATATCCTGCCAAGTAATAAATTGAAGACTCTGATTATTTGTAAGCAATGATTGGTTTGCAGTCTTAGGGGCAAAGACTATAAAGGTAGACCCTCGACCAGCACCCTTAACCAGGCCACCGTAATTAACATGTTCATTTACAGAGACCGGTTCTGCAAAAACACATATCCCTGGTGGAATAGCTAGAGCCTTCGGTGATATGCTAACTTCCACAGCATTTGCATCTGATGGTGTAGAACCCCGTGCTGCTATCAAGTCTTCCAGAAAAGAATTTAGCGCACCTGAATCATCGGAGCCTACCAGGAGCTTAACTGCCCCGGTAGCCGTCGCTTCTTTCGTCATAGTAAAACTAACGCCAGCCACCACCGATTCAACAGTAGTTGATCTAGGCACGTTGGGACCAGTTACTACCCTACCCACCCATGCCGTTTCCGCACTAACACAAGTTACAGAAAACGAATTAAGCGTAGTCCCACAATTACGTACCGTTCCATCACACTTAGCCCCATACTGTGCCCTAAAATCCAATAGTTGCGGCGTTAGATACCCAACGGTGCCATCTGATCGAACCGTAATATATTGACCATTCGATCCCTTGGGTAGCCGAACAAAAGACGTTCCATTAAACAGCAGCAAATCGCCCGCCGTAGTCCCACGAGTATCCCTTAGCACTCCTGGTGCTATTTCCCCATTCCCCACAGCAGTCGCAATAGCTTCTTCAGCGGCGTTAAGGTTCTGCCGGTTTAGCTTAGTAGGTTCAGCTTCACCTTTATTCTTCCATGGAAAGGGCGTAAAGGTCATAGTATTCCTAACCCAAAATTACTAGACAAGGGTCAAAACAAGCACTTTCGGTGCAACCGTAGCTGGAGTTTGAGTTGTTGACAGGACAGTACTCGCTGCGGTGCCCCACATTATTATATTCCCAGCACCAGTAGTTGCACTATCACACAGTGCCCAACCAATAATCGTAGAAGTACCAGCAGTAACAGCCGCGAACGTAAAAGATTTTTCGTTAGCAATCGAACTGGGCGTACCAGCAACCGCAGCTTCCCATTCAGCGGCAGGCACTTCCTTACGAGCATAACCAGTATAATTAGCCTCAGTAATGGTCGCACCCGTACTAGAATTAGTAGGCACTACCGTACATAGCGCTAGCCAGGTCGTAGGTTCAGCCAAAGCTTTCTTTTTAGTAATGTATTCAAGGACCTTAGTCGCATAATTCTGACTGAACCCTGACATGATCTAAACTCCATTCGGTGAAGATAGGCCTATTTGTACGGGACCAGGAGTCTGTTCATGCTCTGCCAAACCCGGCGTATCCGTCAGAGCTTTCAATCCAGCCTCAGTCATGGACCAATTACCCTCAGCATCGGCAGCAAGACCCTTAGCCGCAAGATTAGTCAAGAATGCTTGCACCTGTTCTTCCGTGCGTTGAGGAATACAAGGGTCCTGAGCTAGCCTCACCGTGAAATCCGGAAGACTGTAAGCTCGAATACTGCCCTCGCCCTCCGCGACCCGGAAAGCATCCTCATCAACCGTCCAAACAGACAAATGCCCTAGTATTCGACGCTCAACATCGGAATCAAACATACAGACCTCTCATCAGATAAACGAAAGCTCGACAACACCAGTAGAACCAGACGAGTGTAGAATAATGCTCGTCACGGTTTTTAGCAGCGGGAACGCTACAAATCCAGAACTAGGGACAGGCAATCCCGCATCCGCTGAATCCAAGTTAGTCCTTATCTTACATTCCCCCGCTTCGATAACGAACGGAAACACTATAAGGACAGCAGCAGCTTCCTTCGGCACTTCAAACGAATTATCTCCTGTTATTAGTTCCCTATCGGTGATCGTCCCAATGATCGTATTGCCAGCCATTGTGGGGCCAGCAATAATCTTACTACCGGACTGGAGTCCTGCGACCATGCCTCCTATCGTAAGACTCCCACTCATTAGTACTCCTTAGGGACATGCAGCTTTACCTTAGCGCCGCCTGATTCTTCCTGCACTTCACGAATCAGTTCCTGTCGTGTCTTCCGGCTCGGAGCTTGCGGTACCGCCCTCTCCGTACCACCAGGAATAGCCTTCTCCAACCCTCGCGCCCCATGTTGAACGCGAGGGTTATCCGAACGCTCCATTATCGAACAATCACGATTGGGGCGACGGCCTTAGCAGCCGGGGAAGCCATCGTCGCAGCAGCCGTACCAGCCAGAGCCGTACCAGCCGTAGACGACAAGAACAAAGGCCCATTCGTAGACCACCCATAATTGATACCAGCCGGGGTCGCGCTCACAGCAGCCGTCGGAATAACAGTCGCCGTAATAGCAATCTCAACATAAATGAACCCGTATTCCGCCATCTTATTCGTGATGATCGTAGGTTCAGTCAGCTTCCAACCAGCCCTTTTCTTCGCACCAATCGCAGCAGACGTAGTATCCGTAGACTGAGCTATCAGTGCAGGAGCTTCCCCTGTTCCCGCATAGATCGCAGCGAACTGGTGAGTAGGCGTTTCCGCCGCAGTCGCACCAGTCAAAAGCGAGATTTCCGTCACCAATGTCCCAGGATCAATAGGGACCGGCACGAAACAACCAACGCCGGTCGCCGCGAGAGCACCATCAACCAATGTGCCCGCACCAAACCACTCAAGGTTAGACCGTGCAGGAATATCAGGCTGATAAATATTAGACAAGCCCCCCAAAAGAGTCTTCAGAGGATTATTAAGTGGGTAGGATGCACCCACAAGATCAGCAGGCATTATCGGCTCCTTTCAAGAGCAGAAAAAGACGCCAGCCCAGCACTAGAACCAGACTGGCGTCAATCATCTTAGAATGTGAAGCCGAACCCTGTCGGCGCTTCAAACGGTTTACCATAAGCAAGGGATAGCGAAGATCCATACCGGACAAGGCTACCCACATACGCATACACTTGGAACCTGACCTGGAGAGTACCCGAAGCAACCTCAGGCAACACTCGCGTACGAAGATCCGACTCAAAAAACCACACGTCATCGAACTTAGCCGTCAACATGTAATCATTTTCGCCAGCTTCAGTAAAGAGACCTTTACCATTATCTTTCGTATGCAGATTGTTCGTTGCATACACGTTAGGTCCAAGCGGCGTCTGGAACATCAATCCCTCAGCCGGAGTGTCACTCCCGAGCAACGCCTGCGTATTGAAGTTCGGGAAATCCCGAGCATTGATCACAGGACGACCAGACTTGCCTTCGGGACCATCGAGCAACGAAGCAAGGAACCCAACACGACGCGGATTGAGAATATGATGAATACCCTCAGTGCTATAACGCTTACGAGCGATCTGCGACCAATTAGAAGCCATCGCAGCAAAATATACTGCCGCGACCTTTTCTGTATTAGTCGATTCGTTTTCGTTAGCACCCCAGTTTTTAGCCGGGTACAATCCCTTGATCGTACCACCAGCAAGGTTAGCCACTTCCAAACCAGCCGCATATGACAGGTTCTGGTCAACCCTCAAATGATAGTCAGCGATCAGGTCCTCCATAACAACACGGTCAAAAATCTGGCCGGGGGACTGCTCGATCAACTGGATAGCCACATCCTCCTGGCCAGCCAACGTCTTGAACGCAGTTTCAATATATCCCGTCTTGATATCCCTAGACGCAACTCCAGCATTATCTAGGAGCTGAGGAGCGACTTCGGTCGGGACTTCGATCTTCGGTATCTTCACCGTATTGGTACCCGCAGGAACATCAAGATTCCTACATAGCGGGGCAATCGTACGCATAGCACGCAGATAGATCAAATACTCATCGATCAACCATGTAGGCGGAACGAATTCCCCACCAGACCCCGGCTGACGAGACGGGTTAGCGCGATCCTCCATACCCGTATAATGCGACCGCTCAAACGGACTATCATCCAAGCCGCCTTTGAGCACCATCTTCCTTACTTCATGCTGAGAAAATCCAGCTTTGCGCATACCGCGAGCTAGATCCTTACGGAAATCTTTATCGGCCTCCTCGATTTGAGTTTCCGCACGCCGCTGACGCTCCATTTCGCGCTTAGGCAAAACCTCTTCGATTTCTTTCCCATGCCTTTTCAAGCGTTCTTCAGCAGCATTCCAATCCCGGTTGATACGACCCTTCCAAGAAGGCTCCGTCAATACGAGATCCTTCAAATAGGAAACTTCGTGAGCGTTATCGCTACGATACACGGCAGGTTCACTCATGATCGAAGCCGAACCAGCACTAGCTTTCTCAGCAGCCAGCTTACGCTCAACCTTTTCCTCCTGCAACTTGATCCGTTCATTCAACGACTCAACCTGCTCACGGAACTGCTCACAACGCTCCTCAAACGATTTCTCAGCACTATTGAACGCGTCAACATCCGTATCAGACGGCCTCTTCTCCGAATCCTCCTCAGCCTGACGAGCCTCAAAATCAGACCGCTCCTTCTCACGAGCATCAATCAGCTCATCCCACTCTTTACCCAACTCAACCTTACGCTCCTGAAGCTTCTCCAAGAGCGTAGGCTCTGTCGCTGTAGCAGACATGCCTTACTTCCTTTCAGAGTACGCCCAAGGGCGTTTTAATGATTACTTCTCCGGGCGGTGTCCGGCCAACAGCAGGGGCGGTGCGCGTAACCCATTACAATAGGGTTAGACGTCCAACGCCAACATGAGGCGGGGTCCAACGCGGTTCTTTACGGCAAGATCAACGGTAGCCAGTCGGCGGAATCATCCCTGAGCCTGTCAAATAAGAAACGCCCTGAGGATATCTTCCCAGAACGGCGGCTACATACCTACGGAGTGCGAACCTGACCTGTAGAGTTCCACTCAAAGGCTCATTCATTATGTTAGCCACCGGCTCAGTAGCCAAGATCACATAATCAGAAGGACGGACCGCTAGAACCGTATCTTCCGATCCAGCACCAAGAGTATTCGGAATAGCATCATCTAGATACACAGCGATACCGGCCATACTCGCTACCGGGAATTCGTCTCCAACATTATCCGTCAAGATCAATGTTCGCTGTTCAGAATCGGGCGAAAGCGCCAACCACATGAACCGGCCAGTCGTAGCCAACCATGCCTGGGGAGGCAGCCTGCGCTTCACACCAGCCTGAGCAGCAAGACGACCAATATACGGAAACATCTTTGCGACTTCTACCGCTTCGGTAAAAACTATTTTGTTAGTACCTTCAAGATTCAGAAGCCCAAACCATTCGCCATTAGCACCACTGCCAGTCAATAGTTGTAGCTCGATCTGATAGTCCAAGTCCTCCGTAAGATCTTTGAAAACCACCCAATCCAAACTAGCCCCGGCGGGAGACTGCTCCAAACTCTGGATAGACCAATCAGACATCCCAGCAAACGCTACAGCGGGCGAAGCGCACTGAGCGGTAAGGATGTTCTGGTCAGCCACCGGAGAATTATCAGGCTGAATATCAGCCACGGTCCCAGTCGTAATCCTCGGCATATTCACCGAAGAACAACCCTGCGGGAGAGTAAACATCGGTGCGAGACGCTGAATAACAGCACCGGGACGCGGAGCAGTAGCGAAAAGCTCGTTTAGCCACAATGGTGGAGCAAACTCTCCGCCAAAACCCGTAGCCCTTGAAGGATTGACCCTATACTCGAACTCGGCACCGCGAAGCTCACGAGTCTCTTTCGGCAAATCCCGCATCTGCTTTCCATGACGCTCACGACGCTCAATAGCACCAGGATCACGATGGCGTTCAGCGAACGCTAGATCAGCGAAATAGCCATGCTCGCCATCCAACGAGTAGACCAAGGGCTCTTTCAAACGGCCCTGACCCCACTTCTGGGCCTTCTCAGCGATTGCGCGCTCCTCGGGGGTGAGATCGGGCATCTCCGTGATCCTCTGGTCCATTTCGGCCGTCTCGGTCATCGAGTCACCCCCATCAACGCAGCTCGCTTAGCACGAGCAATACTCGTATAGCTCGACACGACAAGACGAGACCGTTCAGGCTCATCTTCCGGCTCGTCCTCCTCGGGCTCATCCTTATCCGGATTAGGGACACCCAATACATGAGCAAGCAAAGGCTGAGCCTCATCCACATTTTCATCAGCCTTCGCGACAAGATCAAGGACACGGGTCAACACATCTTCATTGGAACCCGATAGGGCTTTCCCAGCCCTCAGCTCCCTAAGCGCACCAGACAGGTCCTCGAAATCCCCACCATGAAAAGACCGAATACCCGCAGTCGTACTATCGTTAGCACCAAAATTGACTACGGACACATCACCCTTGTGCAGGCCAACGGCTAGAATATTACGCTCGCGATAATCCTTATCCCACTCCTGCTCTGTGACCCTGAACGCAAAACTTGATTCATTCATATCACCACGTTCAAGCTTGGGACGCAATTGGATCACATCGGGATCATGGTCCTGCAAATCAGCATCATATTGCAATCCACGCCAATCTTCTTCCAAAGTAAGACTATTAGTCGTAGTGCGCGCTAGTGGCATACCTTCATGGTTAGCCAAATACACAACGTCAGGCTTTTCGGCCAGCGTTCGCTTGAAAGCACCACCCCGAATAGTCTCCTCCCAATCCAAAACCTCATATGACCGTTCGGTGACGCTCGCGCAACCAATAGCTTTGATAAGACCCTCACCAGCATCACGCAACTCCACACCAGGAATACAATGACGGCGCTCGTAAGTCTTATCGAGTAGTTGAGCGCGCATCTTACGACGTTCCTTAGCTACCCAAGCAGCAGAACGCTTCTCATTAGACTCAGGCTTCGCGCGTTCGATAAAGCTCGTTATCCGGCGAACCTTTTTAGCCTCATCTATATTAATAATTATCTTGCCATCATCATCAAACGAAAACGGCGCCGCCATACAGTCACGATCCAGCTGATAAACGACCATATATCCTTCGGTATCGTTACCGCCATACCAATCCATAACCCACAGCCAGCCACAACAAAAATCTCCGCAGGAATCATCGCCTATCAAATCCTGCAGCGTTGCTTCCAGGCCACTCATCAGGTCCTGAGCGGTGTCACGCTTCTCCTTGAGCGAACCATCCTCAGCCCAATTATCTGGTAGCAAGTCTGCCATTTTCAAACCTTCAGCGCCCTGTCTAACCCCAATCCTCAACCGATCATAGTTAGAGTCTCCATGATTCACCTTACGGATCGCCTTCTTCAGACTATCTTCATCCGAAATTAGAGACACGTTCTCTTCGGACTCGGTTAGGAGGCGCTTCTCGGCCTCGTCAAGCATAAGCGTGTGCTCGCCCATTCGACTTACCTCCGGTTTCGTCAAACCCATCATCCGAAGGCATCGGAGGGGCTTCCTCTTTAGCAGCCTTAATAGAAGCTTCAGCTTCAGCCTTAGCCTTAATCCACAACTCCGTATTTATCGGAGCATAAATTTCTTGACCCTTTTCATCGGGCAAAGGCGGCATATCAAACAATGCTCTCGCATCATCACCCATCCAAGCACCAGACAACATGAGCAAAGAAGCAGCCTGAGCACGTTCCAACATAGTGCCCCTAAGCCTAAACGACAAATCAAAGTTAGCGTACATACCCTTAGGCAATAGTCGCGTCAGGGAACGTTCAATACGAGTAAGATAGCTCTGTAGGGTAGTCGTGACAAAGCCCCGCTCCTGGGCCTCTATCCCTCAATAATCGACCCCACGAAGTGGAACGGTCTACGATACCTACCATGTGAGGCGGTACCCTAAAGACCCTTCCGCAGATTTGACTCTCAGTAAACGCCTTCGACTCGATGAACTGAGAATCCTGAGGATTTATCATCGTGGGGTTGAATTTCACCCCCCCCGACAATACGGCAGGCAAGTTAGCCTTATTCCCACCTTGATGAGCTTTGATCCAATTACGTACTAGTTCTTCGGTCTGTGCGATAGTAAGCTCGGTCTCGGATTCAAGAACACCGGAAGGATTAGCCGAGTTATGGAAATAGGATTCGGCGAATACATCCATGTTGTGAGCTAGACCAAACGGGAACCTCATGCACTGGATAGGATTCATACCCCTAACCATACCCGGCATGGACTGATACTTCACATGGAAAACATCATCCGTATTGACCTTGATACCATAAAACCTATACTCTAGTTCACCATTAGAAAGCCTATGCACAAACACACTATCCCTCGGAATAGGCATAATCTGAGAAGCATACAAATCCTTATCACGCTCAACGATCTGACCAAAGAACTCCCCACCCAAAGCCAAACCCCATACAAACTGTCCAAGCCAATCCGTAAGTTCACCCTCAACAAACGGTTCCGTCATCAAAGTAGGAGGATCAAGTTCCTTCGCGGTAGCAACCATTGGCGTAGGACGATCCAAGGCGCGCAAAGGCAAAGAAGAAACAGAGTCTGCAATAAGGGCGACACACCCGTAGACCGCCGCTATCTGTGCAGCCGATTGGGTCGAGACGTTCAGACTCCCCGAGCCTGGACTACCGGGAGGAGGCGGAGCAGTGTTTCCCCATTCGGCGTACGGAGACGCGCCGCGAACCTCCGAAAGAGAAGCGGCTGCGCGACTAATCAAGGTCATGCGCGCCTCCGGTTTTGCTGTAGAATATGGGGATGGATGCAAACGAAAGAGCCTTGGCCGATCAGATAGAAGCCGAAGCCCAGGCTATTGGCGAACACTTCAAAAGGCCCCAATCGGCAGACCAAATCAATCATTCGATAGCTGAATTCTGGCGACAGGCTGGGGTTCCGGTGGTCGATGCTACCCACGAGAAGATCGGCAATGAACTTAGATTCGACCTGAAAATAGCGTTGCCGAGAGGCCAGGGCTAGAGATATTATGATATCATTTGGGGATGAGCAAGGACATGATTACAAGCGAAATCATGCGAGCTTTCGATGGGCCGTGGGTTGCAGGCCCATATCGAGAACCGCGTTTCGCGCGTCTACGATGGGCGCTAAGACGCTATTGGCCGGTTAGCGCGATCCCACTAGATCGCTAGGCAGAGCATTTTTGCTGGGCTTCTCAGCCCATCGAGCCTTCCAACGCACCCTCAACCCTACGCTCCACTTCCAAACAGCTTGAACGGGCCGCAAACCATCCACAGCCTGCCCCAAAAACAACAAGGTAAGGCCCGCGACTAGCAGAGCAACACCACGCCCCGCCAGTTCATAGGCCCCTCCCGTGATAGCAGCGAAACCCGCGAGCTCAAGCGAAGTGGAGAACACGGACTACTCGTATGTGATGACAGCACTAGAACGAACCGTGATAGGAGTCTGGTTCGGACGATCGACCGTCACCCAAACCGGCTCAGCCAGAATCTCATCAACGAATTTGGCGAGGTCCACAACCTCATATTTCTGACCCGTGATCAACGTCACCGACCCAGGATTGGGCTCCACGACAGCCGGTACAGGTGCGGGAGAAGCCTCCACAGGTGCAGTGTCAGGCACAATGGCTTCCTGGGAAGGGAACGGCGCAGCTGCCTCAACGGGCGCGGGATCAGGTTCTACGGGCTGTTCAATCGTCTGCGTCTCCGCAACCGGATCAGTCAAAACACCAGAAGCCTCCATGAGGATTCCTTTCATTAGAGATTGAAGGGATCTTCGCCCTTATCCTGCATACCTTTAAGAATATCACTAAGATCAGTCACTTTAGGCTCAACCTGTCGTCCGTGAGTAAACGAACCCCACAAAGCCAACGTAACCGCAACCAACGGACTAATATCTATCGCACTATTCTTACGCGACCACGCCCAAGAATCACCCAACGGTCTCTTCACCGCACCAGCAATAGCCGCCGACAACTCTAGCGTGCCCAAATGCCGTATCGTATCCTGAGCCACCGCATCATAAATCATTCCGCAAGCCTGCGCATGATCCCTCGCGCTAACCAGACTCAATTCCTTCTCAGGAAGCGACAATAGAAGATTACCGTTGTCTGATTCCCTTAGGCCCTCTACAAGTTCGGGTACTAGGGAAGCTACAGCACCGCTCGCATCCAAGATCACTGCTAGCGGCTTATGAGCAATGACGAGTTCGACCATCCGGTCAACCATCCAACCCGTACCACGCCTATGCTCCACAACCTCAACATGCACACGACCGTCCTGCCGCCAACCACTCACGCCGATAGCCCCATAAGCCCGGTCAGGCGACACATCCAGCGAGAAGCACACAGAACCAGTCTTACGCGACTCGGGATCAATACACCGAGCCCAATCCTCCGGGGTAATCACAACCCCATCCAACCCATCGGTCCTCGGCCAATCCCCAACACCAAGACGCTCGACGGCGAACGTGCGAGGGTCCATCGACCGGCGCTCCTTACCAACATGATCCGCACTAATACGAACACCCAAACCAGGATTAGCCAAAGCCCAATTATCCAAGCTATCCAATTCATCATCCGACATGACGGACGGGTTATCGCCAGGCGCGGAAAACTCAAAATAGGCTAGAGAGGGATCACCCTGAATACCACGCTCACGAACCCGGGCAAACACAACACCATCCTCGTGAACCTCCTTATCGACCGCACTACCCGTAAACCAAATCTGGCTATTTGGGCGAGCAGAAAGCGTCGGCAGGAGAGCACCATACGACGACTCAGGAATAATCATCGCCTCGTCTAGTACCAGTAGATCGGCCGTAAACCCTCGACCAGCACTCTTAGTCCTAGTCTTAAACTGAATACGCTGACCGTTCTTAAGCTCTAGACCCTCCTGGCCCTTTCCCTTCTTAATATCCTTCACCCGCCGCATAAAACTAGGCGTATCTTCAATAACATCAAGCAATCGGCGGAAAGCCTCATTAGACGTCACAGCCTCATGCGCAGTATGAATCAAAAGCCTCTCCCCAAGCAAGAACAAGCCCGCAAGCTCCCGCGCAACCAGGATCTCATTCTTCCCATTCTGGCGCGCACAAGACAAACCAACCTCAAACGCCGCCCACCGCTGCGCCTCAGTTTCCCCCAACGACTGCGCCAACACAAACTCCTGCCAACCATCCAACGTCAACCCAGCCATCCGAGCCAACTCAACAGCTTCATCACCAGAAGACCGCACACACGACGGCACCGTATAAATCCGAGGAAACTCAGCCCCTTTAGCTAGCGAGACGTGAGGCTCTACGAGAAGCGAGGTCATCCAAACCATCCTTCTGCTCCGCCTTAGGCGCAAGCTCCAACAAACGATCCAACGTATCCCTCAACTCCCGACCACACATACTCTTACTCGTCGCAGAAGTATCACCATCCATCTCCCGCGCCAAACACAAAGCGCTCATCGCCAAAGAAGACTCCGCCAAAGCCTTATCCCGCAAAGCCAACGCAGCCAAATCCCTTTCAACAGCCTCAGCAACCCCCATCACCACACCTGCGAAACACGACGAACCCGACGACGATTAGTCCGCTTCATACTAGCCCCACGATTACATTTAGAATGTTCAGGACCAACATAAACCGACCTATCCAAATCATGATGCCCAAGATCCCAAGCAACACCCGGCGCAATCAAATGACCACACCGCGCACAAGCAACTTCCCCACGCCCAACACTAGGCGCCCACTCCTCCCTCAACCTCCTATGAGCCTTACCATACCCCCGCTCAGCCGTCTTAGCCCGCATCAGCTTAATGCAAACTGGGGGGGGAACGGCGACCATGAGCGGGTCCGATAGCGGCTTACTAGACTTCGTGTGGCCGCGTGGGGTGCTATCCGATGAGTCGTAGCTGTGCGGGTATGCGTCCTGCTCCGCGTCGTGAATTGCAGAGCCGGTGTGCAAGTGCCACATTGGATCGTAGGTGCCAGCCGCCCTGTGACATTGGGATGAGATGGTCCATTGACCAGTCCGTTTGCTTGACTGGCTTGCGACAGATATGGCATTCCCAGTTGTCGCGTTCGGCTATCTCTAGAAGACCGAACCGTTCGCTTGGTGTACCCGGATCTTGTCGTTGGTGATGTCTGCTGTGTCTGTCTGCATATCGCTTCGAGCATTGGTCTGAGCAGAACCTGGTCCTGTGAGGTCCTTGTTTGCCGATAACTGGTTGATATACAAAACATGTGCCGCACTCCTTGCAAACGGTGGGCTGTACTGGCTTGATCTTCTTAGGTCGAGTTATCTGCCAGTAATACTCCATTGCTTCTAGCGGCGGACAATCCTTGCAGTATCTGGATCGTCCTATGAATCGAGCATCGCAGCGCGGGCAGTCTTTCCAAGGCACTCCGCAGGATTGCCCTGCATGTGCTCCAAGCGTTCCTTCTCGACGGCGCAGTTCGATACCGCAAGTGCGGCCACAGGTGCGTGCTTGAACCCCTTTATGGTTCTTGCGACGAAAGGGCTTGCCGCACATCTCGCATGGCGGTTCAAGGCAATCTGGGCACTTAGATCGACCGGAAGGCTTGCCTGGCATGAGCTTTCCGCAGTCAGCACACGTATTGAGAATGCACCAGCGGTTGCTATACGCCTTGCGAGCGGTATTCTGTGCCATATCGAGCCTCCAGCGAGGTTCGGTCATGCTCCGGGCTGTTGATGCAGCGCCGGAGCGATATACGTTTACCCGCGTTTGAAGAAGCCCCGTTTGGTAGTTAGGCTCGGCAACACTGTTTTCTCGACCATGTAGAAGTGGCCGTCTGGTCCTCGTCTAGCGAACGCTGGTAGTGCGAGTGTTC